>JACLAC010004960.1_pt1 | contig 10950 bp, 5 predicted proteins | sample 8027881 | NCBI WGS metagenome assembly JACLAC01 (sample SAMN15725517, study PRJNA655200) | protist metagenome | isolation source: fluorescence activated cell sorting (FACS) single amplified genomes of... | place: Spain: Blaines Bay Microbial Observatory, Mediterranean Sea | collected 2016-01-19 | reverse complement strand
TTTTCGCACCATGAACCCGCAACAGCAGCGAAAATCGCTCTAATGTGGCATATGCGTAGGCTGAGGTAAACTTTCATCGAAAAGTCAATCGATATTTGTCATGCCTAAGCGAAAGAATAAACACCTCAGGAAGCATCTAAAGAAACAAGAAAGGTTAAATGATTGGTTTGCCGAAGTTGCACATCAGTATGGTCAGTACGATAGTGCTGGAATCGCTACGATAAACCAAGCAGGTGAGAGTTCTGTCTCTGGCATATCGTCTACGAATGACGTACGCGATGTTGTCAAGGATAATTTTCGTCATGAAATTCATACTTCGTTTTTGAATAATAGTCTTGCATCTTGGAAAACCTATTCTGGGAAAAAACAAGATAGAAACATGTCGGTTCAAGGCTTTGTACCTGAAACACAACGCTCAATACAACTGCAAACAAACTTGGACGATCTTGACTCTCTATCGAAGAAATTCACGCTCTACTTTCATGTGCTATCAGATGCTAGATACTGTATATGCTGCAATAAGAATCCATTTTGGGCATATGAATGTTTGAAGGTAATTCATGACATTCTTGGAAGGCTCCACGCCGCAGAAAATATATCTTTACCAGATGCAATTGTGGAAAATATATCTTCTCTAGGTATCAAACTAGATCTTCTGAAGAAGAAATGTTTTGCTTCCCATTCTGTTTCAACGGAACAGATGATAGATCCCTTAATTGAGTTGGATCGCATATATTATGAATCATACTATCACTATTCTACTGTACATGACGCTGGCAATAACAGCAAAGGTATACTACAACCAATTGACTACTTGTCTGTTTATGATCGATGTCTCACACTACGAGAACGGTTGAGAGAAAATCGGGCAAAGTTTTTCAACCAGTTATCGAAGTCTTGCCGAAAGAAGAAAGCAATAGAACTAAGTTATAATTTAGTCAAGATGGATTGGGATAGAATTGGAATCGATAAAGCAAATAACCCCTTATTACAAGTTTTGCAGCATTCTGTGGATGAATCGATAATGTTTTTAGATGAGAATTGCAACCTCGACTCCAATTCTGATCAACGAAAAATATCGTCGATGACACGGTATGAATCGCGCGAGATGAGTAATTTGTCAAATGAAGAAAGTTGCGATACTGATAAACAAATCCTGAAGAAACGTAAGAAGAAAAAGAGGCGCAGAAATACTAGCAAAGGTACTCTATTTGATGGGAACAACTATGCACAGATTAGCTCCAAAACCAGCGCCGTTGTTTCAAATGATATCGACCATGGGAACGCTAAAACCTTAAATTCAACGGGGTATGGCACAGGAGGTAGAGCGAAACCAATGGTAGGTGGTGAAATAGAAAGATGGAGAAATCATCAGCGTGAATGGGCTTGCCGATTGTACGCTTATGCAACACCTGATAATGCAGCACTAAATTATTTGAAGAAGCATGGACCCTTAGTGGAAGTCGGTGCTGGCACAGGTTACTGGGCATCGCTGCTGTTGTCAATGTCATCCGACGGGGCAGATAGCTCCTTACATGATGCCAATATGAAAGCGGTGTCTATAATCACGCCTTTTGATAAATATGCAGGCGGAAAAGATGGGGAGAATCGTTATCATCAAGATACACGACGTTTTACCAGAGTTTTGTCTGGCGACGAAGGTGTTCTCATGAATAAGAAATTTGAGAATCATACTTTGTTCCTATGTTATCCACCGCCTGACAGTGACATGGCATACGAATGCGTCAAACGTTTCAAGGGCCAGAAAGTTGTATACATCGGAGAGTTTGAAGGCACGACCGGAAATTTGAAGTTTGAAAAGTATCTATTTACAAATTTCGGGCTAAGTGCGTGCAGGGACTTGCCAAAATTTCCTGATCAAAATTGTATGTTGACAGTGTGGAGACGACGTAAGAAAAGTATTCCGTCTCCGATTTCGAAGCCCATGTACTTAGCATCTTGGCCATTAGCATGCTCGCATTGCGGTGCTAAAGGCATTCCCGGTGTTGTAAAGTTGCGACGCTGCAAGATCTGTAGGAGTGCTATATACTGCAGCGAAGGCTGCTTCAGAGCGGAGCTAAAATATCATTTTAGCCTGCATCGTATCGGATTTTGTGGCCGCTGGACGATGAAGCGTATGGGAAAGAGAGGATTTAGTGGAAACAACGTAGATTTCGTCGAGCTTGGCACAGAGATCGAAACAGCGACGTAAGATACTATGGATACCAAGAGTGCAAGACTAAACACTTAAACTACCAACACATCATAATATATTATGAAAAATCGTTTTTTTAGCGTAACATGCATTTGACACTATAGCTCCAAAACCATCCTTTCCAATAGTTACGATATGCCGAGAAGCCTTTTCGCATACAGCGTGCGACAACCTCCACTGCTCCGACGAATTGCAAAACCTGTGGAAGCATACAGTAAGCACTTGCGCGCTTATTTGGACATCATCATCTTAACGAATTCTTCGTAGTTGATTTGACCATCACCATCAACATCAGCCTCACGGATCATCTCGTCAACTTCTTCGTCGGTAAGTTTCTCGCCCAAGTTGGTCATAACGTGACGCAATTCAGCAGCGGAGATGAAACCATTACCGTCTTTATCGAAAACTTTGAATGCTTCCAAGATTTCTTCTTCGGAGTCAGTATCCTTCATCTTTCTTGCCATCATGGTCAAGAATTCTGGGAAATCAATGGTACCATTGCCATCAGCATCAACTTCGTTGATCATATCTTGCAATTCAGCTTCCGTTGGGTTTTGGCCAAGGGACCTCATTACAGTTCCTAATTCTTTGGTTGTGATTGTGCCATCACCATCTTTATCGAACAGGGAGAAAGCTTCCTTGAATTCAGCGATTTGTTCTTCGGTCAATTGATCAGCCATTTTATTAGTTTCTTTAGAGTTTTTTTTTAGATTGTGTATATTCCGGAGAGGTAGCTGGCTGTCAGCTGCGTAGCGGGCATAGTACCCAAGTTGTCTCCCTGCGTATGTTGTGCTGTGCAGCTATTTTGGATTGTGATTGCAGCGGCGGTTCCACAGCTCAATGCTATGTTGATGCTATTGAGATCTGAATTTGCACCCGCGGGTTCTCCAAATGTGTGGTCGCGATAGCAGGCACACAGGTTTAATTATCCCCTTAGGAGGTTTGTCAAGGTCACAGAAGGGACACAGCACCCAGCAAGTTTAACGGGAGGAAGGGCGTCATGAGTTTTTGTCAAAAAAAATAATAGATAATGTTTTACTTTATTATTACTAGAGTAAAAGATCTTGCATCGCGTGTGAGAGTGACCATTTTTTGGACACGGACTTCTTGCAGTTAGTTAGTTATTTTTAAAATATCAACGCTCGTTTCATCCAACCGATCCTCCACACGTTTCCTCCAATTCCAACGGTGTGTCGATGGTGAAGACGTCTTGATAGTGAGGATGCCTATTTTATACTAAATGTCTATGTTTGTTCTGGTGAACGATGCTTTGGACAAGGGATCCTGCTCTCCAATAGTATGCCCATTCTACCGTTGAAAAACCTTAATTCGGTGCACCTGACAGCGCAAATGGAAGATTTCTAGATCTGATGCATGCAAGATCATCAAAAACATCAAAATCTATGAGTGGAATAAATAGGGAGCATGAATGTACGACACGTGAGTACTAATCTCGACCCTCCTGCCCTTGAAAGACCTAGGGATATTTAGACTACGTATGTGTATGCTTTACAATGTGCTGTTAGTTCAGTGAGTTTATTGTCAGTCATCCTTCTTTGGCAGTTCCGCCACTGATATTCTTTTTTCCCTTCTTTTTCTTGTGCTCGCGCGTGGTACAGCGGCCACGGTTCATTTTTGAATTCGACGTGTGTGTTTTAGTCGCCCTGGAGAGAACGGAATTACCATGGGAGTACCATTGCCAAAGAATAAAAAAAGTAAAAACAAAAAAATAGAGGCTTTCGATGATCCCTTGTATGACTAACAGCAAGTTCAGTATGGAATCCCGTAGTCTAAGTTAATGTAGATCTCTTGAAATCTGCTTCTGGCACCGAGGAGAAGAAGACAACAATCATCATTATAAAATATATATAATAATAACAAAACGCGGCAGCAATGAATAATTTTGCTGTGTATACACAGGCACGCACGCATCCTTGTACGTTGCTCACCGCAACACATTCTGGAAAAAGGAAGCGAAGTATTCCAGCAATTACATTGACTAAAGAAGCAACATGTCCGAAGGTGATGATAAGAAAGATCTTTCTGAAGCCATTCTAGGTTCAGCAAATAAGAAGCAACGCTCTCCTAACAGATTGATTGTTGATGAAGCCTCTAACGACGATAATAGTGTGATAGCACTTTCCCCAGCGAAAATGGAAGAGCTGCAGCTATTCCGTGGTGATACCGTACTAATCAAAGGTAAAAAATCCCGTGAAACGATCTGTATCTGCCTGGCAGATGAAAATTGTGACGACAATAACGTGCTAATGAATAAAGTTGTGCGGAAGAACTTACGCATTCGTTTGGGTGACGTTGTCACCGTTACGGCTTGCCAAGACGTACCGTACGGCAAGAGGATACACGTCTTGCCTTTAGATGACACCATTGAAGGTGTCACTGGGAATCTGTTTGATGTGTATCTTAAGCCATACTTTTTGGAAGCATATCGGCCCGTTAAAAAAGGCGATCTATTCCTAGTGAGACAGGCCATGCATCCGGTGGAGTTCAAGGTAGTTGAGACTGATCCAGAAGACTTCTGCATTGTTGCGCCGGATACTGTCATTCACTGTGAAGGAGAACCCGTTCGCCGAGAAGATGAGGAGAGGTTGGACGAAGTCGGCTACGACGATGTTGGTGGTTGCAGGAGGCAAATGGCACAAATACGCGAGATGATCGAATTGCCGCTAAGGCATCCCACTTTATTTAAAACTCTTGGAGTTAAGCCGCCCCGAGGTGTATTGCTATACGGTCCACCCGGTAGTGGCAAAACACTTATTGCGCGGGCAGTCGCAAACGAAACGGGTGCGTTCTTCTTCTTGATCAACGGCCCAGAAATCATGTCGAAAATGGCTGGTGAATCTGAGGGGAATTTAAGAAAAGCTTTCGAGGAAGCCGAGAAAAATGCACCAGCAATTATATTCATTGATGAAATTGACTCGATAGCGCCGAAACGGGACAAAGCAAACGGAGAAGTTGAAAGGCGCATTGTTTCCCAAATGCTTACATTGATGGATGGTCTGAAACAACGTGCTAATGTTGTTGTCATTGGTGCTACAAATCGGCCAAACACCATCGATCCTGCACTTAGGCGCTTTGGTCGTTTTGATAGAGAAATTGATATTGGCTGTCCTGACGAAAATGGTCGATTAGAAATTTTTCGCATACATACCAGAAACATGAAGTTGGCCGAAGATGTTGATCCGGAGGAGGTTGCACGGGAAACCCATGGTTTTGTTGGTGCTGACATGGCTGCATTGTGTACTGAAGCTGCAATGCAATGTATTCGCGAGAAAATGGATTTAATCGACATTGAAGACGACACAATTGATGCAGAGATTCTGAACGCCATGGCAGTTACACAAGAGCATTTTAAGCATGCGCTGACACAAGCAAATCCAAGTTCCTTGCGTGAAACAGTTGTAGAGGTGCCAAATATCACTTGGGATGATATTGGTGGACTTGTGGATGTTAAACGCGAGCTAAGAGAATTGGTGCAGTATCCTGTCAATTATCCAGAAAAGTTTGAGAAGTTTGGCATGTCTCCGTCGAAAGGTGTTTTGTTTTATGGTCCTCCTGGTTGTGGTAAAACACTGCTGGCAAAGGCTGTTGCGAATGAATGCCAAGCTAACTTCATCTCAATTAAAGGTCCAGAGCTTTTGACAATGTGGTTTGGTGAATCTGAAGCAAACGTTCGAGAAGTTTTTGAAAAGGCTCGTCAAGCAGCACCATGTGTATTGTTTTTCGATGAGTTAGACTCTATCGCAAAAAGCCGTGGTAGTTCATTGGGTGACGGCGGAGGCAGTGGAGATCGCGTTATGAACCAATTGTTGACCGAAATGGATGGTATGGGAGCCAAGAAGAATGTGTTCATCATCGGGGCAACAAATAGACCGGACATTATCGATACCGCGCTAATGCGTCCTGGTCGTTTGGACCAACTGATTTACATTCCAATGCCAGATTTGGAATCCCGGCAAAGTATTCTGAAAGCGACACTGCGTAAGAGTCCAGTATCGCCAGACGTCCCACTTGATTATTTGGCGACTCACTTGGACAAATTTAGTGGTGCGGATATTACAGAAATTTGCCAACGAGCAGCCAAATATGCCATTCGAGAAAGCATTGAAAAGGATTTTGAGCGAAGAAAGGCAGCAGAGGAAGCTGGTGAGGAACTCGATGAAGCCGAAGATTTCGACGATGTGCCAGAAATATCCAAAGCGCATTTTGAAATGGCTATGAGCGAGGCAAGACGCTCAGTTTCCGATGCGGATCTTCTAAAATATGGTTCGTTTGCCCAAAATTTGCAGCAGCAACGTGGACAAATGCTAGGAGGTGCTACATCTTTCTCGTTTCCAAATCAAGGAGGTAGAAATGGTGGCGGCGGTGGCAACATGGCTCAAGACGATGACGATGACGATGATTTGTACTCGTAGAGCAGGTAGTATTATCTTTGCGGCCATCGAGTAAACGTAAGTGACCTTTAGTCTGGATTCGTTTGTTCAAATGAAGCAAAGGCCATATGCGCGTATGTTGTGTCACAATATACTTTGTGGAAAGATAGATTTTAGTGATAAAATTTAGTTCTGTGTGAGCATAGTAAAAAAATTATTTCAGAATATATACACATACGAAGTGTATTATACGAGATATAAAGCTGACGTATGATATGATTTATGAATATTAAGTATCATATCATATAGAGTACAAATGATGTTTTTTGATATATGATGTAAATGTTAACGTCTATTTATAATGCTTTAAATTAAAGAGTAAAGAGGGCATATTTTATTCGCAATGAATAAAATCTCTTCGTTATGTTAGCATATATCGAGACAGTGTAGTTGGTCACTTTTAAGATCAATCATTTTAAAAATAATTTTATAATCTTAGTCTCATATTACGAAATCACAATCAGAACACTCGATTTCGCAGTACTGATTGATTTTATTGTATTGTTGTGAAGGAGACTCATAATTTTCTTTAAAATACGTTAAATAATTTCAAGTAATACGAAATATACATATTAGTTACTCGTAATAAGTTACACTCTCGTAAAATTTAGTTAAAAATAAAAATTAACGTATTGCTAAGCTACTCTGTGGGTGTATCAAGGAATCCAGCACATCAAGATATTAATGTAAAACACAGACACATCCTACATTTGTGGTTATGACATCCCCTTATTATGCACCGAAATATACTTCTCGTGTCTGGTTTATCTTATTGCGAGCAATTTCAGCTTTTCTTCACAGTACCATCTTTTTTGAGCTTGTCACCTTCCCAATTTCTCCATTCCATTCCATCCGGTGCTATTTTCTCTTTTTCATAATCTTTTTCCGATACTTCTTGCCAATTGGTTGATAATACTGTGCCTCCACTAGTTTGGAATGATTTGTTCATGGCCCGGCGCGTATCTTCGTTTGCCTTAGAGTATATATCTCTAAACAATTTGTTCAGTGCATCTTCGCCCTCAAGTTTTTCTTCTTCCTCCTCCTTCTTTAAATCCTGTCCAATTTTATCCCAATCACGATTAGACGCGTAAGCTTTCGTAGATTTTTTTGAGTCTGTTATAACTGCTGGTACTACACCAGCGGAACTTTTTAATACGACTACTTCGTCGTCGGCTCGTTCTAGTTTAGGCCATTGATATTGAGACTTTTTCCGTAACTTAATTTCGATTTTTGGTTTAGATATACGATATGTAGCAGTACCTGGATCGATTTCATCAAATAAATCAATATCAAGAAGAAAATCGTTTCCATCTTCCAAATTCACTGTAATTGTTACATTACGAGTATCAAACTCGACATGAACGGTTTCTTCGCTTTGATTTTTTGCCATTAACGAAATTACAACACGATCCATTGTTTGATACCAGTCGTGTCTAAAACGTGCTGGCACGAGTTTCGGTGTTGGCACCGGTACCTTTTCAGTCCCACTAACGTTGCTACTGCCGGTTTCAGCAGCGTCATTATTTTCATTACCTACATCCTTATGCCGACTTTCATTGGAACCATCTTGCCCCTCGCTGTCCACATCATCTTCGTCAGAATCTTCTTCGTCATCTTCAATCTCTGCATCACATTTTCTGATCCACGTCTCATAGGTTTCTTTCTGTTTCTTAGATGTCACCAAAGTAACACCTTTTTCAAAAGCGACTTTTGCACTTTCGTATTCATCTAGGTGAAAAGCTGCCAATCCTTGACGTAGGTATGCTGCCGCTAAGTTTGGATTCAATTTTATTGCTTGAACTGCATCATCCATAGCCTCTTCATATTGCTTCAGCTTTAAATAAGCTGCAGCCCGCTTTGCATAATAGTTCGCGTTCGTAACATCGGCTTCCGTACTTTCTGAAATTGCTCTTGAAAACGCTTCAACCGCACCCTCATAGTCTTCGTCAACGAAAAGTTCGTTGCCTTCGGTGAAAGCAATAGCCGACATCCTTGTTGGGCGCTATTTTATTTTATGCTATCCTGTTGAAAGATATTATTTTGATGTATAAATCTCACGATCAAGGTACTTCAGATGTGCATTAGGACGCGGTGATTACGGCACCAGTATGCTTGCCTTAACTTTTTTGGGGAGTCTTCTTTCTTCTCTTTTCTCTTCTCTTCTTTTTTTCTTTTGTTGTTGTTGTTTTTTTGTTTTGTGTGCTGTTGCGCGCTTACGCTGCTTTTTTATTTTTTTTATTATTTTAATAATATAATATTTATTATTAGCTAGCTCTAGCAGCTATTGAATAAATTTTTTATTTTATTATAATAATAATGATGAAATAATATTATTACACACCAAATTTTTTTTATTTTTTTTTTTTTGTAAAATACTGTAAGTAGTACGTATGATGATGTGGTGGTGGTGTCTTTTCAAAAAACCTAAAAAACAACCCCACTACTATATTGAAATATATATAGAATCTACTATTACTCTCTAATAAAGCACAACATCATTCATCACCTGGAAGGCATCGATGGCTCAGATCAGGTGTACGTATCATTGGCCATATCCCCAATATGCTATTAAAACGAGAGTCCTGACGTGCTGACGTTAGGAATTTCGAAATTCTTTACAATATGAAATAGTAGCGATATTGGTAACAGTAAAATAAAAAAAGGAGACCACCAAAAAAAAGGCACAGGAGGAATAATGCCCTACTCTTATACCTACCACACACAACGCAAACCTAATAATTCTTTTAGGAAGAGCCAGAACCCCCTACAACAGTACCAAGCCATCGCTTGCAGAATATATATTTTTTTTCGCATGGTCGCTTCCATGCTGATGGCCAGAGAGTAAACGTTCTGCAATGTCCAACTATGTAACTAAATCAATATCTAGGCTCCAAGGTGAACTCCTGGGTTTGCGCCCTTTCAAAAAGGGAAGCCGACTGCTTGTTGTTGGATCAAATAATTCGAAAGATAGAGCCCCATTTAACCAAACGATGCTGGCTTTGCAGAAGAAAGGTACGTTCAAATGTGTTCCCTTCCTAGCTCCCAGTGGTAGTGAAGCAAAGATAGATACCGTGGATGATGGTGTATTAATGGCTCAAAAGACGGGTTGCGAAGGAATAGTTTCAGTTGGCGGAGGGTCCATGATGGACGTTGGTAAAATGATATCTGCTGTTCTAGCCAGAGGTGGCTCAATCTACGACTACGTGAAAGTCAAAAACTCAAGTAATAAGTCTGTTAAGGGCCTGTTTGATCGTGAAGGGGGGAATGATGGTACTATTGTTACCGTGTCAGTGCCGACATTACTTGGAAGTGGGGCTGAACTTTCGAAGCATGCTGCACTACTTTACCCAGCTGAAGAGAAGGTACTCATGTTTTCGAACGACTTGCTGCGCTCCGATTTGGTGGTTATTGACAAAAGCTTCATCAAGGGCGTTCCATCCAATTTGGAAGCTGCAGCGAGCTTTTCAAACTTTGCACGGGCATTTGATCTATACACTAGCCATAATGAGACTTTATTACATGTCGATGATAGCCGCAATGTTAACGAAAACGATGGTCTCGACTGGTTTGCACAAAGCGTGGCTAGCTTAGAAAGTAGTAATTTAAGTCTGTCAGCGATCCTTCAGAACTCTAAAGATTTCATTGACATAAAGCATGAAGACCGTGTTGAAATTTTTACTAATGCAAGTTTTCAGTCCGCGCATACGCTGAATATGTCAAATTCAGGATTTTCAATATCGGCTAGGTTTGCTCAGACCATTTGTGGTCTATTTTCTGTTCCGTATGCATATGTACATAGTGCTACCTTCATTCCCTTGTTAAAAACTAGGCTTGAAGCTGCCAAGAAAAGCCACAACCATCAAGATTTAGCATTCTTAGATCGAGTACAGTCTGTGGCTTCATTAGTTTGTGGACAAAATTGTTCGGTGGACGCAACTGACAATATAGACGATCTGATCAACTACCTTGATCACGTGCAAGCAAAGCTAGGGTTGAAAAGTATGAAAGAGTTAGGGTTCTCGCGCACTGACAGCGAATTGGCGACCTCTTTGATTTTCACAGAAAAGGAATTGGAAAGCATTCAGACTTTAGGAAGGGACAAAATTTTAGATGTAATTGTAGAGGAGTGTTGAAAATGGTGGCGATTTTTTTATGAGGTTATAATATTTCTGATGCTTGTTGATACGGTGGTGCGTGTTGTTAAGTATCACCACCCACCACTGTGCGATGATAAGGAGGAGGCGTAGAAAACCAATAATAAATAATAGGATGGATAGAGTACTA
>JACLAC010005774.1_pt1 | contig 10951 bp, 9 predicted proteins | sample 8027881 | NCBI WGS metagenome assembly JACLAC01 (sample SAMN15725517, study PRJNA655200) | protist metagenome | isolation source: fluorescence activated cell sorting (FACS) single amplified genomes of... | place: Spain: Blaines Bay Microbial Observatory, Mediterranean Sea | collected 2016-01-19 | reverse complement strand
TGTGTCCTAAGGTCTATGAAGTTGCCTTGGCAGTAGGACCAAGACAAGGAAAAGCTAGTCCGACAGAAGTGATTGCACGACAGCGGGGAATAGTATTTTTCGATATACCGCAACTGGTTCGTTCTATTAGCCCTTTAAAAGATGTACTTGCAGTATGGGAGGTGTGGTGTTTGATTCGTCAGGGTGATTATCATATCATACATACTCATACTTCAAAAGGGGGAATTATAGGGCGTTTGGCGGCGCGACTAGCGAACAGTCCAATTATTATCCATACACCTCATGGGCATGTGTTTTACGGTTATTATGGGCCACTTTTAACGCGTATATTTATCTGGTTGGAGGGTTGGGCTGCTGGTTTTACGGATCGTATTATCTGTCTTACTCAGATTGGTGTAGATGATCATGTGAACCTTGGCGTATCACAGCGCGAGAAATTCGAGGTAATTCACAGTGGTATTGATTTTACTTCGTTTGATAATCAAGTTGTACATCATCAGATGGCTCGGAAAAACCTTGGCCTACCTGCTGAAGGGATAATTATTGGAACAGTTGGTCGCTTAACCGCAATTAAAGGTCAGCATGATTTATTACGTGCTTTTGCTCATGCTGACAAGTTATTATCTCAGGTCTATCTAGTACTTGTTGGTGACGGTGAGGAGCGTGATGTCTTAGAGGCATTAGCTGCCGAATTAAAAATTGCGGAACGTGTTTTTTTTACTGGTTGGCGAACAGATTTACCAATGGTTTATGCCAGTATGGATATATTCGCCTTTCCCTCACATAATGAAGGTATGGGTAAGGCGTTGGTTGAAGCTATGTATGCGGGTAAGCCCAGTGTTGCTACTCAAGTAGGTGGTATACCTGAACTCATAACGCCTGGATGTGAAGGATTATTGGTGCCGCCACAAAACCCATTAGTTTTGGCCAAGGCATTGATTGAATTAGTTCAGAACGCTTCACTAAGAGAACGCATGGGACGATCTGCTAAGGCTAAAGCACAAGTCTATAATCTTAATCACATGGTTGATAAGATCGAAGCATTGTATAAGATGGTGCTCAAGGAGAAAGATCTTGCGAAGATATAATCTATATTTGTTTAAAAATATATTGTGGGTGGGGATCCTGTGTTGTTTGCCCTCAATACTGTTTGCCGAGACGGAATGGATCAAATTAAATACCGCTATTCACATCCATACTGATTTTAGTACGGGTGAAGAATCTATGGAAAAAGTTGCCTCCCTAGCTATTGAACATGGGGTCGATGTATTGGTTATGACAGATGATGATCTAGTGCAGGTTTCCTATGGATTACCTTTTCTACGGAATCTGACAAAGTATACTCAAGTACATAAAAATGATATTTTTTCGTCGGATGGTCTTGAGCTTTATCTTGACAAGATAAGACAGTTAGATGAGAGGCATCCTGATTTAATTCTTATTAATGGGCTAGAATCAGCGCCTTTCTATTATTGGGATATCGAATCTTTTGGAAAACCATTCTTTGCTAATTTATCTTTTATAAATTGGAATAAACATCTGATTGCTATTGGTTTATCAGAGGAGGATTATCGTAATTTACCAGTTATAGGCGGTGAAGGGAACTGGGAGTATCACCCGAGAAGTTTATTGTTAATGTGGCCTTTGGCCGGTTTCGTCTATGTTTTGTTGATGGCGCGGCGTCATCCGGCTTTTTTACGTTGGCTAGTGCTATTCATCTCCGTTGTTGGACTAGTAGAAAATTTTCCTTTTAAAATAGAAAAAATGGATCAATATCATGGTGATTTAGGTGCTGCTCCATATCAACATTATATCGATTATGTAAATGATCGGGGGGGGATGGTCTTTTGGCCTCACCCAGAAGGCGCATCAACCATGAAGCCTAAGACTTGGGGGTCGTTGGCAAAAGTTGGTACTTCTACTCTTCCTCATGCTGAGGATTTAGTTAAGACAAAGAATTACACGGCATTTGCTGCCTTATATGGTGATAATACTCCAGCTATTGAACCCGGACAAGAATGGGATCATATTCTAAACGATTATCTAGTGGGAAAACGTCCAAAACCCATCTGGGGAACGGGTGAAATCGATTATCATGAGGATAAGGAAGGTAGTCGGATTCATGATATACTCACAGTTATTTATGTTCGTGAACGGAGCGAAGCTGCAGTAGTCGAAGGGATCAGAGAAGGTCGTATGTATGCTGTGCGTGGGGGAGATGAACGTTTAGTGCTTGACCGCTTTGAAGTCGTAACGGAAACAGACCAGGGTATTTTAGGTGAGACGGTTTACTCAAAAGGGTCAGCGAAAGTTCATATCGCTCTATCTAAGATAGATAGCAGTAACGAGGAAGTACGTGTACGGCTTATACGCTCGGGGATGCTTGTCTTTGATGAGAAGTTGACTACGCCATTTAGTGATATGGTATTCGAACAGAATGCGATAAAACCAGAAGAGAAACTATATTATCGCTTATTGGTGAATTCAAAATCTGCTAGACTAGCGGCAAATCCTATATTTGTTACCGGAACTGAGGATATGGAGTGATTGCTGCCATTCACCAACCGCAATTTATGCCGTGGCTTGGTTATTTTGAAAAAATGGATAGAGCCGATGCTTTTGTTCTTTTGGATAATGTGCAATATAAAAAAAATGAATGGCAAAACCGTAATCGGATAAAAAATTCCCAGGGATCACAGTGGTTGACAGTACCAGCACGTTTTCGTTATCCTGCTAAGATTTTTGAGGTTACAACCGATCCATCACCAAGCTGGCGACGTAAGCATTTACAGGCATTGTTGAGTAGTTATGCGAAAGCTTCTTACTGGCCTCTTTTTGCTGATTCTCTGAAGGAGTTTTATCAGCAGGATTGGAAATGGTTGAAAGATTTGAATCGGGCTTCAATTGAATTGCTGCGTACAGGTTTGGGGATTACTACTCCACTTTATTGGGCCTCAGATATGGATTTAAGTGAAGACCCAACGCAACGCCTAGTCGAAATCTGTCGTACGCTTGGTGCTGATACGTATTTAGCCGGGCCGGATGGCAAAAACTATATGGATATTGAACAATTTACCCAGGCAGGGATTCAAGTCATTTTTCAAGCTTATGATCCAGTACCGTATGTACAGCAATTTGGTGATTTTATTTCCCATTTATCGGCATTGGATTTATTGTTAAATCATGGTGAGTCTGGTTTAGATGTATTACGTGCAGGGAAAAAAGCTTGAACTGGAAGATATAACTTTAATTTTTCGAGTTGATTTTTCAATTTGAGAAATAATATAATTGGTTTCGTTAAAGGGAAAAGTACATGCGAGTATTAGCGGTTGGTGCTCACCCCGATGATTTAGAATATAGCTGCGGCGGTACACTAATTCGTCATGCCCAAAAAGGGGATGAGGTGTATTTATTGATTGCAACGGATGGCCAACAAGGAGGAGATACAGAGGTCCGCCGTAAAGAACAAATGGAGGCGGCTAGGATTATAGGCGCTAAAGAGGTTTTTTGGGCCGGTTATCCCGATACACGTTTTATCTGTGATCGAACTTCAATTAATGTGGTGGAAGAGGTGATCAAGAAAGTTAAGCCGGATACAGTCTATACGCATTTTGCTGATGATACTCATCAGGATCATCGTAATCTTGCTCAAGTCGTAGTGCCAGCTGCTCGATCGGTGACCAATCTGTTGTTTTTCGAAGGCTATTCAGCGCAAAATTTTGTACCTACTGTATTTGTTAATATCGTCGATGAGATAACTCTGAAATTAGCGGCACTCAATGCCCATGTATCCCAGATAGAAAAGACCAATATCGAGGATCGTTCGATTGCTGATATTGCTCTAGCTGCAGCAGGTTATCGTGGTATTCAGGGGCGTGTGACTTATGCTGAGGGATTTACTGCCGGTCGATACTTTATTGATATTTAGCCGATAAATTGGAACTGGTACATGGATGATTATATTCCTCATTCTCGCCCAACAGTGGGAGCTGCAGAAGCCGAAGCTGCCAAGCGAGTCGTACTTTCTGGGGCAATGGCTCAAGGAGATGAGGTACGTGCTTTTGAAGAAGAGGTTGCCGCTATGGTTGGGCGGCGTTTTGGCGTTGCTGTCGCTTCAGGAACGGTTGGTTTACAGTTTGCACTTATCAGCTTAGATATAAAATCTGGTGATGAAGTAATCATCCCTTCTTATGTATGTACGGCGCTTTTGCATGCCGTGCGTTCAGTAGGAGCCCGACCTGTGCTAGCCGATATCGATTTTTCTACACGCTCTTTGGCTATTGGGCAGGTAAAACACCAACAAACCCCAGCAACTCGAGCGGTGATTGTTCCCCATATGTTCGGTGCTATGGTGCCGGGAGAATTAGCTGAATTAGGGATACCAGTGATTGAAGATTGTGCTATGGGGTTTGGGGGAAGATATGGTAAATGCAAAGTTGGAAGTTGGGGCAAGTTAGCGGTATGTTCTTTTTATGCAACCAAAGTGATTTGTAGTGGTGGGGAAGGAGGTATGATTCTGACCGATGATGAAGAGTTGGTCAGGACCTTACGTGGGTTAAGAGAATATGATGGAATGACTACCGAGTGTTTGCGCTACAACGGAAAAATGAGTGATATTGCTGCAGCTATTGGACGAATTCAATTGCAACGATTACCCGGATTTCTTGAATGTAGACGTAATCTGGCTGCTCGTTATTCCGCTGCATTAGCGAAAACTGACTTGCAATTGCCTGAGGCGGTACCTGGTCATATTTACTACCGTTATGTTGTGCATCTGGAGCATCAAGCAGATGTTTTATTGAACTATTTGGAAAAAATGGGGATAGCTGCTCGGAGACCGATTCCGCGACCATTGCACCGTGAATTAGAACAAGCAGATAGTAAATATCCTCAAACAGCAAAAGCTTATCTTGGAGATATCTCATTACCGTTATATCCAAGCCTTGCAGACAAGGAAGTCGAACGAGTTCTTAGTGCCGTGTGTAGTGCAAGTAAAAGGAGGATAGAACTTGAAACCTAGTAGTCGCTCCGTAGTATTTAATTTTGATAAATTAGTAATACTTGCATTTACCGCTTTTTTATGGACCGATGAAGCAAATGAAATGTTGATTAATTCGGGCTTAAAATGGGTGTATTTGCTCTTACTCGCATCTGGCATAGCGTATGTTTTAACCCCTGTATTTTTACTAGTAGCGCATCGACTAGATATCATAGATGAACCTCGAGGACGTCATACGCATCTTGAACCAACAGCACTTCTTGGGGGAGTCGCTATCTTTTTTGCTTTTGCCTTGGCAATATGGCATAATAACAGTTTTTCTGTTCAACTAAAAAGTGTTTTTATCGGCAGTGTATTAATTCTCATTGTTGGTGTTTGGGATGATATTAAAGGGATAAGTGCTTGGATTAAACTTATAGTCCAATTAGCAGTAGTCGGTATTTTGATATCTCAAGGAGTAGTAATTTCCTTTTTGCCAAATACCATTTGGGGTAATATCTCCGAGTGGGTGTTAACGGCTATTTGGATTATAGGTATTACGAATGCGGTCAATTTTCTTGACGGTATGGATGGTTTAGCATCTGGTATGGCGGCAATCATAGCAATGATTTTTGGTTTGATTGCTCTTCAAAATGGTCAAGATACAATGGTGTATTTGGCTTTGCCACTGGTTGGTGCATGCCTAGGTTTTTTGCCCTATAATTTTCGTTTGAAAAAGAATGCCTTGATTTTTTTGGGCGATGGAGGTAGTACTTTTTTGGGATTTATGCTGGCATCTCTAGCGATCATAGGAGATTGGGCAGGTAATTATACGGTGCGGTTAATATTGCCCCTGCTTATTCTGGGAGTGCCTATATTCGACATGACGTTTACTACATTTATGCGAGTAAAAAATGGGCAGGTGCGTTCTTTGCGACAATGGATTGATTTTACGGGACGTGATCATATACATCACCGTTTAGCCGAATTGCGTATAGGACATGTTGGGGCTGTAGTCGTGATTTATATTGTAACCATTTGGTTGGGGTTATCGGCTCTTGCTTTGAAAAATTCTACTGGGTTGAATGCTATTTTACAAATTAGTCAATCGCTTATTGTTTTTATATTGATGGGATTTTTCATGGTGTTTGTTCCACATGAATATAAAAAAATAGAACAAGATAGAACCCCAGAGAGTAAGGATGAGTTAACTAAACTTGATACATTTGCCTATTTAGAAACTCAGATGGACTTTCGGATAGCAGAAGCTAAACGCTATGGTTATCCATTTGCCCTGTTGATTATTGATATTGATAATTTTAAAAAACTCAATGATAAATCAGGAAAAGTATTCGGAGATTATGTGTTAATTTCAATAGCAGATATGATTCGTAAAGAAGTAAGAGAAGGAGATGTATTCTCTCGATATCAAGGAGGAAGTTTTGCTTTGATTATACCTTATGCTGCTCTTGTCGGCATACGTTTTATGGGAGATCGTATCCGTACGGAAATAGAAAAATCCGTTTTTAAGATGGAAGATATAAGTAGTCAAATCACCGTTAGTATTGGAGCTGCATTATACCCACTTGATTTAGCTGAAAAGTCTAAAGATCTATTGCTTATAGCACAGTCAAGACTTTATCAAGCTAAAAATACAGGTGGAAATAGGTCGGTTTATTCGGGACATTAAAATAAATGTATGGTAGTTTGAGGATAGTAAGCAGCGTGTGTTAGAAAAGAGAAGGAGGTTTAGAATGGTGTATACCAATATGGTTGCACGTGTTGCCCAAATTTTAATGGGAATAGTTTTTTTAGGTGCCGGATTATTTAAAATTTGGGAACCAATAGTTTTTTATTGGGAAGCGTTACCCTTTACGCGCTTATTGGGAATGGAGGAAAATGGGATTCTCGTAGCAAAAATGGCAATGTTTTTAGGTCCATTGGAAAGTGCACTGGGATTGGCATTGCTGTTAAATTGGAGGCCAAAATTGTGTTTAGGTTTGGCAACTGGTTTGATGGCCGGGTTTACGTTATTAATGATATATGCTTGGCGTCAAGGAGCCAATATCGACTGTGGCTGCTTTGGGGCTTTATTTGAAAGAACTCCAGGTGAAGCTGCTGTTGCAGATCTAATTATGTTGATCATGTGTGTTTGGTCTTGGTGGGTATTACGTGATTTAAGAAGTTATAATGTTGCTTTAGGGGCTAAAATAGTGGCTGGAATGGCTGTTCTGTCATTGGTTATTGCAGGTGCAAAATATATCCCTGATAGAGAGCGCTTAAATCAGTCAGATTTGCAAGTAGGAGTGCGCTTAAATGCGGTTGCTTTAATGGATTCTGATTTAGATTTGCTAAAAGGTGAATATTTAGTAGAACTTTTTAGCCCTAAATGTGGTCATTGTCAGCGGGCGGTGCCCAAAATGAACAGACTAGCGGATCTGGAAAGTCTGCCTTCTGTTATCGCTTTACATGGTTTTCCTCAGGATTCACCTTGGTTGGTAGAATTTAAAAAACAACTAAGACCGCGTTACACGATTGCAGCTATTTCCTCTACTGATTTTACTCGTTTGACATGGCGCGCTGCTTATCCACGTCTGGCATTCGTAAAAGATGGAATAGTTCAGAAAGTCTGGGAAGCAGATGAGATACCTGATCAAAAGGATCTAGAAAAGGCTATTTATGGTAAGGGATCCGGAGATAAAAGTAACGATAATACCGATGATCTATGATATCTACATATAGTATACCAATCAAAAATTGTCTCTGAAAAATGATTTTTATCTGAAATAGGGTTGGTTTTTGCTCGTATAATAGATATATTATACACTGTATACCTTTGGCTATGATAGTAAAGTGAAGTACGTGAAGTGCGCTATAACTGATTAATGAGAGTTGTATATGTCTGAAGATAGATACAGGAAACCGGACAATAAAGGATCGTATACCGAACCTGTTTTTTCATTAGTTTCCCAACCTTCTAAGTCTGTGGAGAGTGGGTTAGAGAGGCTAGATCTTCGTGCTAGTTCAGTACCGGCAAGTCTCAAACCTGATAGTGTGCAAGCGGATGCAGAAGCACAGGTTGCTAGATTACAAAAATTAGGTCTTAAGCCTGAGTTAGAAGCCGGTCCTCTTGCTGTGCGTAATTCAATAGACGGCGGCCTTGCACTTTGGATTCCAACGGGTACTTTTGTTATGGGTAATCTGTCAGGGGCATATAATGAACGTCCTAGAAGAATTATTAGCTTGGATGGTTTTTATATGGATACTCATCCCATAACTGAAGGGCAGTTTAAAGTTTTTGTCGAAGAAACTCATTTCCAGCCCAGTGCTTGGGTATCACATCCGGGGCGAGATGAGTTGCCTGTAGTTGATGTTAATTGGGAAGATGCGCAGGCATATTGTACATGGGCACAGAAGCGTTTACCTCGTGAAGCGGAGTGGGAAAAAGCAGCTCGTGGTCTTAATGGACAAGACTATCCATGGGGAAATGTATTTGATTCTTCGCATGCAGCGATATTAGAAAATGGTTCCGTTGAATTGGCACCTGTTGGGCATTATAAGCGTGGTGAAAGTCCTTATGGTATGCTGGGTATGGCTGGTAATGTTTGGGAATGGACGATAGACGATTATACGGACAATTATCCAATCAATGGTATTTCTTCTGAAATTTTTACCGAAGGCAGTTCGGTAGAGCGAGTGGTGCGAGGTGGTTCATGGATTTGCCATTCTAGTCTGTTACGCTGTTCTAAGCGAGAGCATTATGCTAGCGATTATCATAGCCGTTTTATTGGCTTTCGTTGTGCTTGGTAAGCCTAATAAAAGTTTTTTTATTTAAAATGTTTAATTCCTGCTCTAAACTTTAGTCTATTGGTAAAATCTCTTTCTATTTATTTGTTAGAACTGATTCCTCGACAGCTGGCTCTACAATAGTTAACATTGGATCGTCTTCAAGATTCACAAAGGTCGCTGATTTTAGAGGATGGCCTTGTGGGTCTAAGCTCAATTCCAATAATGGTCGAGTCGGATAAAGCTTATTAGCCCCGATAACACGGCCTATAGCTCCATTGTTTAGCTGTACTAGGCTACCTAGAGGAAATATGGAAACAATTTTGATTAGGGCTTTTATTAAGTTGGGATCAAAAGCTTTATTTCGCACATCAATAATTTGGCTTAGAACATTGTAAATTATGACTGCTTTTCGATCTGGCCGTGCATGGGACATGGCTTCGTAGGTGTCTGCTAGACCAATAATACGAGCAAATTCGTGGATTTCCTCTCCCTCTATTCTAGCTGGGTAGCCACTCCCGTCATAACGCTCGTGCACTTGACTAACAACTTCCCCGACCCAAGAAAACTCATCGCCAAAAGCTTCAATTATTTTACGTGATTCTAATGGGTGCTGTTGCATTAGCTGAAGTTGTTCAGGTGTCCACTTGGGACTGTTTAATACTTCTTCTGGGATGGTTTGCATACCTAGGTCATGCATCAATCCACAGAGTCCTATTGCTATACAGCGGCGTTCGTCAAAGCCGATTTCCAGACCTAAGCGTAAAGCTAAGAGAGTGGTACCGGTTGTTCTTCCTGCTAGGGAGGTATCTTGGGTACGGCGGCGGATTGCTTCTGTGAGCAAAGTGTCGTCATAATTACCGTTTTCATCTATTTGCTGGAAGGTATCTAGGGACTTCTTGATAGCCTCCATAACTATATCAGCATTTAGGGGACGGTTATTGTTGTGTGCATAAATAGCTTCTGCAACGTGTGTTAGGTCCTGATAGATTGTACCAATAACAGTCGGCGCTGCTTGTTCTGCGGGCGTTTCATACTCGGGATTCGTAATATCGATCAGGCTATTTACGGTTAGCGGGATCTCTGTAGTACTAACATCTTCATGGACTGGTTTGCGGACCTGGTCCTTTGCTCGTAAGAGTTGACGTGTTCTAAACACGGGAACTCTCCTCTCTAAGGATTAATTCATAGACTAGATCGTTATCTAAGGTTTTGACTTGAAGACCAAAACCGGTTGCCAAACACAAATCACATATATGGTTAACTTGACGTGGGATTCCACCGGTATATTGGGTGATTAGTTCAACTGCCTCATTAGAAAAAAGTGATTTCGTTTGTCCGGCAACTTGTAAACGAAGTTGAATATATCCACTAATATCGTCTCTTTCTAAAGGGCGAACTAGTCCGCGTGCGGCGATGCGGGTATCGAATTGGGGAAGAGTCCGAACCTTTTCCGCTAGTGGCATTTGGCCCACAATAAATATTGTTAGCAAAAAAGCATCATCTAATTGGAGATTCAATAAAAGACAGAGCTCTTCAAAGATTTTTTCATCTGTAAGTAACTGTCCCTCGTCGATAATAAGGACCGTGTCTTTACCAGCGACAAACTGATCGTATAATAGGGAGTCGAATTGGTTACGCAGTGGTTGATCTTGATTGGCGGATGGCATTTGACCTAGTTGCATAAGGAATTCGCCGATTAAGGAATCCGAATGGGTTCTAGAGGCATTCAACAGCGCTATCTCAAGATTATCTGAGGAAATATCTTTGAGCAAAGAGCGTAAGAGCAAGGTTTTTCCACACCCTGTATCACCAGTTAACAAGATTAGCCCTTGTTGTGATTTTAGGGTATAGAGTAAGCGATCGTAGGTTTCTGCTACGTCTCTAGATTTGTATAAAAAACGTGGATCTGGTGTATTATTAAAGGGTTTTTCTGTTAATCCCCAATAGTCTTCATAGGCGAAAAACTCTGCAAAATTTGAAAAAGTAGTGATGGGAATCCCCCTTTGTTTGGGGTTATACCACTGTTCAGACAGTTATGGTCCCAAACTATTGTTGCTAATAGATCGGGATTTTTTGCAGCAATAAAATAATTTGAGAATACATGCGATCATTTTGGGGAATTGGTCATCTCCTCAAATGATCTGATTTGTCTGATTTGTAACTACTAATAATGGTCTAACGTAG
>JACLAC010002297.1_pt1 | contig 10951 bp, 9 predicted proteins | sample 8027881 | NCBI WGS metagenome assembly JACLAC01 (sample SAMN15725517, study PRJNA655200) | protist metagenome | isolation source: fluorescence activated cell sorting (FACS) single amplified genomes of... | place: Spain: Blaines Bay Microbial Observatory, Mediterranean Sea | collected 2016-01-19 | reverse complement strand
CCATTTGGTTCAACGATGTGGAGAGCGAGCCGCCGTGGTTCACAATGTTAATCGACGCGGCGCTCAGGGAGCCGGAACCTTTGTTGCCGACACCGTTAGAGCCCATGCCTCCCCCGCTCAGACCCAAGCTACTCCCGTTCATGGCTTCAATACCGCCAATACCGCCACCAAGTGCTCCGTTCATGTGTTGCCCTTGGTGCCCTTGCCCTTGCCCGCCGAAGCCGAAGTTCCCGAAGTTGGAGTTTTGCTGACCGTCCGCGCCGCCCCCGCCGCCGACCGAAATGCCCCCGGCCGCCGCGGCCGCGGCCACCGCGCCGCGGAAGGACAGCTGGTTGCCACATGGGATCCAAAATACCAGTGTTTCACCTGTAGAATCCGTGTTTTTAGGCCCTAAAAACATGGATTCTAAAGGCAAAACATTCTAAGCCAAAACATTGTTATTTTGGATCACATGCACTGCCCGAGAGCTGCCCGCTGTGGTGATCGCTCAACAGATTGCCCTGCGCGGTGCTAGAAGGGTTGTAGAGCTCGAACACGTGCACGGCTGCTGCGGACCCGAGATCTGCGCAGCCTCCCAGACTGTTTGTGTTTCCCATGTTGTCGCCCATCTCGGCTGACTGCGATTCGGATTTGTACGTCACAGCCACCTTCACTGTGCTAGTCCGCGAAATCAGCGTCGAAAATGCACCACCATCCGGCATGCTGCGGTTTCCGTACACCGAATTGGTGCCCGCGTCGTCCACGCAGAGGGAGGCGATGTCGGCGAGGGGCACTGGAACGGTTGTACTTCCAGAGGCTCCAGCGTTTACTTGGCCGCTTTGGCTCTGTTCCAGCTGTAATTGGGCACAGTAGCCGGCGTTCAGCGCGGACCGGTCCTTATCTGTGATAGGAACATGTGCGATTTGCCCCGAGAACCAGTGGCACTCCATCACGTACCTGTGTTTTGGGGATTTTTGATTTGTTATGGGGTTGGTATAGATTGCTTTTCTTTCGCTGCAGGAGTTGAACTTAAACAGCGGGAGACAGCCGACTTGAAACCAAAACTTACGGCCCGGAAGCAAACAGGAAGGAGTTTCTCGGCGTCACATTGCCGCCGAAAATCGGCTTTTGCGTCGGTATTGAGTACCGAATTTCCCAGTTGGACGCAGAAATCACTTCCAGAGAACCTGTTGTTTGGAAGGGGTTCGATTTGGTTGAGTTTGTGGGCGGTCGAACCAACATCTGCTTTCAGTGGCAGATTTCCTAATTGAAAATGGGCGAGAAAGCGAGCTGGAAAGAACGCAATCAAATGGCAAATGCTTTTATAAATAAATAGCTTTACCTTCTTTCGCCACCGCCAAATAGTGTCCCCCGGGGTGCCAATGCAGGTCCAAAATCCTGTTGTTGCTCGCCCGCCACCGCGAAATCGCCTCCACCGTGGGGCCAGCAACCAACTCGTTGCCCGCCGTCGCCTTCCTGTGATCCCAGATTCGCACCGCGCTGCCGTCGGCGGTGGCGAGCACGCGCCCATCGGGACTCCACGCAATCGCGGTCACCACATGGGGCAGGCGGAACGTCGAGGAAACTTGTTCCAGCGAGGAGCGGAAGATGTTCATGCGCCAGAGCTGTTGTTTTAGTTTTTGTCGTTTTTTGAGGGTGGATTTCTCGATTTTAGTTTTTTTTGGAGTTCTCGAGTTTAGCGCGTTTTTGCGGGGCCAAATGAAGTTTTTCAGAAGGTGAAGCTCAGACCGTTGAATCGTGTCGCATCACGGGCGCAAGTGCGCGTGTATCAGCCAGAGCTAATACATGTGAGGATTTTAGGTCATCACGATGGGGAAGTGCCAAAAAAAGCGAAACGTCTGCGCCCTCTCGGATCAGACTGGTAAATCGATTCACATCACGGGCGCAAGTGCGCATGTGTCAGCCAGAGCTAATACATGTGAAGATTTTAAGTCATCATGCAATGCTGAAAAGGAAAACCAAAGCGCCAGGCGCAAACCGAAACGCCAAACAAAACGAAAACCCTGAACAGTAAACACCTAAAACCAAAACCTACCGAAATGCCCGTCTCCATCCCGACGCAGATGACACCGGACTCGTCGTTGGCCTGCCAGTCGAAGCAGGTCACAAAGCCGCTGGCCAGCCCGTCCACTGCACGGTATGTCTTCCTTCTAACAAAATCGTGCACAGCGAAGGAGGACAGCGGGAGATGTGCACTATTTTGCTGCTTCATCGGGGTCGTTGCGAGATGGTTAACGCCGCCATTTTGGTTGTTTTGGTTTTCCACACCGTTTTGCCCCAACCCGTTCTGCCGCAACGTAGCAAAAATTGGTTTTTGCGGGTGCCAAACCAGTTTGGCGTCCTCAAGTTCCACTGGTCCCTCGCCGCCTTCTCCAGAACCAGAAGAGCTGCTCTTCCACCCCAGGAAAACCGCCAAGAAGTTGTCAAACGCCGCTCCGGTCAAAATATCCTCCTGTGTCACCACCCAGGTGGGCTGCGAGGAGAAGAGCTGCGAGCAGAAGCGCGCGGTGAATTTCCACACGAACACGATGAAAGTCCCGATCCAGGTGTCGGCCAGCGTGAACTGCTGTCCGTGGTTCGGCTGGTCGCCGCGCAGGCGCAGCTTGGTGAGGAGATCGTCTTGCTGGTGGTGGCCCATCCCCGATTGGTTCGATTGGTTCAGGTCGTCCAGCGGGTTCGTGGCGAAGAGCTGGCCGAGCATGGAACGGCGGTTGTTTGGGTTGGCTGCATAGGCCCGGATTTGATGGCGAAACATCAGTATTTCCCCGAGAATCGCGGTGGTGGGGTGCGGAATTCTCGAAAATAATTTGTCGCCGCACAGCGTGTGCGTGCTCGTAAATGTCGTTGTTCTGCTGCCTTTTCCTTCTGCTGGAGAGAAACTGAGAGAGACAGAATACCTTTTCTTCCTTATGTTCTTCGTGGCACCGTACGCGCAAAGAGCACAACTTCAATGAACTTACTTCCGAAACTGTGTAGTCCAAGGAGAAGCTGAACGTTTGATCTTGAGGAATCTTGTGCTGGAACTTAAGATGGAGTCTCAACATGATGGTCTTGATTTGGAACAAGTACAGGTACGGCATCTCTTCCTAGCTTTGTGATTGTTCCTGAATCTCTACTTTTGTTTTTCTCTTTATTATTTTTGTTATTTTCTGCTACTGCCTACTGCCGGGATCTGCCCTGGTAAGACTCTCGGGAGGATCTGCCCTCCTTGGGTCCCTGCAAAACAGCACATCTGCGTGCTTTCTGCTTGAGCTGACACATCTGCGTGTCACTTACTGCATACAACAGCACATCTGCGTGCTCTGCTCATCTAAATCAAGCACATCTGCGTGCTCTGCTCCACTAAACCAAGCACATCTGCGTGCTCCAACTCTGCATCTCTGCACTTTCATAACAGGTCGACTCTGCGGAGGCGCTCCTGCTGGACTCGGACGACGAAGAGGAAGTAGACGTCGCAAATCTGCACCCCGAGCACTCGCCGGGCCACCAATCTGCGTTCAGGAAGTACATCGCGTTCCGGGTGGCTACATCGAGGCACGACGAGACCTTCCCCACCTTGAAAACGCTGTATGCCTTCGCGGAATGGTTGATCGTGGAAGCCAAAATCCCGAAGAGCGCTCCTAACTACGTTTCCTACATCTACAACCACAGCATCAAAGAGGCCGGCGATGCTGGGGCTCCTGTGATTGATGCTTCTGCTTATTTTCTGCTGAGAAGGAGGATCCTAAAGGTTCTCGCTAAAAACAAAATTGAATCTAGTAAAGCCACTCCATTTCTCGCTTCTGATCTTGAAACTGTGCGCAACGTGTCGGAAGACCTGGTGTGCACCGCGAAACTGCTGTCTGCTATTGGCTGTAGGTTGGGGAACTGCCCGTCCGATTTCGTTTTCGACGGTACGAGCAAAACTTTAACTCTTAAATACCAGTCTGGTCCGGAGAAGACAGGGGCCCACAGAGACACCACTCTGCTCAACGTGGACCGCGCGCTGGTTGAAGGCATGGTGAGAGCGTGTCAGTTGTACGGCGGGCTGCAGGGCGCTGGTAGAGCCATTGCGTCCCTGTGCAAGCTTGGGGACCACTGTTTCAGACGTTCTGCTGCAGTCTTCATTGCGAGGTCGCAGAAGAAGCCCAAAAAGGGGGACTGCATCTGCACGGACAAGTGCTCTGCGCACTTTGGCTGGTCTGGTTTTAGTTCTTTTGCTCGCTATTCTGCTGACTTCAAAAAGTTCGCCACGTCTCCCTTTGCTCAGGAGACTGCGTGGATGGAGCACCTGTTTCGCTCTTAAGCATCTGCATTCTGTTTCTCCGACCAGAACTCAGCCGTTTTCATAAACCCAAGACAATAACGACTTTGAGTGTTGGGGCGAAAGTCGTTATCGTTGGGAGTTTAGCAGAGCGTTCGTTTTTACAGGCAAATGCGTTCCCCACTCTCCACTACCCCTTCCCTGGACCACCATACCTGGACATCTGCCCTTATCTCACGTATTCCACCTCCTGCTGCAGAAATTACCATAGAAGCTGCGTATTATCAGTGCTTTTCCTGCAATCCCAACTTCTGTAAGAGTGCAAAGATGGCGCCTGTCGCGTGGGAGAAGATCCCTGTGACCCTGGCGGCGCAGGCTCTGCTCGGCAGCGTGATTCACAACGCCGTCAAGGCGCTCACCGTGCCTAACCGCACCGAGGAGAAAATCAAGAAAGCCATCGCCGACTGCAATGCCCCGGAGGACAAGAAGCAATTGGCGCTGGCCATCATTGCCACGTTGCGCTCCGGTTCCGGGGCGACGGCGACCTCCTCGAGCGGCGGTGGTGGTGCTGCTTCTGCCAGTTCCGCATCCGGCGGCACCAGCAACCTGAGCGGCTCCCTGGGCGCCGCTACCGGGACTCCTTCTCCTTCTGCCCCGTCCACTACTCAGACCCCTTCTCAGGTGGGGAACGTGGTGCCCAGCACGCCGCAGCAGGCGGTCGTCAACCCCTTTGGGAACCTGAGCACCATGACGCCCAACGGCACCCAGGGGCCTCTGCTGGACTTCAACAACCCCAACTCCTTCTTCGACGACATCCGCCTGCTGGAATCCGCGAAAGAGTTTCCGGAGTCCTGCAAGATTTTGTGGGACAAGGGCGTCAAAACGGCGAGCCACGCTGCCAACTTGTCCTCGGACACCAAAAAGCGCCTGTGGGACAACGTGTCTGGGGATACTTTCACTTTGGGCTTGGGCGCCGACAACATCTGCAAGGAGGCCGGTGAGCGCGCACTGGGGCGCCAGAAAAGCCGCACCACCGCCTCTATCTTCAAGAAGAAGCTCGACGAGGATGGCCAGATCTTCTACGCGGGCGTGTGCCTGGATCGTGCCGCGGAGCTGAAGCGCGCCATCGAGGGCAAGAGCGCCTTCTCCCTGGACTCCGTGCAATCGGACCAGAAGCAACTGCTGAGCAAGAACTGCGAGAAGAGCGCCCTGTTCAAGCTGCTGTACCTGGTGGACGCCCTGGATAGGCGCACGATGAACTCGATCACGAAGAAGGTGGACACGGGCTGCTGGATGCACATCAGCGCCGCGATCATTAGTTCTAAGGGGCTGTTAGCTTGCGATTCCGTGTTTTTGGACGCCCAAACTATGGAGGGGGACGCGGGTTCCATTTCCCGCGCTCTTACCATGGCCATCACGCAGGAGCTTATTACTGTGCCAACTCCCCAGGTGAAGCAGACCTACAACCCGCGCATTCAGCGCACTGGCACCGAGTTCTTCGGTCAGGGCGGCAAGGAGCCCTACCACCCTCGCGATGGCAGCGGCAAGGGCGGCGGCGACCGCAAGCGCACCAAGGACGGCTCCAAGGAAGGCGGCAAGGGTACCACTGGCAAGGACCTGGACACCGGCAAGGGCGACGCTCCCTGGAAAGGGGAGACCTACAGACCTATCTGTTTTAATTTTTTGGAAGGCACCTGCACTTTCAGTGGAAAGCACCGCACCGGCAAGGGGAACAAGGAGGTGGAGCACATTGCCAAAGAGGACCTGACGCCCGCTGAGGACGCGTGGGTGCGCCGCATGGGCTGTGTCCCGGTGTGAGTATCCTTGCGCTTTGCGCTGCCTCCCTCCATCGACAATGCCCGGATTTGCTTTTGTGATGGGCTTGTAGCGCTGGGTGAGCGTTTTCGGGGCGAGTACATGTGCAAAAAGTAGTAAAGGGAACTTACTAATTTTTGAGAGGTTTTGGTGCTTTCCTGGAGGGGAATCGAGGGGCTGTGCCGCTTGCAGCGTTGCTCCCTGACGCCCTCTTTCGGCTGGGTTTACACGCCAGATTCCGCTGGGTGGTACGCGGTCCATCATCTGTGCGCAATTTCTGAGCATCTCTGCGTCCTTTTTGGCGCCTTTGACGCGTGTGCTGACGGTCATCGCTGGTCGCTCTTCTGCTGGGTCGCCTCTCTGCGAGGTGCCTGAGATGCTGCATGTTCTAACTTTCAACTTGTTGTTTCTGCTCCTGCACGCTGCACGCTTAAAAATTATGATCTTAGACGCGCTTCCTGCTCGCTGCAAGCTCGTGTGGTTAATATTTCGCTCCTGTTTTGCTCCTGCGCTGCGAACTTCCTCCCAACTCACCCTCCTGCCCACACACTGCTATCCAAAAGCACCTATACGCCTCGCTCTCTCCCATTGCAACTGCGCCCCTCTGATCATACATCCGCACGCTAGATACCAAAGTCCAAAGTGGAAATAGTCCCAAGCCCTGCAGCCATGGACCTCGAACGTGCGCGTCTGCGCTACACAAATCTATTCAAGGATAAAGATGGTAAGGCCTTCGGCCGCACACAGGCGGAGATTGTCGCCCGCAGGCTGGTGGGCTACCGCAAATACCTCTGCTCCTGGGTCCTCACCGTCGCCCTTATGGGGGGGGACCCGTTCTCGCGCCTGCTCAACCTCGACGTGCCGGCCCCGCTGCGCACTAAGCTCGAGGCTAAGTGGGGGGCGCCATTGGACTGGACACCCTACCAGGACGCTGCGGTGGCTTCGCAATGCCACTGCGTGCCCACCTGGGAGCAGCCTTCCTCCAACAACATCCTCCCGCCGAGATCTCCCGCAGACATCGCCAAGAGGATGAAACGCAAAGAAAAATTCGCAAAAATGCCTCTGGTGCCGGAGAAACTGCCGAAAGAGCCGGACCTTGTGGCGCTCGACCCGGAAGCCATCAAGGACTACGAGTTTCTTGACACCACTGCTGAGGGCTTCTTCAAGAACGGCTGGTGCAGCGAAGAAATGGACTGGGAGACTGCGCGCAAGTCTGAGGCTGTCAGCTTCGCGCACGTCGGGAGGCAGACAAAACCAAAGTCTAAGAAATACCCCGAGGGGGTCAAAAGGCGCTTCCTTATCGATGACAGGGTCGTAAACTCGCGTGTGAACGACGTGGAGAAGCCTGTTCAAACTGGCGTGGCTGAACTCTCGGACGGCATAGTCCGCGCCGCCGTAGGAGATGGTTCCCGCTCTAGGTTCCAGTCCGGGAAGCAAACTGCGCAACAAATTAAAGAAAGGGTAAGATCTGCAGTAACCGATGAAACGCCGCTACGGGAGCGTTGGCGAATCGAAAACGACGTCGACATCGCCAACAGCGACTTCGCCAGAGAGCAGGCTGATGCGGGTCTGATCGATTTGGCGTGGAACATCTTTTCGGTCGACTGGGAGAACGGCTACTACCAGCTCACCGGCGACAAGCCCAGATGGGTCGGGTACTTCTCAATAGCGAAAAAGCGATGGGTCTTCAGGCAATTCTACTCCATCCTGTTCGGATCGGTTACTTCGGTCAACATCTTCACCAGGACAGTGCGCGCTATGTGCTGGCTTGGGTCCAGGTTGGCGTTCACGCTTGCTGACAACTACTTCGACGATGTCAATGGCGTAGAACTGGCAGCCACCGCGAGCAGCGCGGTTGATACGCTGGTTGTCCTGCATGCCGCCTGCGGCTGGGTCGTGCACCCCAGGGAAGACGCAGGGGAAAATGATTGCAAAACTTTCGCCGCGGTGTCGGGCAGAATCCTCGGCCTGATCTGGACCCTAAACAAATCAGAACTGAAGCTGGAAATGACACCGGAAACGCGGAACAAGATCGTCGACCTGTGCGAGAAACTGAAAGGCGAGTACTCCTTCAAGCTCATGGAGAAGCTAGCGGGCGTGCTGGGCTTTGCCAAGGTTGCCTCCGATCTCAAAGCCACCCACATGCTGGTGCCCATTTGGAAGCTGCTGTCTGGGGAGTACAAGCTGCATGACGTGAACCTGAACTTCATTCTGGACACTGTGCTGGAAATGGCGCTGGGCCCTTCTAGAGCCATCCCGCTAAGGCCCACCTGGGTTCATGTGCGAACTGACGCAAGCACAGTCCCGGAGAACATCGCCACCGCGGGCACTGTTGGGGGCTGGCATTTAAACCAAGCCTTCTCGTGGATGGTTGACCTCGCGGGGAGCCTGATGGAGGAGAAATTCCCGAACTCGCTCATCTTCTTCCTGGAAACTCTCGCGGTGTATGTCGCGGTTGTCTGCTTTGGGCCCAAGCTGCAGGGGAAAAACGTGGTGTTCTGGATCGACAACACGTCCGCTGACTTCTCTCTCATCAAGGGCGGCTCCCCCAAGTGCCACACTACCTCGTGCCTCATTGCGCTGATCCACGAGCGCTGCAGGCTCCTGCACATCTTCCCGTACTTTGAGTGGCTCGACAGCGCGGCAAATTCAATGGCTGACTTCCTCAGCAGGGAGACGCTGGAGACCATTCTTAAAACCATAAAGGATCTGAACTTGAACTTGTCCCTGCTCTCTATTCCTAAAGTCAAAATCTTCATGGATCTGTCTCTGCGGTACGCTCTTGACGGCTCTGCGCTCGTCCAGAAGGCCATGAAACCTAAATCCTCACAGGGGGCCCCTATGCCCAAGAAAAGGAGGAAGAAATGAGTATGCGTTCGTGGGGGCGTGGGGTCTCTTGATCCTGCGAACGCATGGCATACGAGGGTGTGTGGGAACCTGATTTGTTCCCACTGCCCGTACTGGAAACATTTCAGGTATCTGTTTCTGTCTCGGGAGTCCGTCCACCTACAACAAACAAAGCGCAGGCGGGAAATTATTTACTGGTAACCATAGCGTTTTCCCTTTGAATCTACCAGCAAATACCATTTTGCATCAGATAATCCGGGCCTATGTGCGCCGGCGCCCGCACCGGCGCCCGCGGCAGCAGAAGCAATGCCTTGAGAAGAGTCCCCCCTAAGCTCCCCCCGCAGCTTCGCGTACGTCGACACGGATTCGTTCCACGTGTACATGCGCATGCATTTAACGGTGTTTTTCCTTAGTCAGCGTAGATATAAAGGGGAAATCATCACTGACTAAGCCAAAACACGAACACCGTCAAATGGATGCGCATGTACTCCCACACCCGCGCGCAGACGTGCCCCGCCACGGTCTCCAGAATCACCCACAATCGGATCACCTCGGAGATCAAAGTGCGCAGCAGCGAAAAGAGAGGGGTGAGTGGCGTCCAGCCTCCTGTTCCCCCGGTGCATGTAGCGCGATATTAACTTATTCACGCCGTGTTTACTTGTTCACGCCATATGTATTTATTTTTCCGCTTTTTGCCTTTGTTTTCAAGCCATATATGGACCCCAATCGAATACGGGGGCGAAATAATGCTCTATCGCGCTACATGTGGCTTGCGCGTGTTGGACCGCTGCTGCTTGTTGCTGGGCGGCTTGCTGCGCGTTGTTCAGCGATGCACCGATTTGGAAGTTGAGCTCCGAACCAATTTCTTGGGCTCCTTGGACTTGGAAAGCCCTTGCTCTGGCAGCACTAGCACCCCCCTCATTCTTCGCATCCAAACCGATTTGCTTGGCAATACGAAGCGGCTGTTCCGGCACGACCACCCGACCGAAGCTGCGCTCGTCGCTGATCGAGCCTGCATTGCTAGTGCCGCCGCCGAAACCATTGCACTTGAACATACAGCACAAATTGGCCCGCAAGTTTTGGTCCGCTTTCTGCCCGACCTGCCCCCCCGTGCGGCGGAGCGCAGTCCCCCCGGTGCAGCTTACCCGAATGTTCAAAAACATGGGACTCAAAATAACAGTGGTTTGCCTTTGGAATCCATGTTTTTAGGTCCTAAAAACATGGATTCCAAGGGCAAAACACTGTTATTTAGAGTCGCATGAAGCGTTTCCTCCGTGGGCAGCAGCGCCGTCGGGTCCACGTTTCGCAAAGCAAGGGCGTTTGCGTTTGCTAAAGTTTGTTCCGCCGTATTTGCGCTGCCCTGGGCGTCCAGCGACAAAGGCTTGATGGGGAAGACTTCGCCACTTTCCGGGTTTACGATGCCAACGATGTTCGTGGGACCACTGGTTCCCGCGCCCTGACCTTCATGTTGATTTTGTTCCGTCATCAGCTGTCTTTGCAGTGCGAGAACTTCCGCCGGGGTGAGGTTGGAATTTGCAGCTCCCATCGCGCCAGCGGCGTTCGCCCCGTAAACGGCTTCTGCGATGCCACCATTTTGTGCGTCCATCAGCTGCTGTTTCGCTGGACTTGGGCTCATGTTTTCATGCTCACTTCCACCCATGTTGTTAAAACCCATACCAATTCCGCCGTCCATTGGCATTCCCATTCCCAAAGCAGCCCGCTCGCGCTCATGATCCCGCACCACTTCCGCCTCAAACTCGGCCACGCGCTGTCGCTCGTCTTGGGACCAGAGGGTGGGGTCGCGGATATTAATATTCATGTTCATATTCGCATTGGTATTTCCAGAAGAAACGCCCACGCCCAGCTGCTGGAGCTCTTCATCGGTCAGCAGGCTTCCCAGGGGCCTATCGGCCCCGCTTCTTAGTCCCCCCCCTGCTTCTTCTGCGAAGGTGTCCATGGTGTTGTGTGCTTTCAACTTTTGGAACTCTTGAAGCTCTGGTTTCCGTCCGTTGCGGTGGTACGTACGGTAAGACGTGACACAGAATC
>JACLAC010019838.1_pt1 | contig 10952 bp, 8 predicted proteins | sample 8027881 | NCBI WGS metagenome assembly JACLAC01 (sample SAMN15725517, study PRJNA655200) | protist metagenome | isolation source: fluorescence activated cell sorting (FACS) single amplified genomes of... | place: Spain: Blaines Bay Microbial Observatory, Mediterranean Sea | collected 2016-01-19 | reverse complement strand
GCGACCCGGAACTGGCGAACGCGTATCGATACCGCGACTACCTCATCCGGGCGTTCAATAACGACGTGCCGTACGACCAGCTTGTCCGCGAGCACATCGCCGGCGATCTGCTACCAGAGCCACGCTGGAATACCGAAGGGCAGTTCAATGAATCGGCGATCGGGCCGGCTCATTTCCGGATGGTCGAACTGGGATTCGTGCCGGTCGATGCGCTGGAAGACCAGGTGAAAGTCATCGACAACCAAATCGACGTTTATTCCAAAGCGTTTCTTGGGCTCACAGCGTCGTGTGCCAGGTGTCACAACCACAAGTTCGACCCGATCAGCCAAGAGGATTTCTATGCGCTCTATGGCGTCTTCGTCAGCGGTCGACCGGGCCAGGTTCTGATTGACTCGCCGGAGATCCTCAACCGGCATCGAGCTGAGCTAGCGGCGCTCAAACAAAAGATACGTGAGAAACTGGCGAATGTCTGGCTGGACGCATCTGCCGACATCGGGACTCGGCTTAAAGAAGAACCGAAGCGGGCCGAGCAGCTTGCCGGTCTTCGGTCTCGACTGGATGAGAACTCAAAGGCGATCGCGGCGATCGAAGAACCAGCGCGAGCTGTCGTGTTGAAGAGTCGATCTGAACGTAGGCCGGATCAATCGCAGCGCAGTCCCAGCAAGGATGATCCAGGCAACAATCAATCACCGGCGCGGGCTCTCCCCACGCCGTACGCACGCTGGAGTTTCGATGGCGACGCGCGTGACAGTATCGGCAGCCATCACGGACAGCTTCTCGACGGAGCCGTCGTGCGAGACGGTCGCCTGATCCTTGACGGACAACGATCGAGCATGCGAACTCGCCCGCTCGATTGTGACATTCGTGAGAAGACGCTTGAAGCCTGGGTATCGCTGGCGAACTTCAATCAGCGCGGCATTGGGGTCATCGGGCTGGATACTCCGGGCGATCAATTCTTCGATTCCATTGTCTTCGGCGAGCGGAAGCTAAAACACTGGATGGCCGGTAGCGACTTCTTCCGTCGCACTCAGGAACCCGGCGGCACCGAGGAAACGACTCCACCTGACCAGCTCGTTCAAATGGCGATTGTCTACTCGAAGGACAACTCCATCACGCTGTATCGCAACGGAGTGCTCTACGGCAAACCTTACACAAAGGGTGCGCTGCAGTTATTTGAGAAGGGGAAATCGCGGTTCCTGTTCGGACAGAGGCTGTCGGGAGTCAATCCCCCTCTGGCAGGCGAAATCGAGGAAGCCCGTGCCTACACCCGTGCTCTGACTGGCGCTGAAGTTGCGGCATCATTTGAGGCCGGACCTGACGGTGTCTCAACTAAAGAACTGCTGGCAGTCCTCAACATTGACGACGGAAAGAAACTCACTTCTCTGCACGAGACACGAAAGCAGCTACGTGCAGACATTCAAAAACTCGATGCGTCCAGTGGAGAAAAAGCCGACCCGTGGGTGAAGGCGATCGATGATGCTCGATCAGACAAGCACAGTGCCCTGCACGCCTGGGTACACCTCGCTGAGGATGGCGATACAACCAGTCTCACCCAACGGTGGAGTGAGCTGGCAGAGTTGTGGCAGAACACTCTGCATACTCGTCGCGAAGAGAATGACTCGAAGTTTCAGCCGATGTGGGATCTAAGTCGCCAACACGGCGACTGGTTCGGCTATGGAACAAGTTTCCTCGACGATCGTGTCTCACCCGAACGCTCCGGCGCGTTCACCGTCGAAGCCGACGGTGAACGCGTCGTGACGGGCATTCACAACGCTGGCGTGTTTTCCCATGGCCTGAGTAACCGACACTCGGCCGTGATTTCGTCGCCGCGGTTTATTATCACCTCAAATGCGATTGCCATCCGGGCCCTTGGCAAGAACGCTCGGGTACGACTGGTTATTGAGAACTATCCACGCGGAAATGGTGGCATCTATCCGGCCGTGACACTTGACCAGGGTCAGTATGGCTGGCACGTGCTGAATTGCGGTTATCGCAAGGGACAGCGTGGGTACCTGCAGATTGAGACGAACCTGACCGAACGTGCTCATTTCGCAGTCGACCAGATTGTCTCAAGTGACGGCTACCAGCCGCCGTCCGAACTCACCACACCAATCGCATTTCTACTGCAGGACGATCAAGGCCAGTCACTGACCACGGTCGATGAGGTCGCGGGCCGATACGTTTCCAGACTGACGCAGGCTGTTCGCTCGTGGCAATCAGGAGCAATCAATGACGACGAGGTCGCGTACCTCGATTTCTTTGTTCGGCGCGGTCTGTTGCCGACAACAATGAGTGCCTTGCCTGTGGATGTTCGGGAGTCGATTGAGAAGTTCCGCGCGCTGGAGAAGCAGATCCCCATGCCAAAGCGGGCGCCCGGACTGCTGGAGACCGTTGGCCATGATCAGCCACTTTTCGAGAGAGGGCAGCACTCCAGGCCCAGCAATCCCGTTGCAAGGCGCGGACTGTCTCTGTTCAGTGATCGACCATTCAATGCAACTGACAGTGGTCGGCTGCAGCTTGCCGAGCAAACGGCTTCAGCCGCCAACCCGCTGACGGCGCGCGTGTTGGTCAACCGCCTCTGGCACTACGTTTTCGGTCAGGGCCTTGTGCGAACCGTCGATAACTTCGGCCACCTCGGCGAGCGACCGTCGCATCCAGAACTTCTCGACTATCTTGCTGCCAGGCTTGTTGAAGACGGCTGGTCGATCAAAAAGACTCTCAAAGCACTCGTAACATCTCAGGCATTTCAGCAGTCATCGCTAGCCAGCGGGTTGGCAATGCAGGCCGATCCCGGCAATCGATTTCTGTCTCACATGCCCGTGAGGCGGCTGGATGCGGACGCGATCCGTGACAGTATCCTGTCGGTATCGGGACAGCTTGATCTGAAGATGTTCGGTCCCGGCGTGAACGTCTACTACACGACGAAAACTGAAGGTGGTGGGCCGAAAGGGCCACTCGACGGAGACCGACGCCGCAGTGTGTATCTGAGAATCCGCCGGAACGCTCACAATCCGTTCCTGGAGGCCTTCGACGCACCAAAGCCGACGACCACTCGCGGTCGTCGTGACATTACGAATGTACCGGCTCAGTCACTCACAATGCTCAACGATCCGTTCGTGATCGACCAAGCCGCGAAGTGGTCAAGGCAACTCCTGACGATAAAACGTGAACCGGTCGAGCATATCGGCGCCATGTACGGACGGACGTTCGCTCGCGCTCCGACCCCTGAAGAAGTCCAAGCGACATTGGAATTCATCGCACTTTTGCAGCAGGAACACGCAGCCGCCCCAGACGCCACGCGGCAGCAACTTGTCTGGCAGGATGTGGCCCATTCCATGTTCTGCCTGAAGGAATTCATTCATGTGGAGTGAATATGACGTGTCCCGGCGAAACGTGCTGAGTCAGACATCCACTGGCTTTGGAATGGTCGCGTTGTCGGGACTGCTCGGACGCGGGGCTCTCGGAGAGGAGTCCGCTCCGCACGCATCAAGCCCCCTCGCCGCGAAGCCGACGCATTTTCCGGCGAAGGCGAAGAGTGTGATCTTCCTGTTCATGTCTGGAGGCGTTTCGGCCGTTGACACGTTCGATCCGAAACCGCGTCTGACTCGAGACCACGGGAAGCCGATGCCAGTGCCAGTCCGGCCGACGATGTTCAATTCGAATGGCAATATCCTTGGCAGTCCGTGGAAGTTCGAGCAATACGGCGAAAGCGGTCTCCCGGTCAGCGAACTGTTTCCAAACGTCGCCAATTGCGCGGACGATCTGGCTGTGATACGCTCGATGACGTCGATTGCCAACGAGCACGCTCAGGCCAATTACTTCATCCACACGGGATTCTCCCTTGCCGGACATCCGTGTGCCGGAGCATGGACTGCGTACGGGCTCGGCTGTGAATCTAAGGAACTGCCAGGCTTTGTTGTGCTGGCCTCTGGTGGTTCGCCACTGGGCGGAATTAATAACTACAGCAATGGATTTCTGCCGAGTGTCTATCACGCTTCGATGATCGACCCGACTCAGAAAGAACCACTTCCGAATGTTGTCCCGCGTGAGCCCGATCGTCGCCAGCGTCTGCGATTGCAGTTTGTCGAGCGACTCGATCGTGAGCATCTCAAGACGCTGCGCGGAGCCGATCAGATTGAATCGGCGATCCGCAATTACGAAATCGCGTATCGTATGCAGTCGGCCGTGCCCGAACTCGTTGACATCAGCGGGGAGACTCTGGCGACGCAGTCTCTGTACGGCATGAATTCGTCGGTCGAGTCAACACGGGAGTACGGACGCCAGTGCCTTCTGGCCCGGCGAATGGTAGAGCGCGGAGTTCGCTTCATCGAGCTCACCTGTTTGCCAAACGCCAACGGCAGCATCCCAGGCAACCCGTGGGATCAGCACGGCGGCCTGAAAGCCGGTCATGAAGAGATGGCCCGCCAGGTCGACCAGCCGATCGCCGGCCTGATTCGCGACCTGAAACTACGGGGACTGTTCGACGAAACGCTGATTGTGTGGGCCGGAGAATTCGGTCGCACGCCGTTCGCACAGGGGACAGACGGCCGCGATCACAACCCCTTTGGTTTCAGCGTCTGGCTGGCTGGAGGCGGGATCAAAGGCGGAGTCACTTACGGAGCAACAGACGACCTTGGCTACCACGCCGTGGCAAACAAGTCGACCATCTATGATATGTGGGCGACAGTCCTTCACCAGTTGGGTGTCGATCACGAAACTCTAACATACCGTCATGGAGGCCGCGACTTTCGGTTGACAGATGTCCATGGGAATGTGATGCACGACATTCTGGCCTGAGGCAGTCGTGCGAAGATCAGAATTCACCCGGACCGGCTGGTCAACGTGCCATTGGCCTGCCGCCGCTTCAGCCAGTCGGTCCGATTCGGCAATTGATTTGAACGAAGTGTTCTGCTTCAAACCAGATCGGGAATCGGTGATCCGCCGTAGAGTTGATATGGCTGAACTCGGCGTCGGTATCAGCTCGACCCCATGCACGTCCCGTTGAAACCGACTTGTCCGACTCCGTCATTCGACAGACTTCATATACTCCCAAGTACTCCTAAGGGACACGTCGGCTATGCTACAAGGCATCCGTTTGACTACTTCAGCTTAGGCAGGCCTCGCTTCGGTATTTTCTCAGAGTTGGATGACACTGGCTCCGTCTAGACTTATCGTTTGATTGCCAGCGAGTAAGAGCGAAGTTCTTTGTCGTTTCGTAGATAGATGCTGCGATTCGCGAATGCGGGATGAGACCAGACCAGTTTTCGTCCACCAACATCGTGAGTTGGCTTAATCAAATGAGCACGGCATCGTGGGCAACCAGTTCGGCCAGGAGTTTCCACATCGCGAGCCACGCGATCGACAGGACGGGCTGCTCTTCTGTGTCCACCAGGATCGGCGGAAAGAATTCGAGAGTACAGCCCGAGCTGAACTCATCGTGATCATCGGGTTGAAACCGTTCGATCATCAACCGCCAGGCTTCTTCCCGAGCGTCTGCCCGTTTCCAGCCAGCATCGCGCAGCCTGTTCCGTTCCCGATACAGGGAGGCCTGGTTCCATCGACCGTATTTCTGAAGCCTGTGAGTTGCTTGGCTTTTGCTTTCGATGACAGCTTGCACAAGGGGCCCTCCGTGATATGACCAGCGGGATCGCGACGACGTTTACGCAGAAACGGTCACAGATCCTCCCACGGATCGCATCGGTCGTTAAGCCGGCTTTGGGAAATGCGAGCGTTAAACGACCGATTCCTGGTCAGCTGGATCCGGCAGCGAGTGAGGGAGCAACAGAAGCCGGTCATGCCCCACTCTCACTGGTAAGTGCCGGTCAACGGACTACCGGCCCGCCAGCAAACGCGCACGGCTTCGACTGCTTATGAGTCACTCTGCGGCCACTCCGTTCACGTCCCAGAAAATCCCGAGCTTCGACATAAGCCAAATGAAGCAGTACGAGATATCGGGTTGCTTCCAACCAAATCCATTCTGCGCTTTGAGCGGAAATTTGTGATGGTTGTTGTGCCAGCCTTCGCCGAGACTCAGCATGGCCACCCAAAAGTTGTTGCGACTGCCTTCTGGTGTTTTGAAAGGGCGATTTCCCCAGACGTGGCAGACGGAGTTTACGCTCCAGGTGACATGCCAGACTGCGACGACACGCACGACGCCCCCCCCACATCAAGACAAAGAGGCCGTCGACGTCAGAAGCGGTGTTGAACATCGCGTAGAGATGCCCTGACAGCCATAGTGCCGCGAAGTACCCAAAGATCGGAAAGAAGCTATAGCGATCAAGCCAGACGAGTTCTTTGAATCTTGCGAGATCCTTTAAGGGTGTGCCATATCCGATTTGGTAGGTCTTTGGATTCATCAGCCAGCCGTAGTGAGATTCGTAAAATCCACGGATCGGGGAGTGAAGATCCTCGGGCGTGTCTGATGTGCTGTGGTGGTGGCGATGGATCGCACTCCAGATTAGCGGTCCTCCCTGCATTTGTGCGCAACCGAACGCTGCCATGATTAGCTGAACGATGCGACTTGCCTTAAAAGTCTTGTGCGAGAAATATCGATGGTAAGCCACGGTAATAGACAAGACGCCGACAATATAGTGAGCTAGAAACACAGCAAGACCGGTCCAGCTAAAACCGGCATAGAAGAGCCACCACAACGTGGCAGCATGCAATGTGATTCGCAGTATGTGGTGCAAGCGGTAGTGTGCATTGAAGTTGATGGTGTTCAGCCCACTATGCATACCGACCCCTGTGTTACGTGGAATTGTCCGTGGCGACTATACTCACATCCCATCCGGCGGTTCCTTATCTCACACCGTGGCCCATAGATCGCCATTTTGTATCCGACACCAGCGTGAGCAGTCTGCAGGGGGGGGCTTGCTGGTTGTCGATCAGAGTGTCATTGTGGCGATATCGTTCACATATACGCAATGTGTCCGCTTGGTATATCGGTACAAGTGCTCCGGCAAAAGAAAGATGGCGTGAAATCTCTGTGCGGCTGCACGCCGCTACTGTCGCCTTTCTTTCAGGGCGCGTGCTGGTTAAAGTAATAATCCACTTAGTAAAGTTAGATATGAATGCAGGGTGGTAGAGATATCTAGAGGGGCTTTCCATGATCGAACCCACCGTTGATGCCCTTACGCTGGGGCTGATTCAGTTTGTCTTGCTTCCGATGTGGGTTGTCTGTGGATCACTTGATTATGCCTGTCACCGAATTACAAGGATCGAAGAAACCTCTGGTTTCAGGGAATCGGTACATCACGCGGTGATGGGGCTTCAAGTTGGAATTCCGCTGTGGATGGGGATATTTTTCGAGATTAACGTACTGGTGCTGCTGGTGTGTTTTGTCTGTTTCGTGACTCATGAATGGACCGCACATAATGATATGGTCCTGGCTGGGGAGGTTCGAGAAGTTACTATCTGGGAACAACATCTGCACAGTTACTTGGCAACAATCCCATTCTACCTGTTGACGTTGGTCGCCTGCCGTAACTGGGACCAGTTCATTCGGACCATTACTCTTCAGTGGTCTGGAGATCTTCAACTCACATGGCGTCCTGAACCACTGGGAACCACCAGCTACGTCTGGTGGTATGCTACATTTATGCTCTCGGCCGCCGTAATTCCCTATTCCGAGGAGCTCATTCGTTGCTGGATGTTTCGGAGTCGTTGCGCGGTGCAGAAGCCGCAGTAGGTGTCCCAGTGTTCCCTCGTGTCCCTGATTCTTCCGCTGTGGTGTTTCGGTTGCGGTGTTTCAGTTCGACCAAATAAGCGTGAAGGGACTCGACCGCGAGGCCATGCAACATCAAGCGGTGTGCCGCGCCGAGCACCGAATCAGGGACGATCGGGTGGCGGTTGTTGACGAGTCCCAGAAACTTGTGTTCGCCGATCAGCTGTGAGGCATAAAGCGCAATCGTCTCGTCCAACTGCAACGAGTTGCAGGCCCGCCAGAAGTCACTGTCGGTCAGGAGCAACTGGTACATTGGGGTGTAGATCTCGATCGCGGACTCGAGATCAATGAAGTTGAACCAGCCGTCCGGCATCTCCTCGATGGGAAACTCCCCATCGGTGATGCAGTCGTATCGGAGTTCGTCGACCGACTGCAGCTCCATTCCCTGGTCGTTGAGTTGCCGGTTTATATCGATGATGAAGTTGTAAACGTTCAGGTCATGCTGCAGGAACACGTCGTCCTGCAGGTCCGCGAGTTTCTCAGGCCTGAGCGAGCTGAGTTCGAGGTCCACCCCCTTGGTGTTCAGGGCCACAAACTCGAGGACCTCGCTTGCGATGTGGAAGTGCCGCATAATCAGCCAGTTGGCCGGTGGCGACACAAAACCTCGCATTCCCCAATAGATCATCTTGTGCAATAGGCGGCAGGCCGCACTTCGCGGTGCGATGACTTTGGGGAAGGTCAAGAGGATCATCACTAATCGCGATATCGGGCGGACAAATGGCAACAGGAATTGCCGCGATCGCGATGACACATCCTGCAGAAATGCTGCCTTAGCAGACTCGTCAAGTGGGATGCTCTTGTCGACATAAAGCGCATACCAAGGATCCGGATCCCGCGGGTCGTGCCTCAATGCGGATAGATCGGTAATGGCTCGGCTTCGCCCCATGGTTCAGGATTCCGTGTGCGGTGTGTGACGTCTAGAAGTTCCCGAGTTCTTCAAGCTGCAACCGATACAACCTGGCTGTCACCTTGGCCGTCTTGACGATCGACTCGACAACCTCTGGTGTGAGTATCCCTGATTGCACCGCCTGATCCAATCGCTCGAAGTGCACATCGTCGCTTTCCGAGTGGTACATCAGGAATGACACCTGGCTCTTTTCAAGTTCCAGTTGCTCTTGGATCATCCTGGCCCAGCGACTCGCCACACGCCGGCCCAGTCCCTCGATGATGAACATCGCCCCGATCAGATCAAACGGATTCTCGCGACTGGCTCGCCCGAGGACGAACTCTGAGAGCGCCGTGGACCCAATGTTCTTGGTTCCCGCCCGGATGTCCTCAACAGCGCCCCCAACCGAGGCGTAGTCCCGCTCAAGCATTTCAAAGTCACGATGCTCATCGCTTGAATGGCCGATGAATGCCGATCGGATCGGGAAGTTCTCGGTCGTGAGGTTCGATGCGGCCCTGGAGATCCACCGAGATCCATCAATCACCTGCTGACGCAGGTTGAACAACAGCTCACGATAGTCAGCAACGGTCAGCCGCCCTTCGCGGATCTTTTTGACGATCGGCACGTTGTTCAGCTGGGATTCGAAGTCGATCCAAACACGAGCCAACTGGCGAACCAGCCCCTCCTCGATCTCGGCCCCACTGGTCTTGATGTCTGGTGGATCAATCGGGTCATCCCGGCCATCTTGAGCCACCGTGTTCACCGCCACCCGGGCTTGCGATGCCGGAGTGCCACAGACGGTGAACTGCATGTAGCCAAACAAAAAGCGTCCACTTTCGGGGACGATCGAGAAGATCTTCTGTCCCGGCTCGAGTTGCCCACTGTAGAACAACTCCTCGAGCATGATGAACGGGGAAGCCGATCCCACGTTGCCCTTGGTGTAAAGGTTGGTGAAGACACGATCGAGCGGTACCCTGAGCCCGCCACGGCAGAACAACTCGTACGCCTGTTCCTTGAAGATGTGTGACGAGTAGTGCGTGACCCACCAGTCGATCTGCTGGGGGTCAAGCCGACCGTCATCAATCAACTCAAACGCTCCATCCACGGCGAGCTTCACGACATCCTCAAGCATCCCGATATTCTGTCGGAGATTGATGGCGCCGGCGTCGGTGGCCGCATGGTAGTCGGGATAATCCAGCCAACCGACCACCGGCGATCCGGCCACCTCGTCCTTGTCTCCGACGTACATGCATGGCGGAAAACGGCTGGCGTAGGAGTTGAGCTTGATCCAGTCGATTTGGAGCGAGAGGCCGTGATCGGACGGATGGTCCTGCAACACAAATGCTCCGGCGCCGTCCGAGAGCATCCATCGCAGGAATTCCGTTTCAAATGGTAGCCTCTTTTCCTTGCCATAGCCCTGCGCCTCGTAACGGCTCGCCTTAAACAGGCGACTGGGCAACTCGCTGGCAACACAGGCAATCCGTGACGCGGCACCCGATTCGATCAATGCGGCCGAATGGCGCAGGGCCACCACACCGCTGGCACAGATTCCGTGCAGTGATGCGATCTCACAGGGAGGCATGTCCAGTTCCCCGTGAACCATGCTGGCAAAACCTGGCAGCGGGGTGTCTCCCTGTGAGGACGCGGCCACTAGGACATCGAGATCCTCGAATCCGACCGTACTCCGGGCCACGGCAGCTCTCACCGCTTCGGCCGCCATCCCCGCATTCGATATCGTCGTACGGCCCGATCGGTCGATCGCGTAGTGGCGAGAATGAATGCCGTTCTGTTTCAGGACACGCTCTCGGGCCCTTGAGTCCTTGCCCGCTATGCGCCCGAGTACATTCTCCATTTCATCGTTATTGACCGGTTCTCCGGGCAGGTGTACACCTGCAGACGTGATATAAGAGGCGTGCGACATTTTTATGCCCGATCTACAAGCTTAAGAGTGAACTATTCTGGATGGCTACAGCCAAGACGCAACAAATCACTATTGCCAACCGTCAATTTTTGGAAAATCACGTGTCGACGGGTAAGTATCTCCAAACACGAGGAGCCCTCCGTGATATGGCCAGCGGGATCGCGATGACGCTTACGCAGAAACGGTCACGGATCCTCCCACGGATCGCCTCGGTCGTTAAGTCGGCTTTGGGAAATGTGACCCGCCCCCGGTAATGGATCCATTTTTTAAGTGGTGATTGGATTGCGTTGAGGCGTTGTCAGAACGGCCTCTGGTGCAGGTGGTTTGTAGCCCAGTGAGCTGTGCAGTCTCTGCGTGTTGTAGCGAACCCGCCAACGTTCAGCGTGAACTCTGAACTGCTCACGAACCTGCGCCGTTACGAC
>JACLAC010010083.1_pt1 | contig 10952 bp, 9 predicted proteins | sample 8027881 | NCBI WGS metagenome assembly JACLAC01 (sample SAMN15725517, study PRJNA655200) | protist metagenome | isolation source: fluorescence activated cell sorting (FACS) single amplified genomes of... | place: Spain: Blaines Bay Microbial Observatory, Mediterranean Sea | collected 2016-01-19 | reverse complement strand
TCTTACCATTAATAACCTTTGTACACCTAATATAACCATTACTTTCTGTCAGTTTGATCTTGATATCTTTATTGATTTGACTACTGATCTCTATCTTGATCTTTTCTTTTGTTCTCTGTTTCTTGTTCAATAGAAATTCAGATCCATACATCTCTTGAGCTTTCATTATATATTTTGTTTCGCATTTTAATAATTTAAGATGTGTTGTACAAGGATAGTTGGTTAATAGTTTGATACTGCAATCATTAGAATCATATATAGGCGACTTCTCGTCAGCGACATGCTCAGATAGTCTCTTTTTTATATCTTTACATGTCTCACCTACATAGTAATACTTATTATCCATACATATCTCATATATCTTACCATTAGCGTATTTATTCTTCTTTGCTTCTATGTCCGTTGTTGTGTGTTTGTATTGATAGAATTTGTATTGTTTATTATTTCCTACTATTCTAATGTATTCATCTTTAGTACTTCTACTTAATGCCGTGTACAATAGATTCAAATTCATTTTGTTGTTCTCAAATACACGATATGGTTCATTTATGCAACCACCTTGATATTTATGTGTAGTGAGACAAAATGATAGTGAGAAACAACTCTGAAATTGTTCTTTTGTTATTGTGTATACTGTTTTATCTTTATCAATAGACTCGAGAACAACATCGTTTGACATAATACTCTTTATAACGAATTCATCACAATTTGTTATATTCATACCCTTCAATTCATTGTTGTAGCATATAACTGGCATACCTTCCTGAATCATATATTCTTCTTTATATGATTCTTCTTTTGTTTTCTTTTTGACTACTACTCTATCTGCTTCTTCTTCTTCTGCTTCTTCTTCTTCTTCTTCTTCTTCTTCTTCTTCTTCCTCTCCTTCCTCCTCTTCTTCTTCTTCATCTTCGTCTTCTACATTTGGATCCATATCAAGGGCATTAATCAAACTCTTCTTATATATATCCATTTCTTTTTTGTCTATTTTTTTCTCTTTGTATGATTCTTTTTTAATTTCCTTTTTGTATGATTCTTCCTTTTTGTATAATTGATTTTTTATTTTGAATTTAATTGCATAATTGGTTCCTTTATTTTTTTGTATGAAATCGTCAGCGACTTGACGGTTGATAATACATCTCATTTTATTGGTGTAGCAAATATTTTTGTATGTAATATCAATCAGATTATTATTAAAATCTGGTAATTTACCTGTATCAATCAATTTATCTAATTTGTTTTTTAGTTTCGTATCATATCTCGCTGATTCCTCTCTGTAGTATAATGTTTCGATTTCATAGCACATTTCTTTCATAAAAAAACTATTAAAATAATCAATTTTCTTACCTGCAACACCTTCTGTTTGATGACAATCGCCAGCTACAATCACTTGTGTACCATGTAACATCCACGTATAATAAATAACGACCATATGTTGAAACGGAGCTGTTATGACTTCGTCGACTATTATGATATCATACTTAGCCAATCTTTTTATCTGTTGTTTCAAAGACAATTTATCTGATATTATTGAATTTAATATTGATGCATTACATTTTTTATTATGTAATTCTCTGAATTTGTAAGCCAGTTGCTTTTTAGCCGAATGCATATGTGTCATAGCAATGTACTTACCTTCGTTTGCATTCATTATGTCACATAAATAATGGCTTTTACCAAAACCACCACCACCTGGTACACGTAGACCCTTATTTTTTTCAATTTCTGGTAGCTCGTAGTCGATGTATAGTGACTTATCCAAAATACAACCCTTTGGTTTGTAATCTTCAGAAACATACTGACCCAATGTGTCTAATGGTTCTCCTTTTTTTTCTTCCCGGATAATACCGTCTTCTGGATTAAGAATAAAAACAGCATCTGTACTTGCTCCAATCAGGTGACTATCTTCACTGTATACAGACTGAATCATAGCCAATAAATTAATTATCCCACCAGAAATAGTATGATTCCAAATTGTATAATTATTGTACAACCTTGGTTCTGATTTCTCCAAAGCAAACAATAGCATACCATTTGTATTTGTAAATTTACATTCACCTTGATCTTTGTATTCATTTATTAAGGCATTAAGTAATTCAACATCATTTGTTGAAGTCCCTAACGTATGTTTCTTACTTCTGCTTCCGAAGCTACCAATCAAGTGATTTACCATAGCCTTTGCTGTCTTTTCATCGAACATTCGATAGTACTCCTCAACTGTTTTCTTAAACATATTATGTGGTATTTTGTAGGATGGTATGTATTTGTATGTTATGTTACTAACACTAATCATGTTGTTTTCAAGTAAATAGCAAACCAAATTCCACGAATAAAATTTTCCTGGTAATACCATGTATTTTATTTTCCCCTCTTTTCTGAATGAGAAGGGTAATTCAACACATTGTACATAATACAATCCACATACAAGTTTTTCACCTTTGTATTCTTCTATATGATCTGAAATATCATACACAGGTATATCATGCTTATTACTCAATAGAACACATGAATATGACTTGACTATATCACAACCAACAGCATGTTCTTTGTATTTATCAAGGTTTACAGTTAATGATTGTACTAATGGACGAGGTGAGTATTCATCCAATGCTTTCATTGCTGTTTTATTAAAGGAACTCTTTTTAAAAGATCCTTGTGTGATTTCAAAATAATCCATGCTCAATTTACAAAAGGATTGGTTTCTAAATATAAACTGATCACATTCAATTTTGCTTGCTAATTTTTCACATACTGCTTGTCTTTCATTAAATTTATTATTTATTACATATATTGCTTTTGTTACTGGATGTAAGAATGCAGTAACTTCTAAATTATTGTTAAATTTGAAGTGCTCGATAATCATTCCTGTTTTTTTCTCAACATGAGCCATAATCTCTTCTATTTTGTAGTCTTTTGGTAATATATATATACTCTCATCATCCAGTTTAGTTCTGTTATTATGCTTTATCAATGTATTTTCATCCAATAATGCTGTATTGTCTTCTGTCATTTCACATTCCCATATAATTTCAGAGATATTTAAATGTCTTTTTCTTCTTATTTCTTCTTTTTGAAACCCTGAAATTGGATAGCAATGTTTATTATTGATCATAAATGATAACATACAAGTATTATGACTTCTTAGTGCTTTACTGTATTTGAATACAGTGTATGTTGGATCAATAATGTAGACAGAAACAGTCCGTGCATATGTATCTCTCCATCTAATTATGTCATCACCACATATACCTTTTTCAATCTTAACCTTCAAATCAGTAAATTGTTTTTCTAATTTTTTAATTGTTAGCTTTTTGAAAAATGTTCTATCTTTTAATTGATCGTATATACATTTGATGACGCAGTTTGTTTTTGTGGCTTTCGTATTTTTCCAGCCTGTTAGTGTCGACGAATAGCTAAGAATTTGACCTTGCATCTTAATATTCATTAGATTTATACTATCTTTTCGCTTTATAATATCCAGTTGCATACCTTTGAATACATAGCGACTACCATCTTTTGGTAAATGCCCAAGAGCATAGTATTTCATAGAAGTTTCTCTAAAAAATAGCTGCCTCAAATCTGTTTCTGTGATATTCTCATTGACTTCGAAGCTCCAATTCTCTGTGGTTTTGCTATAATATTGATCACCTGCTTGCGTAGTTATTAGCCAGGTCACAACACCAGTCATATCTATGTTTACATCGCCTTCAATGTCTTGCATACGAGCCTCAAACAATGTATTAAAATCATTATCTGATTCAATACCAGCAAGCTCCAATTCAATTTCACGTGCGTTTTTCTCTGTGTATGGATGAAATGGTATTCTGAAATGAAGTTTTTCACCTTTTATTGTCTTATTCTTGACAACATTGACCTTTTCTGAGTCCATCATTTGTTCCAGCTTGTTTTCTATTTGCTCATCTGATGGATCTGTACCAAAGAGTGAATTGTATTTCTTTGTAGCCCAATTCGCTACTTCTGATCCAAATTTCGAAATTTCTTTTTTAAATGTAGATATTTTGTTACCCATTTTTGCGATTTTCTATTACTATATAAATATATTATAATCCCAAACTTTAAGCTATTTTAAGCAGTTTTAAACTAGAAATAATACTTAAGGAATTTGCCTTTAAGTCCCCCTAAAATAATAATTGGTTTTTTAATAATTTTAAAATAAACCTTTTTTTTAAAAGATTTATTTTAGAAGTTATGATTATTGGGTTTGAGGATTATGACAATTGATATTAGTAAATAAAATAATGGGTTTTGCCAAAGAAAATTATTATTTTTTAGCCTAGTTGCAAGATGGGAATCTCATATTGATCCAAAAATCCTCAATATTATTAATTGCCTTGGATACTATTACAAGTCTTTTTATCTTTAAGCCATTTTAATTATAAATGAAATATGTCCTTTGTTTCCTTATATTTTTTAGCACTGCATCCAACTAATGTTAATAATGCTGCCATGAATTTTTTCAGCATCTTGACCAAAAAGTTTGTTGATTTTGGTAACTTTATATGGCCTTGTAACAAACTGTCGTTGTATATTGATTTCATGTGTTCGGGTATAGATTTTGGTACTCTTTTTATCCTAGTCTCACAACCAGATGCCTTGACCCATTGCTCTTTGACATCATGAACTGCTATCACATGTACGAATGGATCCTTATCACAGTGGTGCATATTTGTCATGACAAACTCACGACTCGCTTTGCTCAATTTTATACACAGGTAATCGAACACAAGATCACTGACTGATATGTTGGTCAATCGAGGTGTCCATTTAAGCACTTTGCCCATATCTCTTAATGATTCCATCTCCTGGGGTTGGAGATCACGTGCATGTATGAGAATGAACCTTCTCTTCTCAACGTCATCGTCTAAGTCGATTAGACATTTCTCTCTCTTTTTTTCAAGTATTGACATTTCTATATATAAACTAAGCTGAGATTTTTTTTCTTTGCATAGAATATATAATTAATAAATGAAACCTCGATATGTGTATTCAGATTATGTTGATGAAAATGGCATTTTTCCTAATGATAAGTTTCCAGATTGTATTAGACAATATATTGAAATGGCGGCCAAAATTGAAAAAAGAATTCAAGCAAAAAAGGAGCTGAAAATCAGAAATGAAATTAACAAAAAGTTGAATGATAAAGATCAGCAGATTAACAAAATAAAGGAGAGAATAAAAAAGAAACTGACGGAAAGTAGCAAGGGTATCTAAAGAGCCATGGGAAAAACAGCTTTCAATATAAGGAATTGATGAGAAACATATAGAAATTATTTTCTCATCGTATTATATACTAAAATGTCAACTAGGAAAAAGAAATTAACAGAAACACAAAAAAACGTTGGTCGATCTGTTAGAAAGCCAATAATTAAATGGTTAAGTACAGATGTCAAAAAACATCTTCACAAGCTGGACAATCCTAAGGAAAGACTAGACGAATGGATAAAGACATACCAGTCTGGATCATATCCAAATACTTCAGCTAAACCTCTAAATGAGAAACAAAAAAAATTTATGAAACAAAATATCGCTGCATTAGATCAGCATATTCATGGTGGAAAGAATGCGATGACTTCACATCTATTGACGCCTGGGTTCATGGAAGTCATGGGGTTCGATAAATCTGTTTTAAAAGAATGGGAGCGTGGGTTAGTTGAAGCAAAAGGCAGCGAACGTAAGCACTTAAAAGAAAATATTGCTATGCTCAGATCCAGTTTAGGTGATGCAAAAAAACCAGTTGAACAGCTGGCAAAAGAAGTGATCAAATCATCACCGGATATGGATAAGGAAACAAAGAAGAGTTTGATTGACGCCCTTGATCTGGATCCACATGTAAAAGAAAGCAATGTAATGGCAGAGCATGATGAGAAAGAGGAAGAAAAGAGTGCAGAAAAACGAAAACCAGTATTCAAGAAAGTAGAGAGAGCAGCAGTTAAAAAAGCAGAACCAGAAAACAAAGTAGAACCATTAAATAAAGTAGCAGCTAAAGATAGCAAAGAAGAAGATTTAATGAAATTACTCAAACAACACCTAGATAATATGATGACACCTCATTTAGAAAAATTAAAAAAATCCATTGATGATATTAAACAAAACAGAGGTGTGGTTCGTGACAAAGAGTTCAAAATCAAAGAACCAAAGAGACCGATATCAGACAAGACAATAAACCAAATCAAGAAGGCTGTCAAACAAGTTGATGAAGAAGTTATGTACGATATATTCTAATCAATATTATCTTTTAAACGAAAAAATATTATATAGATTACGATTTGAAATGATACCTGTATGTAATATCAACACACTCACATTTATTAGAAATACCCATTCGATAGGCTGTATCAGTTTTGCTTTCGATCGTACTTACAAAAATATGAATTGGTGGACACCATCCGATATCATCAACAATGTCAATAATATAATCCATTAACTGTCTTTCAAAGTGTTTTAAGACTGGAGGTGGATAGTAGTCAGGTTGGTGAATAATAACTTTACAATGATTGTGGATGGTATCTTCTTCGCCAGCAAAGTATTTATCGTTTGGTATAGTTACATATTTCATATATATTCGTTCTCTACGTTTTACCATGATATACATTTACTATACATTTTTTTTTCTCATACGAAGATATAGAAAATGGACATAATCAATATGAATCAAAACAAAGCTTCAAAGAAGAAGATATCATTATCACCTCAACGGTTACCAGTTAGATTGGGTTTCTTTGGTGCTTCTGGATCAGGAAAAACAAATCTTCTCAGGAATATGATCGATAGACCAAATAAGTTCTACTATAAGGCATTCTCTAAAATTATACTCTTCTCTCCTTCCTTCGAATACGATGAAACATGGAAAGGATTCAAAGTGGAAATGGAGATTCATGATAAGTTTGATCCTTTATTAATAAAAGAAATTATGGATGAGCAAAAGTATGCCGAAGAAAAGAAACACATACTAATAATATTTGATGACCTGGTTGACCAACAGTCATTCGTATCAAATCCGATACTGAAAACATTATTCTTCAGAGGTAGGCATCTCAAGATATCGCTCTTCTACTTATCTCAGCACTACATCAAGATGATACCTGAACTACGAACCAATCTAACAGGTATAATACTATTCGCACCGGGTAATAAGCAGCAGATAACACATATATGCAAAGAGAACTCAGGTATGTTGCAAACAAAAGAGTTTGAACGGTTGCTACTCCATGCCACACAGAAGCCATTCAACTTCCTCTTCATAGACTACAAAGAAAGAAATCCAAAGAAAAGATATAGAAAAAACTTTGACAAATATATAGAACACATATAAATTTTCTAATGTTATTGTATATAAAGAATGTTTGGTAAAATCAATTCGTATTTAAGCTCATTCTGGGGCAAAGCCAAGAACCTTGCATCTGGTGTCGCTTCAAGAGTACAACAGGGACTGGGTAAGGTCGCCTCAGTATACAAACAAATCAATTCCAATCCGCTAGGCCACGCAATAATTAAAAATATCCCAATAGTATCAGAAATAGCAGATGATATACAAGGTATAGGAGCAATGATAAAACTAGCAACGGGATAAATTGAATTTATTTTCTACAGTAAGAATATATAGTAATTTATGAATCATATTCAAGAAGTACGAAAAAGTTCAAACAATGAAGTTCCAATTCAATCGAACTTTAAAGTCAGCCGCAAATCATCTGGCTCTATTTTGAAAAGAAGAGAATCTGTTATGTTTCCCTCAGCCATGTCATCATACGCTGTGGGTGTTAACAGCCCTACTATGCGTATAGATATCAACTCAAGCGAAGCTTTGGTTGATCCAGCATCTGTTTTCCTCTCATTTAAATTAACTGTGACAGGTGATGCAGATGCAAACCACCCTAATATGTTTTTATCTCATGCCGATAATCTTTTCAGAAACATTAGGTTGTATGCAAAGAAGAACAGAACCTTATTAGAAGAACTAAATGAATATAACAGATACAGTTCCATTGTCAGAGCGGTATCACAAGATGATAGTTATAGTAAAACTATAGACACATTCAGATCGAAAGAGTACGATGTTACCCCATCTCTTGCTGATGGTAACGCAGCCGCTACCGTATGGACAGGAAATGCCCTCAAAGTCGATGTTTCCAATAACTCAATCGTAGCTGGAGCAGCAGATATCGATTATACCTTTTGCATAAAACTAGCACACGTTGGTCTCTTTAATCCAAAAAATAAATACATTCCCTTATCTCAGCTAGGTAATACACTCCATCTAGAAATCGATTTAGAACCAGCAGCAACATGCTTCTCCAGTAATGGTGCTACAGCTACCGGCGGCACTATGGCCTACACTCTCAGCGATGTCAATATAATTTCTGACTTACTTTACATGAATGAGGCCTACACTCGATCGGTAATGAACAACAAGAACGATATGATATACAACTTCAGCTCATACACCTTCACACAGTCCGTGGCTGATACCCAGAATGGCTTTTACAACCTCAACTTCAGCCATTCTGATATCAAATCGCTATTAATGACTCAGGCTCTATCATCGGAACAATCAACACTAACAGTTGATTACGTTAATAAACATGCATACGCTCTATTGTCAGCCTTTTCAGTTAAATCAAACGGTGTACAACACCCAATATTCGATTTGAGCACAGTCGAACAACAAGGTAATTTCTTATTCAAGGCATTAGGTAGACATTGCCAGAACAGTTCTACATCATTAACACTCGCAAAATACAAACAAGACAAATACATACAAGGACTTGACCTCGAAAAAGATCAAACTAGCTTCTATTCAGGTATCAATACAGTAGGTAATCCACTTGTAGCTAAATGCAATTTCGCTGCAGCTGTACCTGCTAATACTGTCTTACACTGGTTTGCGCTACACTCACGTGCGTTTATTGTTTCTAAAGGACAATTGTTTGTTGAATCTTAATTGCTTAAAAAGATAAACTGCTTAAAGAGATAACAATATATACAATTATAAAAAATGGAAACTCAACAGAGAAGAATCATACACAAATATCCGAAAAAGGAAATTGACAAAGACTGGCAATACTACAAAAAGACGATGAAAAAGAATGCTGCATTACCCGATGGTGAAGAAGTAACTGTCCAGTACTACATGATTATGAATACGATCAACAAGAGAGGTTTGTTCAAACGCGGTGCTTATCCAAGAAAGAAGAAGAAACCAATTGTAGTAAAATTTGACTCATAAAAAACAAACTTATAGAAAAATTTTGTTATACTATTATATAGACAAATGTCATATAATAATATAGACAAATCAAAACTGGTACGCCATCGAGTGTACTTATCATCAACTGATGACAGATTAAACAGACACAACCCATGTGCACTACAATTACATTCAACGATCATGAATATTGTCGGTTGCTCACTTGTACAATACTCAATTCCAAAAACACATTACAACATAACATCAAAAAACAACAAACTACGTATTGTAGATGACGCAGATGACAATAATTTTCTAACAATAACACACCCAGAAGGTAACTATTCCATTTCTGAGATTGTAACTAATTTAAACACGTTGTACGATGCAGCAGTGAAACCAGATCCAGGTTGGGACGGCACAAGCGCTATTACTTATGATAGTATTACAGCCAAATGCACATGGTCAGTTACAGGTAATCCAGTAACTCAGCGATTAGAAGCTATCGACAATTCAATCTATGCTGTTCTTGGGTTAGTTCTGAAGGAACCAGCCAACCATGCTGACAATTTCAAACCAGTTCAAGGTACAGATACAATTAATTTTATAAATGATATATTTATTCATTGTTCATTCTTGCAAAGTAGTCAGACATCAGCAGCAAGTAACAGTCATCAGCAAATACTATGCAAGGTCCATGACAGCCAGTCGTTTGGCTCTTTGTACGAGCAGACCTTCGAGAATCCGATGATAAACTGGTTTCCAGAAAAGAATATAAATTTATTCGAGGTCAGTTTGAGGCAATATGATGGTGAACCAATAGCTGTTAACAGTCGCTGGTCGATGGTTATAGATTTGTTTGAGAATCCAGAGATTTAATTTCTTTTGTAATAATATAGAAATTAAATGGCAAATAACATTTTTAACCATTCAAGTATTCGATCGATGGACATTGGAAACGATCACGCTACCAACATCACTCATCAGGTCCTGTTCAATGATACACATACAATAAAGAAAAATGATACAGCTGCTTTTGAAGTCCAGCATGAAGATGGAACTGCGGTTTTGACTGCAGATAGTATAAATGATAAATTGACTATCAATGGCGATTTGGATATAATAGGCAATACTACAACCTTGACTACACAAGACCTGGCTGTAACAGATTCTAATATCCATTTAGCAAATGGAAATCTAACTGAACTATTGCATAGCGGTATTTATAGTCAAAGCAGAGGCGGTGGCAACGTGCAATATGCAGGATATTTTCACGATCCTGTAACAGACAAATTCTCTTTTTATAGTAAAAATGAAACTCAACCTACTACTACTGTCACAGAAGGAGTGGGATACAAAAAAGGAGATATTGATACTGGTACATTAACAAGCACTGCAATTACATTAGATGTACCATCTGGATATGCAGTAATTAACATAGACAACAATGGAACCCCTATATGGGACATAGGGATGTACAATGGCGATAGTAATTTATATTTTGGAAATCATGTAACATCAAAAAAAGATATTTTCATTCAGAACACTACAGGTTTTGTAGGTTTAGGGAATAACACAACACCGAGTGAAGTCTTGGATGTTACTGGAAATGTTAAAGTAAGCGGTGGAATAACATTAGATGTACCATCAGGATTTGCTGTATTTAATATCGACAATAATGGAACGCCTATATGGGACATTGGAATGTCCACTGTTGACCATGACTTATATTTCTTCAACCATG
>JACLAC010007936.1_pt1 | contig 10954 bp, 18 predicted proteins | sample 8027881 | NCBI WGS metagenome assembly JACLAC01 (sample SAMN15725517, study PRJNA655200) | protist metagenome | isolation source: fluorescence activated cell sorting (FACS) single amplified genomes of... | place: Spain: Blaines Bay Microbial Observatory, Mediterranean Sea | collected 2016-01-19 | reverse complement strand
GGCGAGATTATTCGTCGGGATTATTCGTCGGGATTATTCGTCGGGATTATTCGTGGGGGATTGAGCCTTGGCTCGGGCCCCGAGGGCAATTCGATCATACCACTGGGGAGACGCCTCCACCGGCGCCTTCCAATAGTCCCCGGTAATTCCGCATCACCAAGTGACTGTCAATTTTCTGCACCAGATCAAAGGCAACGCTGACTGCAATCAGCAATCCGGTTCCCCCATAGAATCCAGCGATGGAGTAGGGCACACCCAGCGATCCGTAGACGATGGTTGGAACAATCGCAACCACCGAGAGGAACGCAGCACCCACATAGGTAATTCGCACCATGACCTTTTCGAGATAGTCCGTTGTCCTCTTTCCAGGCCGGTAGCCAGGAATGAAGGTACCACTGTCCCGCAGGTTGTCTGACATTTCCTTGGGGTTGAAGGTAATGGCGGTCCAGAAATAGCAGAAGAAGAAAATCAGGACGACGTACAGCAGGTTGAAAACGAACGAGGCCTGATCATTCAATGTCAGCCCCATGTAATTGAGTGAATTGAACATGGTGCTGCCACTTTCAAACAGACTGGCCAAGCCACCCATCAGCATGCCGGGAATCATCAACAGGCTGCTGGCGAAAATGATCGGCATCACACCCGCCTGATTGATTCGCAGTGGCAGATACTGCCGCGTGCCTCCGTAAACCCGTCTTCCACGTGTGAACTTGGCAGATTGCGTCGGAATTTTCCGCTGCCCCAGCGTGATGAACACCACGCCGAACACAACTCCCACAAACAGAATGATCAGCAACACCAGCGTTTCAATACCGATCTGCCCCCGACTGAGCCCTGTCAACTCGGTCTTCATGTTCCGAATGAGTTCGTAAAGTGCTTTGGGCATCTGGGCCAGAATCCCGGCCATGATCAGCAAACTGATCCCGTTTCCGATTCCGTATTCATCGATCTGCTCCCCCAGCCACATCAGGAACACCGTGCCGCAGGTCATCACCAACACCGCGATCATCTGCCAACCGAAATAGAGACCCGTCAGATCTGCATTGAGGAAGGCGGGATTAATATTTCCATACCCATTGGGCCCTCCCGACATCAGCATGAACTTGAGGTACATGTAACTCTGAACCAGACAGATCGCCACGGTCAGGTAACGGGTGTACTCATTGAGTTTCTTTCGCCCCGCTTCGCCTTCCTTTTTCAGCTCTTCCAGCGGTTTGTAGACACTGCCGAGCAATTGGAAAATGATCGAGGCCGAGATATAAGGCATGATGCCCAAACCGAAGATGGTCGCCTGCCGCAGGTCGCTGGCGGCAAACACGGTAATCTTCTCAAAGAACTCCGACGCCGTGCCACCCTCATCAGCCAGATTCGTGGCAATCATGGGCAGGGGAATATGGAATCCGATTCGGTAGACGGCCAGCAGACCAATGGTCAACATGACCTTCTTGCGAAGTTCGGGAATCGAGAAAATGATGCGCAGCTTTTCAAACATGCGTCAGGTCCGTCTTGGATTCGTCTTGGATTCGTGCCGCCACAATTCTGTGGGGCACGCAACAGGTTGGTTGGGCTGATTGAAATGTAATCTCGGAAGCCTCACGACTGGTCGATTGGGTCACTGCCGATTGGGTCACTGCCCCGTTGAGCAGCCGTCTATCTGAGCAGCAGTCTATCGGCTTGACTCTGCCAGAGCGAGAGGAAACCGTCCCACCCGGTACTGCCGAGGACGGTCCGACCATCGCAAAACGAGCCCGATCACGTCAGCGAGGCGTTGCTCGGGAAGACGAAAATCGGGCTGGCGTGCATCGAACATGGGCTAGGACTTGTTCTTTTGGACCTTCAGAGCGTTGACACGCTCGTCAGGCGTCCGTTTGCTGACCAACTTCGTGATCGATCCTCCGGCAGCCGTGATCTTTTCCTCCGCCGATTTGCTGAACCGATGGGCACAAATGGTCAACTTTTTGGTGACTTCTCCATCCCCCAGTACTTTCACCTCGTCAAAAGTTCCCTTCGCCAGATCCTTGGCAGCAAGACTTTCCAGTGTGACTTCGGCACCGTCCTCGAACGCCTCGTTGATGCGGCCCACATTGACCGCAAAAACCGTCACGGCCCAGCGGTTGTTGAACCCCCGTTTTGGCACGCGTCGGAACATCGGCATCGCTCCGCCCTGGAAGTTGGGCTTGCGACTGTAACCGCTGCGGCTCTTGTGACCTTTGTGGCCCCGCCCGGACGTTTTGCCGTGACCGCTACCAGGTCCCCGACCAATTCGCTTCCGTTTGCGGTTCTTCTGAATACCGCGATGGACATCGTTGAGGTTCATGGTGAAACCCGTTCTAACCTTATCTCTGAAATTCTATGAGCTTGATTCTACAGGAGCGTGCCGATCGTTAGGCACGCAGTTCTTCGGCTTCCAAGCCCCGCAATGCAGCGACCTGTTCCACCGTTCGCAACTTGGAAAGCGCGTCTACCGTTGCCTTGACCAGAGTCACTGGATTGTTGGTTCCATAGGACTTGGTCAAAATGTCATGAATACCGGTTGCCTCGCAAACGGCACGCACCGCCTGTCCGGCGATGATACCGGTACCTGCCCCGGCAGGGATCAGCACGACCTTTGCCGCACCGTAGTGACCCCAGATCTGGTGGGGGATACTGCCCTCGACCAGCGGCACCTCGATCAGACTGCGACTGGCCTGCTTCTGAGCCTTCTGCACACTGGGTGGCACCTCATTGGCTTTGCCATAGCCCCCACCCACTTTTCCGTTGCCGTCTCCGACAACGACCATGGCAGCGAAACTGAATCGCCGACCACCTTTGACCACCGCGGCGCAGCGTTTGATCTTGACGACACGGTCCAGCATGCCGTCGGCGACGCCTTCTTTTTCCTGATTCCGTTGTTTTCGTGGTGCGTTACTAATGGTTCGATCCCCGTTAGGAGGTGATATCTGTTGTTTCGTGATCTTAGAATTCGAGTCCACCTTCGCGGGCCGCCTCGGCGAAAGCCCTGACCCGACCGTGGTATTTGTTGTGGCCGCGATCGAGCCTCACCCGCTTGATACCGGCAGCCGAAGCCTTCTCGGCAATCGCTTTTCCGATGAAAGCAGCAGCATCGCAATTCCCACCCACTCCCACGCCTGAACGCAATGCCTTGTCGCGGGTGCTTGCGCTGACCAGGGTTTTGCCCGAGAGGTCATCCACCACCTGGCAACTGAAGTGTTTCAGCGACCGGTTGATGCACATTCTCGGCTGTTCCGACGTGCCCCGCAACTTGTTGCGGACATGCTGGCGGCGTCGCAGTCGTTTCTTCTGTAGTTTCTTGTTCTTATCCATCTGATTACCACTCGAGTCCTTTGAAACGCTGCGTTTGAAAGGACAGTCTTTCTAGGTATTGATTTATTTGGTTGCGGACTTGCCTGGCTTGATTTTGACCTGTTCGCCCTGATAACGAATCCCTTTGCCCTTGTAAGGCTCGGGTTTTCTGAGCGACCGAATCTCAGCCGCAAACTGGCCCACCTGCTGCTTGTCACAACCCTGCACCACGATGTGGGTCTGGTCGGGACAGGTCACGTTCAGGGTCTTGGGGATTTTCCGGTGCAATTCGTTGGCGTATCCGACCCTGAGTTGCAGAGTGTCACCCTGAATCGCAGCGATGTAACCGACACCGACCACCTCGAGTTTCTTCTCGTAACCCTTGGTGACTCCCTCAACCATGTTGGCGATCAGGGCCCGGGTCAAGCCATGGAACTCGCGTGAGGAACGTTCGTCCCCGGATCGCTTGACGAGCACTTGATTCGTTTCATCATCAACGCTGACCGAAACCTCGGGGCGATGCTCATAACTGAGCTTTCCCTTGGGGCCTTCGACATCAACAACGCGATTAACGATGCTGACTTTCGCGCCAGCTTCAATCGGTACCGGTTTTTGTCCAATGCGACTCATAACAGTTGCTTCTAATTCAGTCTAAGTATTTGGCTTGGCAAATCAGGATTGTGGACTTGTATCGACGCCGAAACATCCGATCCACGCCCCCTCTGGCATCAGGCGACTTCGCAAAGCACCTCACCACCAATGTTTTCACGCCGGGCTTCGCGATCACTGATCACCCCACGGCTGCTGCTGATGATGCTGATTCCCAGCCCACCAAGCACTGGCTTGAGTTCTTTGCCACGTGTGTACATTCGACGTCCGGGCTTACTGACGCGTTTGATCGTTTGGATCACGCGTTCTCCATTAGGCCCATATTTCAGTTCTAATCTCAGGGTGGATGTCGGGTTTTCGTCATCCACTTCCTTCCAGTCCCAGATAAAACCTTCACGCTTCAAAACATCGGCGATACCGCGTTTGAAACGACTGGATGGAATATCGACAAATGGCTTCTCTACGCTTACCGCGTTACGGATGCGAGTGAGCATGTCGGCAATTGGGTCGGTCATCATAATGTTGTCTACTCCCCTTCGACTCTTTCGATTCTCACCAGCTGGCCTTGCGAACACCCGGGATCAGCCCGAGATTCGCGTTTTCTCGAAAACAAATCCGGCAAAGGCCGAACTTGCGATACACCGAACGAGGACGACCGCAAAACTTGCAGCGGTTCTCCTTCCGGCTACTAAACTTTGGCTTTCGATTGGCCTTGGCTATCTTCGATTTGCTTGCCACGGGGTGACTTTCAGTTACTTGGCTGGAAAGTGGAATACTGTGTCGCGTCGTAAGCTACGCCGCACCTTTGTTACTACTGTCCTGTTTGAACGGCATTCCAAGCTGTTCAAGCAGGTCACGCGCTTCGTCGTTCGTATTGGCGGTCGTTACGATGGTGATGTTCATGCCCTGGGGCCGTGTGAACTTGTCCGGGTTCAACTCCGGAAACACCAGTTGCTCGGTCAATCCAAGCGTGTAGTTACCGCGTCCATCAAATGCTTTGCGACTGATGCCGCGAAAGTCACGAACACGAGGCAGCACGACCGAAACCATTCGGTCGAGAAACTCGTACATTCGCTGACGCCTCAAGGTAACCATGCAACCAATCGGCATGCCCTCGCGGAGTCGGAAATTTGCAATCGACTTGCGTGCAATGGTCGTCACAGGTTTCTGTCCCGCGATTTCGGTCATGCACTCAAAGGCAAGATCAAGGATTTTCTTGTCCCCGATCGCCTGGCCCACCCCCATGTTCAGAATGATCTTGTCAACACGTGGGATCTGATGAGGATTGACATACCCGTTCTTCTCAGCCAACACCTTTCGGACGTCGTCTTCGTAGCGGGTTTGCAGTCGTGGTTTTGTTTCTGCCATTTCTTTATTCCGCGTTCGCGGTTGCTAACAGCTGTCTCGTTGTCTTGTGTGTCGTTTCATGAGTTGCACCATTGGCCCGGTACGGAGGCTTGGCCGTTCACTTGCGGGCGTGTCTTTCGCGTGCCGGAGCGATTTTCCCCAGACTTGCACCGCTTCCTTTGGCATAGCGTTCCTTGCTACCATCCTCCAGAAACCGGACCCCCACTTTGGTGGGCTTGTTGGTCGAGGGACAGATCAGCATGAGGTTGCTGGCGTTGACGGGCATTTCCTTTTCCAGACGCCCTCCCTGGGGATTCTTCTGACTGCGTCGCACATGCTTCCAGACACGCGCAACCCCCTCAACGACAACCTTATTGTTCTTGCGGTCGATTTTCAGGATCTTGCCACGAAGCCCTTTACCGGCTCCGGCAATCACAGCGACTTCGTCATCTATACGGAAAAACATGACTTCTATTCGTTTCAAACAAAATGGTTTCGAACGGTAAACTTCAGGTCAGGCGAATCACACGACCTCATTGGCCAGACTCACAATTTTCATGAAGCTACGATCACGCAACTCACGGGCGACCGCACCAAAGATGCGAGTCCCACGAGGCGTTTTGTCTTTATCGATCAAGACGACAGCGTTGCTGTCGAACCTGATATAGCTGCCGTCGGGACGGCGGGTGGGTTGCTTGGTGCGAACAATGACGGCTCGCACAATGGATTTTTTCTTGATATCGCTGCCTGGAATCACACTTTTCACGCTGCAGACAATCACATCACCCAAGCCTGCAAAACGACGGCGACTGCCGCCCAGCACCTTGATGCACATGACTTGTCGGGCGCCGGTGTTATCGGCCACATCGAGTCGGGATTCTTGTTGGATCATTTTTCTGTCTTGTTGCCGGAAAGGCTCTGTCTAACTTCAGTCGTGATCAGCCGCGAGGGCTCATTCACCTTCGTTTTCTTCCGTGGTCTCAGCGGCAGGTTCTTCGCCGGCCTGGTCTCCCGCATGGGCTGCTTCAATCGCCTCGGATTCAGCCTGCGTCGCCCCTTTGCGAGCGGCCCGCAATGCCGCCACGTCGACTTCGGTACTCTTTTCAAGTACGCGAACCAGACGCCATCGTTTGAGCTTGCTCAGGGGCGCCGACTCAATGATTTCCACACGGTCCCCGGTCCCCGATTCATTGGCCTCGTCATGGGCATAACAAATGGTTCGACGGCGAACGTACTTTTTGTACTTCGGATGTTGGACCAGTCGGTTAATTTCGACACGACGAGTCTTGCTCATCTTGTCGCTGGTCACGATTCCGGAAACGACGCGTTTCGGCATGGAGTCAGGTCCGAGTTCTACTGTGTTTGGTAACGGGGTTTCTAACTGGCAGCCTTCTGACGCTCTGTCTGGATCGTTTTGATCCGGGCAATCAGTCGGCGATTCTTTCTAATTTCGCTGGGTGTATTCAATCGCTCTGACTGGGATTGAAAACGGAGACGGAACAGGGTCTGCGCCGCTTCTTTGGCGGTCGCGTCAAGTTGCTCGTCGCTCATTTCGCGAAGTTCAGTGTTACTACTCATGTCTGTTGTCTTTGTTGCGAACCGAAAATTCATTCAGCCACAGGATTGCGGCAGCCGTGATGCAGGCATCACGGCCCATCGGGGCGACTTTCACGCTAGGCGGATCGTCGCTCCACAAAACGGACCTTGACGGGAAGCTTGCTGGCCAGACGTGCAAAACACACCTTGGCCTGTTGCTCCGTCACGCCTCCGAGTTCGTAAAGGATTGTGCCCGGCTTGACGACCGCAGCCCAAAAGTCCGGCTCTCCCTTGCCCTTCCCCATCCGGGTCTCCAGCGGGGTGCTGGATACCGATTTGTCTGGGAAGATGCGAATGTAGAGCTTTCCTTCGCCGCGGACGTATTGCTGAGCAGCGATACGGCCGGCTTCGATCGTCGTGGCTTTAACCCAACCGGGTTCCAGGGACTGAATCCCATAGTCACCAAAGACGACCGTGTTGCCGCGCGTCGCGCTACCTTTTATGCGACCTCTTTGGCTTTTTCGATGCTTGACCCGCTTGGGCATCAGCGCCATCGGTGTCGTCTCCGTAAGTACCTTGGTTTATCCACACCTGAATCCCGATGTGCCCCTGTGGCGTCATCGCTTCGGTGAATCCGTAATCAATTTTTGCCTGCAGCGTGCTCAAAGGAATCGAGCCCGCTATCTGCTTTTCACGACGGGCCATTTCGGCACCGCCTAAACGTCCTGCCATCTGGATTTTGATGCCTTTGGCACCGGCATCCATCGTCTGCTCGAGCGAACGCTTCATCGTCCGCCGGAAACTTGACCGTTTGGCAAGCTGTTGTGCGATATCCTCAGCAACCAGCTGAGCCTGCAATTCAGGTCGGCCGACTTCTTCAACCTTGAGGTTGATACGTCGCCCAATCAGGTTTTGCAGTTCGGCCTGGAGAATTTCGATCTCCTGACCTTTTTTTCCAATGATCAAACCGGGCCGAGCGACATACATCATCACACGCACTTCATCGCGTGTTCGCTCAATCTCGATGCGGTCGATACCAGCACTTCGGTACTGGCTCTTCTTGGGATGGTTCATGATGAAGTTCCGCAACTTGCGGTCTTCAACCAGCAGGGCTGCAAAGTCCTGCTTCGATGCGTACCATCGGCTCGACCACCCTCGGGTGACGCCGGTTCGAAATGCGATAGGGTTAACTTTTTGACCCATCTGGGACTCAGTCAATTATGAGTAAGTGGAATCGTTATCTGACTTACAGCTCGTCAATCGGCGTCAAGGCGACGCGGATATGGCTGCTGCGTTTTTTAATGGTAAATGCACTGCCGCGTGCCCGTGGTCGAATCCGCTTGAACATCGGTCCGCCATCGACACAGACTTCCGTCAATACCAACTCTTCGGTTCGATGGCTTCGCCCACTATTCTGATCAGGATCCTGAGCATTACCGATGGCACTCTTGATCACCTTTTCAAGCATCCTGGCACCGCGTTGCGGTTGATACTTGAGCGTATCCAAAGCTTGATCGGCATACATGCCACGCACCAGATCCGCCAAAGGGCGAACTTTCTGGGCACTGATCCGTGCATTTTTGTGACGTGATTGAAAGTTTGTCATTGTCATCCCAAGAAACTACTTCTTGCCCTTCCCACTGTGACCTTTGAATGTCCGCGTGGGAGCAAATTCGCCCAGTTTGTGACCCACCATGTCCTCTGTAACAGCGACCTTCACATGCTTCCGCCCATCGTGAACCATGAACGTGACATTCACGAACTCAGGAACGATCGTGCAGGCACGTGCCCACGTTTTGATCGGCTCGCTGCGCCCCGTCTCCGCCTGTTTTTGCACTTTGAAAAACAGCTTCGGATCGACGAATGGGCCTTTCTTACTACTTCGGCTCATGAGATTTCAATTGACAGTTTCGGGTTCAGTCGGCAGTCGGACTGCCAGTGGGTTATCGATTACTTGTGCAGTTTCAGTTGCCCGTACCGCTTGCTCTTGCGGCGGCGAACAATCGAACTGTTACTTGGCTTGCGTTTTTGGCGAGTTGCACCACCTTTGGCACTCTTGCCCGTCGGGCTGACCGGATGACGGCCTCCCTTGGTTCGTCCCTCACCACCCCCGTGCGGATGGTCGACCGGGTTCATGGCTGTACCGCGAACATGAGGCCGACGCCCAAGCCATCGAGCTCGACCAGCCTTGCCCAGACGGACGTTCATATGATCACTGTTTCCAACCTGACCGATCGTGGCCCGGCAGAGACTTGAAACACGTCTTACCTCACCGCTGGGCAAGGAAATCTGAGCCCAGTCGGCTTCCCGTGCCATCAGCGTGGCGCCAGTTCCAGCCGATCGACACAGCACCGCCCCCCGACCTGCACGCAATTCGATGCAGCAGACCGTTGTTCCGAGCGGAATGTTCTTCAGTGGCATGCAGTTTCCAACCACGGGCGGGGATTCCGGTCCATTCTGCACCGAATCACCAGCTTTCAATCCCGAAGGAGCCACCACATAGCTTTTATGACCATCGGCGTACTTCAACAACGCGATCCGGGCGGTCCGATTCGGATCGTACTGGACCGAATCAACGGTGGCAGCCATGCCGTCTTTGACACGACGAAAGTCGATCACGCGATATTTCTGTTTGTGCCCGCCACCGCGGTGACGGGCCGTGATTTTACCCTGGTTGTTACGACCCCCTGTTTTGCGCTTGGGTCGCAGCAACGAACGCTCAGGCTTGTAACCCGGCGTCAACTCGGCGAAATCGCTGACCGACGCGTTGCGTCGTCCGGCGCTAGTCGGCTTGTAGACTCGAATGCCCATTGTACTTTCAGTTAACCGTTACTTGTTTTCGTCTATTCGTTCCGTGCCATCTTCGTTCCGTGCCATCTTCCCAGTGCTGCCACCAAGCGGCACCGCGAGGTGTCTAGAAGAAGTCGATACGATGATCTTCCTGCAACTCAACAATCGCCTTTTTCCAATCGGATGTTCGCCCGTAGCGAAACTTGTAGCGACGCAGTTTGCCCTTTCGGGTTTGCGTCCGAACCTTCTTGACCTTGACATCAAACAGTTCTTCGACCGCCCGCTTGACATCAAACTTCGTCGCTTTTCGATGAATCTCGAACGCGTACTGATTATTGCGAGATGCTCGATGCACCCCTTTCTCGGTCACCAGCGGACGCAACAGGATCTGGTGCGCCTCAAGCTGAATGCCGCCTTCCGGGATCGCAGGTGGTTGTATGTGTGTCATCTGAAATCAATTCGCCTTGTGTGTTCTACTTCACTCACTCGCGGCACTCTGGGAACCGCCACCTGTAAAGGTGCCGTCTTTAATCTTGTCCAACGCAGCACGCGTGACCAACATCCGCCTCGGCTTGAGCACCGAGAGAGCATTCAACTCCCGAACCGGCTGAACCGAAACACCTGTGATATTCCGACCGCTCTTGTAAACCGCAACGTCATGATCGGCGGTCGCAATCAGCGTCGTCGAGCCATCCAGGCCCAACGACTTGAGCACGGAGGCCATCTGAGCGGTCTTGGGTGATTCAAAACCAAGGCTCTCGACGACGACCATTTCACCGTCATCAATCTTTGACCGAATCGCCATCCGCGTTGCAAGACGAACAGCCTTGCGGTTCAAGCGGTAACTGTAGTCACGAGGCTTGACCGTGCGGGCCACTCCGCCTCCGCGACGCACATTGGACCGTCTCGACCCAGCACGAGCGTTACCCGTGCCTTTCTGGCGGTACATTTTCTTGGTCGAACCAGCAACCTCGCCCCTGGTCCGCGTGTTATGCGATCCCTGACGCAAGTTTGCCTGATACATCACCACCGCGTCGTGCAACAATTGCTTGTTCACACTTGCAGCAAGCTGCTCGGTATCGATGTCATAGGTACCGACTTCACCGCCGGTCTCGTTATAAACTGTCAGCGTGGCCATAGTCCTCAACCCACCTTGTTCGTTTCGCTGATGGTCACAAAGCCGCCATTGGGCCCGGGAACGGCACCGCGAACGAGCAACAAATTATTTTCAGCATCCACGCGAACCAACTCAAGGTTCCGCGAGGTCGTCTTGACGTTGCCATACTGGCCCGCCATCCGAATGCCCTTGAACAGCCGACTGGGCGAAGCACTGCAACCTGTACCCCCAGCATGCCGATGTACTTTTTTG
>JACLAC010001626.1_pt1 | contig 10954 bp, 4 predicted proteins | sample 8027881 | NCBI WGS metagenome assembly JACLAC01 (sample SAMN15725517, study PRJNA655200) | protist metagenome | isolation source: fluorescence activated cell sorting (FACS) single amplified genomes of... | place: Spain: Blaines Bay Microbial Observatory, Mediterranean Sea | collected 2016-01-19 | reverse complement strand
CAAAAAATTCGAAACAAATTCAAAATACGACATACATGACGGTCCAATTATCCAACTTGGTACAACATTTTATCGATATGCTATGGCATATACAAAATGTCCATTACGTGGATATGGTTTCAACGAAACAAAACATAAAATGTTTGCTACGTTTGTTGAATCAATGACAGTATTTGGTGTTGGTTCTGGATTTGATTGTTCACAAATTGTATTAGGGACATTAGTTGGTGCTACTGGTACGTGGGGTGAAGATTGTGGGTTTAAAACACCACATTTAGGACAAACTGTGAATATTTATAAATCAACTGATTTAACAAATTGGAAATATGTTGCAGATGCATTTACTGGTGGGCCAGATTGGTTAGTCAAAGATTCGATTATTTTTCGCCCAGCTATTGTTTATAATAAACAAAGTAAGAAATATGTCTTATGGTTAAATCGTTTACCACGTTTAAAAGATCAATTTGTTGTGAAATCATATGAAATTGCTGGTTTTGTAGTTGGTACGTCAAATTCACCAGAAGGTCCTTTTACATTTGAATCAAAGGAAGAAAATGCTATGGTACAAATGGAACATGATGGTGGTGCTGATTTTGCAATATTACAAGATGATGATTATGATGGTAATAATAATGGCAAGCAGAACAGAGCATATATTATATATGGCGCATGGCATCATTATGGTATGGATAAATCAGATTGGAGATATGATTATTATGCTGATTGGGCAAAAGATGGACATCAAATTGCAATACAAGAATTAGATATGGAAACATTTACAAAACCAATTGGACCAAGTATACGTATAACAACGGAAGGGCAAGAAAGTCCAAGTATATTTAAACGTAATGGTGTTTATTATGCAATACATGGTAATTTATGTTGTTTTTGTGAACGTGGTTCAGATGCAAAAGTATTAGCATCACGACATCCATTAGGACCATATAAATATATTACAAATTTAAATAATATTAAACCAGATAAAGATCATATTAAAGCACAAAGTAGTGGTATTATATCTGTACAAGAATACGATGGTACGATGAAATATATATGGACAGGTGATCAATGGTTTAGTGCTAAAAATGGTATGAAAGGTAATGATCATCAATATTTTCAACCGTTAAAATTTAAAAAAGCAATGGATGGTAGTGGAATTGATATACCATATCGTGATCCATTATGGAAAGATTGTTTTGAATTGAAATTGAAGCCATCATCAGATGTTGGTGATGATAAAAAGGACAGTTATTGCAAGGGTGGAAAAATAGCACGTGTTGCATATGATCAAGAAGTATTAGCAAAATTATGGGAGGAACAAGAAGAGAAGAAGAAGAAGAAGAAAAGTGGTGATGATAAAGATGATAAAAGTCGTGAGTTGTGAATGATGGGAGGGAAAGATTTTGTGTGAAGAACGACGGGAGAGACGGGGGAACCACGACACGAGGTCTGGAAGATGGAAGAGCGAGAGCATTGTGAGATGTGAGAGAGGAGGTTTTTTAAAAAAAAAATAATGATGTAAAATTTACATTTGAAATAAAAGTAAAAAAATTTGATGATTTTTTTTTTGTTTAACCGAGAACGTACGACGCACGTACGCACACGTACGAACATTTTTTATAAAAAAGCGATTTAAAATTATATATATATATATATATAGAGTATAGAGAGAGAGTGTCATCAAATATCCTCGCGACTACACAATAACAACACTCCACTCAAGGTGGTAAACTTAGCTGTTTTCGTGTGGAACCCCACAATGAGAATTCTATGAGAATTTAAAATATAAATACACTAAATAGCACTAATATAGTTGAAAACAGGGTTTAAAATACTCAAATTTTGCAATATTTTCGATTTCTAATTTATAAATAACACTAATAAAAAGAAAAGAAAAAGAAAAGAAAAAGAAAAGAAAAAAGAGAGAGAGGAAAGGAAAAATTAAAATTATAAAAACAGCGAAAATTATGAAGACTTCTTAATGAAAATGCGTTTAAATTTCAAAAATTTTCTTAAACATCCCCCAACCATGGTGGGGAATGTTTAGCTCGGATCTAGTAGTCACAATGAAAATTATTTAAGTTTACCACCTTGACTCCACTTCCCTCGCTCTCTTCCCCACACACCTTGTTTTTCGCTCAAACAAACGTAAAATGTTGATACATGATATTCCTAACTTTATAATACAATTCACATAATGGACCTTCAATACTAAAATCATTTGGACCATGTTTAGTAATGGAAATACCCATTTCCGTCATCAAGACACCACCTTCTCGTATTTCTGTTTGTACACCTAATTTTTCATTTAAATCATTTCGCATGTCTAATAAACGTAAATCACCTAAACCAACAATAGTAGTTGGTTTATTTATTAATTCTTCAATTCCAACACCACCTTTACCAATCGTAACTTTTTCTGGTGCTTTTGATAATGTCAATTGTTCCATATTTAATGCAACATGTGCAAGTTCATTTGACGATGTCGTTGTCGTCGTAATCGCATTTTTTCCAACTGCTGCATTTTGTTTCATAATTTTATTATTTTCAACATCAGAATAAATTGCATCTAATATACCAATTTCATATGCACCTAACGTAGATATTTGCATTTTACGTAATAATTCATCATCAACGACAGTTTCAAAATATTTACTATCTGCATCGATTTTAATAATATCACGTTTATCACTTGATGGTATAAATACATTTGTATTTAAATCATCTTTCACTTCAAATCCACTGGAACTTAATATTGTCGATGCAATACTGGATAATTCATTTTGTTTCTTTTTATTACTGCTACTACTACTTTTAGCCATATCTTCTTCTTCTTCTTCTTCTGTACCAGTACCAACTAATATTAATTTTTTTGGATTTACTTGGCGTATTAAAATACCACATGAACGATGATTTGCTAAACCTAATAATGGTGCATATTTAATTTGACATTTAATTGTTATACCACCTTTAATAATTTCTTTACGCATAATAGTTGGTATTGCATCTTCTAAATCTTCATCTTCATCTTCTTTATCTTCGTCACTGTCATCCTCGTCCATTTCATTATTGTCTTTGTTATTTTTACTATTATTACTATTGTTATTATTATTTTTGTCACTCCCATCTGCTGTAGTCTTATTAGTAGTAGTAGTAGTATTGTTATTATTGGTATCACCACCATCAACATCCATTTCATTTGCACCAACAGTTGTAAATTTTTGTGTATAACGATCTAATGTATTTTGATCTAATACTTCACCATATGCATCAAATTCAACACGTTTGACTTTAAAATTAAACATTGGATGAACTGGTTTTGCATATTGTCCAAATTGTTTTAAATCAATTTGAAAAGCATCTTTATCTTGATTTTGATCATCTTTCACCACTTCTTCTGCACTGAATTCTAACAATTGTGCTTCAGCTTCTTTTTTCAATTGCATTGCTATACGTTCATCTTCAATTTTTTTCTTTGCATTTTCCCAATCAATTAATTGTTGTCCACTAATTTTTTCACGTATATATTTCGTGAAATTATCAATTTTAACAGATGATTGAATACCTTGAATAATTGTTTTTCCTTGTATAATATTTTTTGCTAATTTATATGAAAGTGAGGATGGATTCGAGGATGGTTTATTTGTAAAAATAATAGTATTATTTGGATTACTATTAAATTTCGTTTCTCCTATAATATCATGTGCATAACCATAATCCATCGTTAGACTTGTAGTAAATATTACTTTTGGTGATGGTAATGCATCTAATTCTTGTTTTGTGCGTATAATTTCAATATATTTCAAATCAAATGCTTTAATACGTTTATCATCAAAATTATTTGTAACAGTTGTTGACATCCATGATAATAATAAATTTGCAAAATCAATAACATTGAAACCGTTGTGATGTAATAATGCAATACGATAGGAACCTTTTGATTTTAATTTACCCCTGTTTTGTGTGTGTGTTGTGTGTGTGTGTGTGTGTGTGTATTTGGTGGTGTTAGTGGTTGTTTTTGGTGTGTGTGTGTGTGTGTGTGTGTGCGCGTCTCTCTCTCTCTCTCTCTCTCTCTCTCTCTGTGTATGTGTTTCTATATATATATATATATATACATAATTATAAACTTACCATTCTTGATCGAAAAATAATAATAATTCTAATAAACGTGTTGAACTATCTGTTGGAAACAATACATCACCACCACTACGTAATGTGGATAATACAGTTGATATAATATCTTTTTCAATATTGACTCTTGTATTTGTATTGTTTTTATTTGGTTTTGAAGAAATATTAATACATTTGTTTAAATGCAATGGATTACGTACACCACATATCATTAACGCAGGTTTTTTCAATGTATTTAATAAGGTTGGATTTAAATGTCGTTCTTTTGCATGATTTATATCAATTGCATAGACAATACTTTCAATTTCTTTTGATATACGCCATACCGCACCACCTGTATATATATATATATATGTAATTTTTTTTGTTAGAGTTAAATATATATTTTTTTTTATTTTGAATAGAAAGATAACATACCAAGTGTATGCCCAGCACTAAATGGTGTAATGGTCATGGAACCTTTTTCTAAACCAGTAATAGTTAAATTTTGACGATAATTTAATGGTATAGATTTTTCACGAAAACAATATTCAATATCTTCAACAGTAAATAATTGTTTATTTTCATCTTCTTCCTCGTTAATATCATCATCATCCATATCGTTTTTTTTCACTAATAATGTATCACGTCCACTCCATCCACGATTAAATAATGCATCTAATAAACACATTTCACCTAAACGTTGTACTGGTATTGTTAAATATACTGGTGGATTTTTTTTAAAATCAAATTGTTTTAATGCATATGGTAATGCACCAATATGATTTAAATCACCATGACTAATTAATATCAAATCAACTTTAGATGCAATATTACGTAATGGTTCCAATATATTAATATCAAATGTTTCATCCCAACCACAATCTAATAATATAGTAACACTATCGGTTTCCAATAAAAAACATACAGGTCCATCTGTTTGTGCACCATATAATGGTTGGAATATATGGTGTGATATTTTTGAGGATGGTGTTGTTGGTGTTGTCATGATAATTTCTGGTTTGATTGTCGTATTCATCTTGTTTTGTTTTGTTTTTATTTTTGATATTGTTGGTTGTGGTTGTTCCTCTTTTGTTTTGGTGGTAGATGATTCAGTTTCAATATCCATGTTGTTGTTGTTGTTTGATTGTTCTTCTTCGTTGTCGTCGTCGTCATCATCATCGTCATCTTGTGGTTGTTTTTCCATTTCTATGGATTCTTCTAAACGTTTGATTAATGCAGCTTTTAAACCACTCGTTTCTAATTTTCTTTTTTTTAATTCTTTTTTTAAATCATTGACTTTTAATACTTTTGGATTAATTGTACCACCTGGTGTATGTTTATTTACTTTTTTCTTCGGCATGTTTTTTCTTTTGTTATTTGTTATGATGTGCTTTAATATTGTATATGATTGATTTGTATAAATTATTAATACAATATAATATATCTTATGTTCAATGTATTCTATTCTTATACCGTAAATTATTTTTAAAATTAATATAATATAATTATATAATACGGTCGGTGTATAGAATTATTTCTATGATGATTGTTACGTCCAATAATATAATATTATAAATCTATCTACTAAGAAGACACAAATTATATGTATTTCTGATTGTTTCACACGCGCAGAGAGAGAGAGAGAGAGATATAGTAAGTTGTACAATACAATACGTTTTATACAGCTAGCTGGATGGATAGATAAAGCTACATGTACTCTTGTCTTCATGTCATTCATTCATTATTACTACTGTACCTGTATGGACTACTTTCTAAGTGGACAAATGGGACCCAAATCAGAGCGGACTTACAAATATTGGATCATCAAAAAATCAATTTAAAAAAAGGAATTTTTTGTGAATTTTTTGTTTTTTTTTTAAATATATAACTAGACACATATTTAACTACACAAAGATATATTACTATGTAATAAAATCGGATATATTTTTGTTAAAAATATCAATAATCGGCATATCTGGAGTCATCCCAACCAACTTTCTAGAACCCTACTCTACAACTCTATCATAGTGCTATTCCTATGCTAGGGTCGATGTAATAAAAACGATGTTGATGCGGTGTCCATATCCAGCTGCTGCTGCTGTGCTGCTGTGTGCTGTGCTGCTGTGCTGCTGTGTCGATGTAATAAAAACGATGGTCAATGCCGTGTAGCTATGCGCCAAAGAGGTGGTACCTCCAGAGGTACAAAAAGAGGTAAATTACAAAATTTCATCATCATCGAAAATTTGGTGTAACCCTAACTCTAACCAGGTTGATTACGTTCAATATCACAAAGAAAAGAGAAAGGTGCAAAGATAGAATAAAAAATTAAAAATATTAAAATACTGACAAAAAATATTATATACATTCAAGTGAATTTTGTTAATGTCATTCGACGATCTGCATACTTTAAAGCAAGAACAATCCATATATTTACTTGTAACATTCGCTCTTGATTTGAATGAAATAGTTGCGCCAGCATTGAGAAAACTCTTTCAGCTGATGCACTTGATGGTTGTAATAATACCATTATACTCACTAAATCATACCATTTTTCAAATTTATCAGGATCGTCGTTTGATAACTTTTCATAATATGCTAAAAAATCGTCAATATACCGTGTTAAATCTTTTTTCTCTATTGTCCCATAATCACCATCGCCATCAACTTTTTTTCGACCTAAAAATTTTACTTCGTATTTATTATTTGTTTGAATTGCTTTAATCTTAGCTTTTCTACCTAGATCGTGCCCATTACATTTTACCAAAACAATATCATCAACTTCAAAATTCTTATTATTTATAAATTCTATATGTTTCTCCTTCAATTCAGAAAATGAATTTTTTAGCGATTCTTTTTCTTCTGTTTTACCAGCTATACTTGGCATATCCAAGTATAACTGGTCTAACAAATTTTTTGCCTCATCTACATTAGTATCTACATATGGATTTAGAATTGATAATGATTCAAAAATTGCCATTGATACTTTATGATCTTCATCTTCCAAATGTTGCAATAAATAATCTTGTGCCGGTTTTATATACAATTCCAAACGTTTTTTCCATTCTTCTGGTGTTGTTGGTGGTGCTTTTGCTACTTCCACTGCATATGCAGCTTGTGCTTCCTCTACATCATTTTTCAACTTCTCACACCATATTAAATATTTCGCTAAATATTTATCTCGTGCTTTATCTTCATCTTCTGGACTTAATTCACCGTCTATTTTTTGTTGTTTCACATTCAAATCAATACCACATATATTGCATATTTCATCTGGAAGAAAGGACAAATTTAATCTATGGGCAGCACGTGCTTTTCTTTGTTGATTAATATCAGCCAAAGGCAAGTACGGACCATCTGTCCTCTTTCTAATCGCCTCTTGTAAACGTTCTTTTGCACTGGCCAATGCAACATTATTTGCACCTGTTGGTGGATTGTTTGTTGTATAAGTAACAGCATCGTTTATTTTTCTAATAACATTATCACTTTCTGTTACATAATCTAAATTCCGCTCTCCATTTACAATGTTTTTTTTTAATATTAGTGTATCTAATATATTGTAGAGCTCAAATGCCTGTTGCTTTGCTCCTTCACTTCTGTAACATACTTCCCTTGCATATTTACTGAACTCCAGATAAGCAGCTGCTTCCACTTCTAAAGAACACATAACATTTTCTTTTTGTAAAAATGTTCGTAATCTGTTTGCTGTTTTTTTGGTATAACCATCTTCAATTAATCTAGTACACCAGTCAATAATTACCTTAAATCCACGGCAAACTTTCTGCTCAAGATTGTCAAACCATACAAACCAACGAACTGAGCCGATCCCACCAACATCTTTCTCTCCTAATGCATCATTGAGATACGATTTTGCAATTGTTGAATCTTTCAACACAGCAACATAGTATTTTTTAAATGTAGCCAATGTTGGGAATCCAAATGTATTTTGCAATAATCTGCTTCCACTGTTATTCATTAAATGGCTATAGCAATTTATCGAAAAAATGTATTGGTATCCATGTTCTTTTAATTTTTGCACTGCTTTTATATTTACACCACAACTGTCATGCATCGCAACAATTACTTTGGTTTTTGGAATACCTAATGGTACACATACATCATTATGTATTATTCCAGCAAGCTGTATACCAGTAACACTTTTTGCAGCATTTGGAAATGAAATCAAGCGTTCGCAGATTTTGCCAGATTTGACAAACCGAGCTAAAATAGCTTGTGCATCACCAAGTCTACTAACTCCATCAAAAATGATAGATATAAACTCAGCTCCTGACAGCTCTTCCTTCAGTTGTGTCAACTCATAATCAATTACTGCAGGACGTACCTCATCCAATATGCTCCTTGTTAGGTTATTAAATTGGCAATATCCAAATTTATTTCCTTGTGCTTCTGTATCAGCAGATGTAAATGATGCACCACTTTTTATCTTGAAATATGTTTTTTCAAATCGATATACTTTTTCATCATCTGAGATTGTTCCAAATTCATCAGTATTTCTTTGCGTTGATGATGATACATTTTTAAAAATTGTTGTATTATATACAGCAAGTATTTGTTTTTTTAAATTTTCCAAATCTGAATTGTTGGGCATTGCAGCTAATTTTTCTAGGTGACGTTTCCCTTTATTTTCTATAACTTTATTGCCTTGAAAATCACCACAATGTTGGTGTATTCGATCCACTCGAAGAGATCTTCCAGCAAATATTTTCTTACATGTTTTGCATACAATGCAAGGGCGGCGTTCAGTTGGATATGTTACTTTTATCAATGTGTGTTTGTTACAATATGCATTCCCTAATTTATGTAAAACGTCATGTGCAAACTGTTTGTTACTTTTACTACTACTATTGCTGCTGCTGCTACCACCATTATTATTATTATTTGCTTTGTTCTTTTTTGCGGTACGACTAGGAGTAGGAGTAGATGATGATCTTTTTTTAATATAGCCAACTGTATCATTTTTTGCTTTTTCTACTTTAAAAAAGTCCGCACCTAATGGATCTATTCCACAATCATTGTAAAATTTTTTATAAACATCAATTATACGTTCTACAATTTTACCTCGTGTTTGAGGACATGTATCATCTGGAGTAATGAGTCCTTTTCGTTGTAATCCACGCCACTCATGTCTTAAACTTTGTGCTTGTTTGCCATTTGCTACCACTGGCCATTTTCTGGCATTGCTTAGGTCACTATTCCAATTAACAATCCGCTTTTCCTCTTCAGACAATTGTGGTCTTGATCTACCTGGTGCAAGGAACAAATCCATGAATGTAGACATGGTGTAGTGTTATGTTATTACAATTTTGGTTGTTTCTTAATACTTGATTAAGGAATATTAGTTTTAAATATTATTGTTATATTTTTGATATATTTTTATTGACTCTTATTACTTCTCCCATATCTATTCTACACATACATATATATATATATATATATGTGCATAAATTATAAAAATGTATGGCTCAAAGCTCAAAAATTGGCAAAGGTTTTCTGCGGGTGTATATTTTTACCAAGTTATATTTTAACTTTCTTGATAGATACTTTATACTTATTACTATACAATTTGACCATACATTGTACTTGAATAGCAAATAGCTAAATAGCTATGAAAGGCCGATTTAATAATAACTATACATGCCTAATGCCTATACTATTTTGATAGGAATAATGATGATTAGTATATAAATGGTACAAAGTGGCACATTTTACCATCACCAAAATATATCTTTTTAACATTTGTGTCTACATGTAGACAGAACCAGTTATTTTCATCACCAATTTCTACTGCAAACAACCGAAAGTATCTCAAAAATATTGCAACAATTTAGTATACTCCTTTATAGCTATGTTTTATACTTAAAAGGATTTGAACTCGGTAGTAGGAGTTACAACTAGGGTTATTCGAAACAAGTATCTTTTTGATAGGAAATTTAATTCATTAAAGTTTATGCTACTTTTAATCTAATTTTTCGTGAATTTACGGAAAAGGTCCTCATTGGAAAAAAAATAATTTAAACGAAAAACAAACAACATGAAAAGCAGTCCCATTCAACCAAATTGATGAACGCATTGTATAAAAAATTTGCTACAGATTCCGCAAAATGTGAAATACCAATTTTCGGTGATCGGCAAAATACCGATTTTCGGTTGCGTTCATGCAAAGGTTTTACGGCTCAAACAACTGCGGTCTATGCCTTAATAATTCAGATAGGTAAAAAAAGTATACAAAATGGTCGTGCTATTCCACCACAATTTTGCCCTAAATTATGGTGGAATAGCACGCCCATTTTGTATACTTTTTTTACCTATCTGAATAACAGGGGATTTCAACGAGGGGGGGCAAGGCTGGTTAAGAGATGACTAGAATCTGGTTAAGGGAAAACAAACTACAAGGCTTATTTAGGCATGAGCGTATGAGAGTGTTTAAAACTGTAACAATAAGTAAACTTCTATTCAAAAAAACAAAAAAATAAGCTTTTAGCACTTTATCTTAACGACATGCCAGGCTTTTTCACAACTTTTTATTGAATTTATTTTTTTACATCAAAAAAAGTGCAAAATAGGGTTTCTGTAGTTTATTTTCCTTAACCACCACAATTCTGCCCTAAATTGTGGTGGAATATGTACAACCATCATGTATACTTTCAGTACCTATCTAAATTCATTAAGGCAAGTTTATACCGATAGTGAATAATAAAAAAGAAGATGCCCTTCTCCCAAGTACAAAAAATACCTAATATGACCTATCAAATATATCAAACACTACAAATCTACTGAGTATATGAAAAGGACTATATTAAGTATAAATATGATAGGAAATGAA
>JACLAC010000738.1_pt1 | contig 10954 bp, 7 predicted proteins | sample 8027881 | NCBI WGS metagenome assembly JACLAC01 (sample SAMN15725517, study PRJNA655200) | protist metagenome | isolation source: fluorescence activated cell sorting (FACS) single amplified genomes of... | place: Spain: Blaines Bay Microbial Observatory, Mediterranean Sea | collected 2016-01-19 | reverse complement strand
GGAACCGGTTGTGAGACATTGGCCAACGATCCCTATTTCTCTCAATTTGTTCCATCGATTAAATTTGATTCTCTTCAAGTAAATGAAGTTAATTTTCAGGAAGTGGATACTGAGTTTGTTTTTGCGATTAATAATCCAAATCCTGTTGGACTGAACATAGATCAATTTTCTTATAATCTTGCTTTTTCAGATGTTGACTGGATGGATGGAGACAATCCTGATGGTTTGTTAATTAATGCAGAGGGAGAGTCAAAAGTTTCTCTGCCTACACATATTGTCTTTTCAGAACTGTATGACATGGTACTGGCGAGTCGAGGCGCTGATTCGTTACCGTTTGCACTAGATGGTGATTTTGGTGTTCGTTTGGATTCTAGTACGATTGTAACTTCTGAATCCTCGGCCTCTGATAGCTCTGAAGGCGAGTTAATTACTCTACCTTATGATGCAGATGGAGAATTTCCTGCTCTGCGTCGCCCCAATTTTTCTTTTAGTAAGCTGAAAGTGAAGGATTTTTCCTGGTCTGAGGTTGACCTATCTCTCGAATTTGACGTAAATAATGAGCACGCCTCAAATCTGATTTTCCAGCGTTTTTCATATGATTTAGATCTGGGAGGAAACTCAGTTATCTCTGGTATAGCTGATAATCTTGAGGAGGTCATTCATGGTGTAGATGAAGAGGGAGATGCCGATGCAAATCGAACACTTAAGATTCCTATCTCATTATCTACTACTGAAATTGGACAGAGTGTGCTTTCTATATTCTCAGGAGGAGGTAGCTTGGATCTAGGTTTTAATGCTGTTTCTGATGTTGATACTCCTTTTGGTCTAGTAGAATTGAATATTGATGAAACAGGTAATGTTGATGTTGAGCTACAATAGCTGACGTCTTTCAAAAATCCTCCTTTCTTTTTACATTGAAATTTGCTAGTTTATCCTATAAAGTGCTGATAAGAATTGAATAGTACTGAGAGATTTTGTATTAGGAGAAAGCAATGCGAATGCTTTTATTGTTTGGATTTGGAACTCTAATTACCGGATGTGGGTATATTTCTGATGAAAAGATGAATAGTTACCGTGATTCTGATGGTGATGGTTATCTATGGCCAGTTGACTGTGATGATAACGATGCGACATTGACTGTTCCACAGAAGTGGTATCTAGATGAAGATGGTGATGGATATGGAGCTGAGGATAATTTTACAGAAGCTTGTTTTGCCCCAGGAGGAGCGGTAACCTCTCTTGGTGATTGTAATGATACAGATGCATCGGTGTATCCAAATGCTGAGGACGTTCCTTATGATGGAATCGATTCGAACTGTGATGCAAAAAATGACTGTGATATAGATGGTGATGGCTACGATGGGTCTGCGGCAGGAGGCGAGCCAACGGATGCTTGTCCAGATGCTTCTGACTGTGATGATTCGGATCCTAATATTTATCCAGACCCCTCAGTTTCCGAAATTTTCTTTAACGGTGTTGATGATGATTGTAATCTTGCCACCGGTGATGGAGATGCTGATGGCGATGGTATTTGGCATCAAGATTATCTGGAAATTGCAGCGGAAAGAGGGTTTATCCCCCTTGAAATTCCAACTGGACAGGAAGGAGATTGTTATGATGCATTGGATATCCTTGTCGATGGTTTTGAGACACAACCATTGAATGGTTTTGATACTCCTTCTCCAGCAGAGGTCTTTCCTAGCGCGACGGAGATTTTTTATGATGGGATTGATCAAAACTGTGATAATGCAGATGATTTTGATCAAGATGGTGATGGTTTTCCAAGTGAAGAGTGGCAGGATCGTAGTGGGAATGTTGGGACGGACTGTGTTGATTCTGTAGATTCAGAGAACTATCGTGATTTTGGTGTTCTTCCAGAGGATATTAATCCAACGGCAACTGACATCTGGTATGATGGTGTTGATCAAGACTGTATGGGAAATAATGATTTTGATCAGGATGTTGATAATTATAATATCGATATGATTGACTGCAGTGGCGTCGAGGCTTCCAGCTGTGATTTTGACGGTGATGGGGTTGATGATTTTGTTGGTGGTGGTGATTGTAATGACTCTGATAGCTCCATTTCCTTAGAAGCAGAAGAAGGGGTTGCAGACGGTGTTGATCAAAACTGTGATGGTCTGGAACTCTGTTATGAAGATTTGGATGGCGATAGTTTCGGTTCCAACGTGGAAGATTTATTTCCAGATTTGAGCTGTACGACTCTGGGCACCTCCACTTCATCATCTGATTGTAATGATGATCCGGTCTCTGGTGTAAATATTTATCCCAATGCTGCGGAAGTTGTAATCGATGGTATTGATCAAGATTGCGATGGTGGTGATCTTTGTTATGTGGATTCTGATGGTGATGGATTGGGTTCGACAGGAACGGTTGGATCATTGGATCTGGACTGTATTGATCTTGGAGAATCAACGAATATAGATGATTGTAATGATGGCGATTCTTCGATTGGTATTCTTCTTTGGTATCCAGATAATGATAGCGATAATTTTGGAGATATGAATGCTACCGCAGTTATAGATTGTACGCAGCCAGCTGATCACGTCAATGACAATACGGATTGTGATGATGATCCAAGTACTGGTCCAACTATCTTTCCGGGTGCAGTTGAAATTTGTGATGGCTTAGATCTTTCTTGTAATGGTTCAGTTCCCGCCGATGAAACTGATGATGATGGTGATTTCTATGTTGAGTGTCCCTATGATAGCGCTACTTGGCAGGGAGATATAAACGTAATCGGTGGTGGAGATTGTGATGATAGTAATGTCTCCTCCTACCCCAATGCACTAGAACTCTGCGATGGGTTGGATAATGCTTGTACTGGTTCAGTTCCATCTGATGAAGCAGATGATGATGGTGATGGATACATCGAATGCTCGAATTGGGTTGGAGAAACCAATATGATCACTGGAGATTGTGATACTACAAATGGTAGTATTTATCCCGGCGCACCTGAAACATCTGATCCAGACGATGAGAATTGTGATGGGTTAGAGTCCACCGGAGTCAGTGACTGCGTTTCAGTTGAGGTATCTAGCAAATATTTTTTAATCTGTGAAGAACCTCTGGTCTGGGCAGATGCACATGACACTTGTGTCGCAGGTGGATATTCAGGATTAGCTTCAATTACCTCTGCAACGCAGAATACAGATATTTCAAATCAGGTAGTGGGAGCTTTTGGAGATACCTCATTGTGGATTGGTTACAACGATCAAGTAAATGATGGCAGCTTTGAGTGGGTGAATGGATCGGGAGTAGGCTACCAGAATTGGGCTTTCGATCAACCAAATGGTGGAATACAGGAGAATTGTGTCCAAATGGTATCAGATTCTGTTTCAGGAGGAAGCTCCTGGCATGATGCAGATTGCTTGAATTTTATGGGCTTTATCTGCTCGATTAATTTGTCATCGATTGAAGTGGCACCGATTGAAGTGGCACCAAGTGAATAATTATGTGTTCTCCAGTAAATATCTTAAGAAAAATTCTCAAGAAGATTCAGAATCGTCTTGGCTATGCAGTGTTTCAGAGCACACGCGTAACCAATGATGCCTATGGTTGGAGACCAGAAGAGAAACCCAGACGATAAATTATATATCGACACTACTTTTACCTCTGTTGTTTGATATCTGTAATAGGGTATCTACGATTTTCAAATCAAAAGAGTTAATAGCTGAATTTTTTGCTTCCTACTATCGCTAGAGGTACAGTTTGTTTCCTTACATGTCTTTATTGTTATCATTTTCTTCTTCTGTTTTTGCAAAAGAAGTCCCTTTCGTCGAGGAGAAGGCGCCTTATCCTGGCTATATTTATCGACCTGATGATGATAAAACTCATCCAGCGATCATTATTCTGCATGGTTCAGAAGGAGGTAATGGTGATTTCTGGATGAAGTCTTTTCATACCGGTAAAAATTCGTTTGCTCCAAATACAGCACGTTATTTTGCCTCCCAAGGTTTTGTGACCTATGCGCTTTGTTATTTTGATTGCAAACATCAAGAGGGCTATGAAAATTATCCACCGGACGAGCTGGTAGATCTAGATCTAGAGTATGCGATTGAAGCCATCCGAGAGCTTCGAAAAAATGAATGGGTGGAAGGGCAAAAGGTTGTGTTAATGGGGTTTTCTCGGGGGGCAGAACAAGCCTTACTGATTGCGTCGATTCTATCTAAGAGTGAGGAAGGACGAAGAGACCCAGGGTTACCTGATGTCATAATTGCCCATGCACCTCCAGATGTTGTTACACCCGGTTTTTCAGAGGAGAATGCGCAGAAGATTTTATCAGGTGTTCCTTTTGATACTCTTCGCTTCGAACAGGACTCTTGGCGCTATCAAGATCATAGGATAGAGTATTATACTCCAATTGAAATTGAGCACTATAAAGGTGCATTATTAGCCTCAAATGGAGCCAAAGATCAGGTTTGGGGAAGAATGGTTCATCCAGAAAAATTAATGGATAGATATCGAGAACTGGATGTAAAATATTTACATATTCAATTTCGAGAAGAGAATTCTCCGGAGGCAATTTTACAGCGAGTTCGTGCCAATACAACTCCTCGTCTCTTTATGCTTTATGAAGAAGAGGGGCACGCTTTTCGAGCTGATACAAATGCTTTGACAGTTCATTATGGTACCTGGTGGCACTATCTTAAGATGTATGCAGTAGAGGAATTAACGGAAGGGGATATCCCAAAAAATAACAAATCAAAAAAGGAATGATCGCATATAGATACTTGTTTTCAAGGTGTAATTGAGAATATAGAAATATATGAACATAGAATAGGAGAAAAAATGTTGTTGACAATGATTTTGGGTTTATGCTTGGCAGAAGCACAAGAGAATGATGGTGATGAACAGGAAACATCTGAAACCGAGGAAGCAGCTGAGAAGTCTGACGAAATAGAGGTCGAAACGGAAGAGATGAAAAAAAATCTTGAAGATATACCTCGTGAAATTATCGAAAAATCTCTACCCAAGGTGATCGTAAAGGATGACGCTGAAGAGGTTCTAGAGCTCTCTGAAGATACCGAGACCGAGCCACCAGAGGATGGTGTTATTGGAGAGGCAGAGAGCGAGTCTGCTTGGGCAAAGATCACGCAGACTGAGGAGGATTTTGGTCTTATTTTTCGACCTCAGTTTGGTTTTACAACACTTCAGGTAACTGATGAGGCGTATTCGGGATTTCATGCTGGCCTCAATATTGGATACAAAAAATATCATCGTTTGCAATTAGCAAATATTGGTGTCTATACTCGTTCTAGAGCATTATTTTTACCAACACTGGGAGAGGTAAATGGCTCAGATCTGAGAATTGGAGCTGTTGGCGGTGTAAAGCTTTCAGCCTTAGAACTAGAAGCAGGTGCAGATCTACTACGACATTCAGTCGGTGTTTCTGGAACTGATGTTGATTATGGTCCCTCAATTGGTTTGGCGACCCCAATACAGGCTTTGGTGAATTTTGAAGATCTAAAGCTGAAGGTAGAAATTGAACCCAGATGGTATATCGATCGCTCTAGAGATCCAATTATTTGGGAAGAGCACAAAGATCTCACACTTCTTCCCATCCAAGCAATTGGACAAGAATTTGCTTGGGCGGTTGGAGCGCGTTTAGGTTGGTTTGGATTATCCTATGAGCAGCTACATATGAACGGCGGAATTCAGCGCACAATATCTTGGGGATTACAACGTTAATTTAAAGAATTTATCTAAACGAACCATTTTTGCAAGCGCGCGAATATCTGGATGAAGAACATTATCATCCTCCCAAAACTGCACTTTCTCTCTCATCTTTTGGTGGAGTGCAGTGAGCTTGGAGGGAGTTGTACATCCATCGTCTTGCATGCGTAAATCGAGTGCCTGTCCGCCAACTAAAAGCTCTATAGCAATAATATCAGCTAGGCATTCAATTGATTGTAACGCCATTCTTCCTGCAATGGGAGACATAGATACGTGGTCTTCATGATGCCCCACTGTCGGAATCGTATCGACGGAGGCTGGATGAGCTAGTCCTTTCATCTCAGATGCAAGAGCGGCAGCAGTGTATTGGGCGAGCATAAATCCGGAATTCAGTCCCGTTCCTTGCACTAAAAAAGAGGGGAGATTATTGGAAAGTTTTCCATGAGTAAGGCGGAAGATTCGTCGTTCTGCTAATGTTCCTAGCTGGGTGAGAGCCGTTGCAAGATGATCCATGGCAAGAGCAATAGATGCACCATGAAAATTACCCGCTTCAATCCACTCTTGATCAATAAAAAGAGGATTGTCCGAAGCACCATTGAGCTCGTGTTGAACCTCTTCTTCAACAAAGCGTAGTGTTCTGAGGATAGCCCCCATTACAGATGGGCCAGCTCTGATAGAAAAGGCATCAGGCCTCTTGTTGGGAGTAACGCGTTGAGAGCCATCGAGTAGTTGACGCAACAGTTCTCCAACTCTATCAACTTCAGGGTGGCGTCTTGCTTTGAGAACGCGCGGATCAATACATTGACTTTGGGCACACACGACCTCCATACTCAGTGCTGCAGACCAAATAGAAGCAGAGAATATGGTTTTGGCACGTTCAATTGCAATTGCAGCAATCGCGGTAGAAATAGAAATGCCATTAATTAATGCAAGGGCTTCTTTTTCTGTTGGAATGAGTGGCTCAAAATCGACGATGGGTTTACCATACCCACAAAGATCACGAGCAATGTACGCCATTGGAGCAGCACCAGCGGCCCCGACAGAGCCCTGCGAGGGAACAATAGGGGAAATATTTTTATTGAGCATTTCAATCAATTTTTCAGCGACGATAGCTCTAGAGCCAGTGACTCCCGTTGCAAGAACATTGACTCGTGCAGCCATTGCACCACGAACGATGATATCATCAAATGGTTTTCCTACTGCGGCACAATGTCCCAGAATAAATTTTCTAGCGATATCATTCTCGAGATTATCCGGATAGCCAGTAAGCCAGTGACGCTTGGATTGTAATACTGTAGACGGAGACGATATCAGCGTGGCATTTTTTGTCATGTTCTCTTTTGCTTCTGGACAGAGCGAAACCTTTTGACCGTGAGCAATAGCAAGAAGTGTAGCAGAAGAAAGAGAGGAGCCGTCGAGTCTAATCATATTTCATCTCCCACATCAAATAGATTGGGAATATCCTTCAAAATTGTAGAAGAGCCAATCGCGGCTGTTATATGTTCAATTTGATCGCCGATTGTGGGATAGGGAATATCCAGCGTACTCAGAACTTCTTGCACATTTTCTAAAGCCTGTTTCACCCCTTTTCCCAAGGAGCGTTCAGGGTATTCTTCTATTCGAAAAATAAGTGCTTGGGATGCAGAGAGTAATTCAATTGCAACCACGCGTTTAGAGTTTTCCAGAACGGTTCGAGCCCGTCTCGCTGCTACTGTAGACATGGCAATATGATCTTCTTGGTCTTCACAAGTGGGAATAGAATCCGCTGATGCTGGCCAACCAAGCGCTTTGTTTTCAGAAACCAAGGCTGCTGCTGTCGTCTGAGGAACAATCATTCCCACCCCAGGTCGATCCTTACCAACCAATCCGGGAGGAAGAAGCTGAGATAGAGATCCAGTAGTTAATCGATAGAGTCGTCGTTCTGAAAGATTAGCCAATTCAGAGATCGCGAGCTTAAAAGAATCCATCGCCATCCCAATCGGTTCTCCATGAAACATGCCAGCTGAGAATGCGTAGTTATCCTTATAATTAGGAGAATCATCCTTTGTATCCAGTAAAATCAAAGGATTATCTGTAGCCGCGTTGATTTCGATCGAAACTTGTCCTTCAACAAAGCGGAGCATATCTCGAACAGCGCCCAAAATTTGTGGAGTACAACGGAGAGAATAGGCATCCTGAAGCTTTTCTGGAACGGAATCCATAAAATCGGAGCCTTCTAGAAGGGTACATAAATTTGCAGCGGTTTGCCTCGCTCCAAGATAAGGGCGTTGTTTGTGTACATCTGGATGAAATGCTCTAGAGATTCCAAATAGAGCATCCATACTCATGGAAGCAGCTACCTCAGCAATTTGAATCAATCGTTTTCCTTGAAGGAGATTAAGAGTTGCGAGAGCCGTTGATAATTGAGCACCATTGGTAATGGCAAGACCATCTTTTGCCTCCAACATTAGCGGAATAATATTGGCTTTTTTAAGAGCTTCTGGCGCCGGAAGAATCTCTCCTTTCCAGCGGATCTCTCCTTGTGGATCTCCGATTAAGGCAAGTCCCAAGTGAGCCAGAGGTGCTAAATCCCCAGAAGAACCACAAGATCCCTGCATGGGAATAACGGGGAGACAGTTCTTATTAAGCATATCAAGGATTGTTTCAACCAAGAGAGGACGACAGCCAGATACGCCTTTTGAAAGAGCATTAGCGCGCAGTAATAATGTAGCTCTCGTTGTGGCTTCGTCTGCAATTGGTCCAACACCAGCAGCGTGTGAGCGGATTAAATTCGTACTGAGTTGAGCAGATTTAGAGGGGGGGATGCGTACTCTTGCTAAGGAACCAAAACCCGTATTAACACCATAAACTGGAGGAGAGGAGTCTTTGTCGCAAATGGACCGTACCCATTGGTACGATCGAAACATCTGTTCTTTTGCAGCGTTGGCTAACTGGACAGGCTGATGGTAACAAGCAATTTGCTCAATATCATGTAAGGATAAATCTTGACCAGTTATAATTTGGATAACAACCTCTCCGGTTAATATATAGAAATTATGCTCTCCCATATCAAAAACGAGAGCATATAAGCAAATGTAATTGGTTTCGACTCGCTATTCTAGGAGCAAAGGACAATGATTTCCTCTTTATTTTTTTTGCTTGGCTGTAATCTAGGATGGGAAACAAAGACTCCGATTGCAGATACGCCAACAGAAACGGAACCGATTCTTCCAGATATATTGCTAATTACTATTGATACCCTACGTGCAGATCGGCTGGGATGTTATGGTGATTCCCTAGCTCAAACACCAAATTTAGATCGCTTGGCTCTGGACTCGATTGTGTTTTCAGAGGCTCATGCAGTTGCACCATTGACCTTGCCGTCTCATGCTTCGATTCTCACTGGCTTATACCCAAAAAATCATGGATTGAGAGATAATGCAGGTTTTCGATTATCCTCTGAGATCCAAACATTAGCCGAAATATTGAAGAAGCAAGGCTATCAAACATCAGCATTTGTGTCCGCGTTTGTTCTCTCTCATGCTTGGGGGCTTGATCAAGGATTTGATGTTTATCATGACCCATTTCATCCTCAAGATATGCTCTCGGTTGGTGCGTTTGGAGAAGTGGAGCTACCTTCTGGAGAGGTGTTAAACAATGCAAAGAACTGGTGGAAATCAGCCTCTCCGAAACAACCGAAATTTTCGTGGGTTCACCTTTATGACCCTCATGCACCTTGGGAACCACCCAGACACTGGAAAGGGGATCCATATCGGGGAGAAATTGCGAAGGTAGATCGACTTTTAGGTTCGTTATTGAAGCTAGCTGAGAAGGATAGTTTAATCGTTGTCACCTCAGATCATGGCGAATCTTTATGGGAAGGAGGAGAGCGTGAACATACCGTTTTGCTCGGGCATTCAGTAACCTCTGTCCCACTAATTATCCGACCTCCAGATGGTGTTGTGGGAGAAGAAAATTGGGAAGGAAAGATTCCAAATTTAGATATTCAGAGACCTGAAGGATTCGATCAGGACTTAATCCTTGATCCGATTCAGCCTAAGATTACAGCTGGAAAAATTATTCATGAAGTCGTATCTGGCGTTGATATTACACCCACAATTGCACAATATGCTGGGGTCGATTTGAATGGGCTTGATGGGATTGATCTATCTCCTTTATTTGATAGAGATGCTTCATCGAAAGAGTCAAGAGTTGTGTTTGCGGAGTCAGTGTTTCCTTTTTTTCATTTTGGATGGCATCCTTTGACAATGCTTCAAAGTGATGTTGTTCGAATGGAATATGGAAGAACATCTATATTTTACGATCCACAAACTTTAGATATTACTGAACCTGATCCGTCTTATCTTTCCATTGTAGAAAAGTATTTTGGAGAGGAATTACCAGAACCCGGTCAGGTCACCGACAAAGAAGCTGCTGCCCTGCAGATGCTCGGTTATCTAACAGATCCTGTTTCGGTCGATATCTCAACAGCTCCTGATCCGAGAGAGAAAATAGAGGTACTCTCTCGCCTACGACAGATTGAGATATTACCTGTGGAGGAGTCAATCCCAGCGTTTCAAGATTTGATCCGAGATGAACCAAACTTGATTGATGCTCAGCTTGGACTCTCATATCGTCTGTCGGCAACCGGAAAAATAGAAGAAGCATTGGAGCTATGCTTGAATGTTCTCCAATCACAACCACTTCATTCGACTGCTCTCAACAATGCTATATTACTGGCAACCAAATTAAATGAAGATCAGAAAGCCATTGAACTTGCAAAACAAATGATGGCAATGAATTCTGAAGATATACGTCCTTATCGTTATTTGGCTGCAATTTATATGAGACAAGAAAAAACGGAAGATGTTATTGAGATTGGAGCGAAAGGGCTGCAAAAATCTCCAAATGATCCAAATCTCAATTATTTGGTTGGGCTTTGTCAGATTTATGAGCAACAATATTCTCAAGCGACGCCATTTTTACAGAATGCGATTACATATGGTTCAAGGGCTACCGATATCAATTTATGGCTTGGAGTGGCGTATCAAAAGCAGGGACAGACAGATTCTGCCGTAGAATACTACGAAAAGGCATCAAAAGATTTACCCTTAGATTTTCGTCCGTATGGTTTAGCCGGTGTGATGTTGGCTGAAGAGAAACGATGTACAGAAGCAAAGAAGTATTTACTGAATGTCTTTGGGCGTGGTGGCAAGACAGCAGACATTATCTCTGCGATGCAGGCTTGTGGACTGTAAAAAATCTAAAAATATCAGAC
>JACLAC010019083.1_pt1 | contig 10955 bp, 9 predicted proteins | sample 8027881 | NCBI WGS metagenome assembly JACLAC01 (sample SAMN15725517, study PRJNA655200) | protist metagenome | isolation source: fluorescence activated cell sorting (FACS) single amplified genomes of... | place: Spain: Blaines Bay Microbial Observatory, Mediterranean Sea | collected 2016-01-19 | reverse complement strand
TCAGCAGCGACACACGTTTGGGTCCGTCGGGGTCGTGATGGCATTTCTTCGGCTTCCACATCCTCGAAAGGGGGCCGCAAGTTGCAGTTTTCACGGCATCCTCGCCCAGAATGAATGCATGAAGGGGCCGGGTGTGTGCTCCGTTTCGCAATTGTTTCCGATGGTGACATCACGATGAAGATATTTCGCCACGGTTGTGAAAAAAGCCTTCCTACTATTGAGAGCCCTCGGCCTCTCAGAGCCAGTGTCACAGAAGCATTTAGAATTCAACTCTACAAGCAGAGCATGCCTGCGCGGGGGTGAGCATATCAGCAGCTGTTGATTGTCACATGTGGCTTGTTGTGAGCAGATCGTGATATCGTTTCCACGCCCCTTCCCAGGTTTGTGAGCAACAGTCCACGACGACTCACACGCAGATATTTACAGCCCACTGCGCAAACCCCTACATCCTCTGTCCCATGGCCCCGCCTGCGCACTACCTGTTGTCCTAGACTTCAGTCTGAGACCCGACTCGTTAGATTCCTCCACTCTGAGCAAGATGACATTTCCAACACGAAGTTTTCTAGCAGTACGCCCTATATGCTACGCAGCAGGAAAGTGAATGCTGGGTTTCGCTAACTTCACATCAGGCCCGGCTACACCACAGCCCGCGTGCAGGCCTCATCGGGTGTCTTGTTAAAAGTGTGTGTTGGTCTGGCACAGGAGAAGCGTGGTGGTTGCGCTTAAAGATACTGAGACTGCTGTGCGCACGCGAAATGCGGGCATGGCGCCGCCGCTGCCTGTACCACCGCCGCGCTCATTCCGAAAAGCAAGTGCGTTTTGCACTGTGAGAGAATGATGCTGATCATACGGCAGTGCCCAGAAAGTGAGCGGCAGGCGCGTTGTTGACGGCCACACACTATGTCTAGCTGCTACCATGTCGTTTAGATGGTGTTGTTTGCCAGTCGTCCGCGCATGCTGGCAAGACGCGAGCCTCGGAGCATCACGTATCAGCTGTGATTTTGTATGAACACTCTGTAGAACGATTTCAAAGAAAGTCACCACTTCTACAGCATACTATTAGCCAGGAAGATAGGACAACTCATCAATTTACTTGTAGCTCGAGCATGACAAGACGAGCGTTGATCACTATTGATTTTTCTGCATGGCGTAAGTTCCCATTACTAGATGAGCAACGTTTGAATTTTTTTGAGTGTCTCAAAGGAATAAGCGGAATCAAGACTAGGCAACCGAGGAAGGGTGGGTGGCAAGGGATATTGTACAAACTGCGCAGTTTCGTTTCATGTGCCCATGTGCATATAAAGATTTGAGCACATACGCTGTTTGCAGTGGAGACACAATATACTGCGGGGGTCATATGCTCGAGCGCGAGTTTTTTGCTTGGGGGATACTGAGACAGTCAAAGAGGCGAGGTGCCAGGGGGGAGGGGTCTTGAGACAATGCGTTTTCTGAGAGTAAACCAGGACAGCTTCTGTGGCCTGCGAAGTGTTGTAGTGGACCTTACTCAGATGTCATGTTAGAGCAGCAGCCTATGTGTGAAGCATTTCTGAAGTACAGTACACTGAGACAAGGCGTGGGCCGGGCCGGTAGAGCATGACACAATTCTTCGTGAAACTCTGAAGAGATCGTTGGGAGTTCTGCGCATGTTATGCTTTTGGTCAACGCTGATGCTCAGGGAGGTTCGTGATGCCGAGTGCCTGGGATTGTGGCAAAACACGATGTCGAGCACTGAGTGTGGGGGGCAAGGGCACTATCGCTGGGTGATCTGCGACAAATGTCCATGGCCATCCTCATCCACTGACAGGAGCCATGGCCCATAGCATGGCGTGTTTCGCGCCTTGGTCTACGGGTGTTGGATTTTGAGGGTGTCTCATTTTTCGTTGTTGGATCACCAGTGGTTGCTCGCCCCCTCGACTATGTCCATCGTCGTTTTCCACCATATTGTGACGGCACGGAGTCCTGGCAGTGTATTGATGGTCATGCTTCTCGAAAAAAAGCTGCTAGTGAGTACCATGACTCCGCATCTGATCCACTACAGCGATCATGGGCGTGCCACTCGGACTGTTAAGTGGCGTGAGTGATGTGTGCATGCCTACGGTCTGAGAAGAGAGATCGGCAGTCGGAGAAGAGGAGACGTGTGGGGTACAGCAATTCATTGGCGCGTGGGGCATCGCCCTCGAAAGGAGACCGTATCTAATGATGTGAACGGCGCGTTGGAGCAAGACTTTGCAAAATGGAAAGCCGTCGCGCTGTGCAGGTGCTTTTCTGAAGTGCCTCACGCAGGTCTGCGGGCAAGGGGCGGCTGGTTCGATACTCGTTGCATCATGCTATTCAGCTCCACATAGTCAGTCTGCATTATGAGATCAGTGCCCACGTAACGAACACGGCCATGTAGTCTTCCCCTGATACTGGACGTTACTGCGTCGCACTGCTTGCGTGTGCAGCGCAGTAGTTTTCAGGTATAAGCATTAGCTTAGCACGGGCTCTTGGGCCGCCATCATGGTCATTGTGTGAATACTTTCGTCTCCTTGTTGATTGTTTCAAAAGTGTTTCTTTCATTACCAGCAGTTGTGACGTCTGCTGGAGCCTTCGACTCATCTTTCTTTCGAAGCAGTCATCACTCGCCACGCGGTCAACAGAGAGCACGTGCCCACAGAATTATGTTGGTCTTCAAGGCCCCGGTGTTTCATCATGCCCGCCGACGCTGTTTCCCACCATCTTCAGCTTTCGCTCATGCCCGAGCCGATCTCACACGCAGATAAAAGATGATCGCGCCATTGTTGAGATACAGAAATGGCACTCCCCCAAGCTGATGTTTCCCTGCTGTCGATTTCATCGAGGGGGGGAGCGCGTGTGGCAACATACCAAATGGCATTCATTCGTATTTCGTCGTGAGACTCTGATGCTAGCCTGCGGCACGGTAGAGATTCACTCCAGAGAACATAGTAGGTTGGCTACAGCAAGTGTCCGCACGGCGGCAGGAATGGATGGCCAGATGTCTACACCACTCGCGTGACACGCAGCGAGTCACTAGTTCCAGGCACCCCCCGTGGGGCGCTGTGGTTCACTGAAACTGCGCACCCAGCTGGCACCGCATGGCGTGAGTCCTGTGGTGCGTAGTGGGATGGTGCCAGGCGGAGTGCCATGATAACGATGGAGTGTTGTGAGAATATGGAGCGAAAAGACATTCATATTGCTTGGGAGCAGCCGCATGAAAGAGACAGCTTTGGGCCGGCACCTTGGTGTGGAGAAAAATTGAAAATACGTTTGGCGCCACCGCGCAGGCTTGGGTTGTGATTCTGGCCGCCTGTCTCGCGGGATGTGCCAATTTCTCATCGACTTGCCAGTGAAAAATTTGCGCGATGCAAAGTCCTGTGGCTTTTTCAGACATTGGCATGCCGATTTCAGGTCGGTGGTGTTCTAGTGCTACGAGTCTAATATCATGTAGTTTTTTGATAGCGTCGGGTGCCTGAAATGCGAATGAGTCGGACGCCAGTCTGCCACTAACTTTGGTTGTTTGCATCGATCGTGCGCTTCCCTGGAGCACCATTTGCTGGAAACCGTGTGTCGCAAATTTCTTCTTGATTGTCTGGGCAGGTTCTTTTTGGAATTCAGAGGTTCCCTGGCGGTTCGCGATTGGTTGCGGGGGCGGTCCAGGAGTAAAGGCAACCCGGCATTCGGAGGTTCCCTGGCGGTTCGCGATTGGTTGCGGGGGCGGTCCAGGGGTAAAGGCTATCCACGCGCTCGACAGGCGAGAAGGCCAAGAGAAGCGGGGCGGCGCTTTCCAAGAAGCGGAAAGAGGCGGAAAAAAGCCTTGAGAAAGCCGCCAAGGCACTGGCCGACGCCGTCCCGTGGTTGGAAAGGGTGAAACCGCCCATAGGAATTGACCGTTGGCGCGCGTTCCGGCGTGGAGGGTGGAGGCCCTATTTGTGTGGGGGTGATGGCCTTTGCCCGTGCGACACGTGATTGCGAATCAAGGGCTCCTCGGTGGTCTGAATTTAATTACCGGTCATCTGACTTGGGGGGCGGCACTTAAGGGGTTCTCCGTTTTGGGTCACGTTGCCCAAAACTCCCGAGAGTTTTGGGCAACGTTGTACGTAGTATGTGTGACGCAGAGTACGAAAAATATTTTCGCGAGTTTATAGTCAATGCGAAATTGATAACTAGCGTTGTAAAGAGTCGGTGAAGATTCATTTCTGCAAGAATCGGCATTTTCGCATTGCTCTGCAATTTGGGGAGAAAGAAAGCAGTAGTTCGATGGTCTATTGTCTTGGGGCAGCATTCTTCCATTGTCTTCTGGAGTAGCATTGTTCCAAGTGTTCCCCTCTTACGCATCCTCTTCGAAGTGTTCAAGGACAGAGTCTGCGCTTCACATTTTCTATTTGCGCAAGAAGTTTTTGGGCCCGGAAGCATATCGAATCTCAATGTCGCGATGAAGTGAAGTGTCAAACGATCTCAACAGTCATCTCAGTTGAAAGTTTGTCAAGCAATCACGTGTCACAAAGGTCGGTCATATCTTGTTTTCGAGCATCACGCAATTGAGCATTGAGTCTCCTAATCGACTTTTTTTCTGCGCATGAACGGTGATTAATCGACGGCAGTGATATATTCATGACAAGCGCAGCATATTTCATACGGGAGGCACATCGCAGAGAAGCATACAGTACACATAGTGTCGAGTGGTAAACATAATTCCGTCGAAAGTGAAGTCATTGTCAGCACGGTCTAGTACTAAGGTCCAACTCTTCTGCTATCATCAACTTTTTGCGTAGAGTGTGGCATTAGCAGTCAGTGGGCATGAAGCAATGACATTATCGAGACGTTGACGGTTGATGTCACTCGGCCCAGATGAGCGCTGTAGTAGTGAGGGCTGTCTTGAGCTTCTGTGTTCAGGCGTCCCCATGATCCCTTGAGCATTGTAGTGTCGCTTGCAGTCACCACCCACGTATTGGCAAGAACTTCATATTCTAGGAGCACTTGTGCGTGGAACCTTGTGACGTCCTGACTGACATTTCTTCTGCTTGCCATTACCTTCGTCTGTATACAGTCACAGAGCAGCCATCAGCGTTGTTGGATTCCTCTGAGTAGGAGCATCGATATCAGCCTCCTCGTCCTAGCCTATGGCTGCGGCCGATCAGAGCTGACGCGAGGCGTGGCCCCGTGGCTGATCGGTGAGTGACGCAGACGTGCCCAGTGAGTGACACGGACACTGTTGAGAGTCTGGTCTTGCACCACGGCGCATCTTGACAGCTCACTGCGATAATTACCGTGGAGAAAGATTCCGCCGGGGGGATATGGAAGCGCTCTTGCAAGGTGACGGAGGCCCTGAAGCAACAGAGGACAGACAGCGGCAACGCCATCAGCGCTACTGTCGTTGTTTTGTTGTTTGAGTTTTCTTGGAAGAGCCCGAAAAGTGGCCGAAGCGTGACTGGCCGCCGAGCAGTAACTTTCGGTGTCTTGATAAGAAGAAACTCACGGCAATCTGGGGGCGGTGTTAGTGTAGAGCGGTTACAATCTGGGCGCGTTACCCTTCGTTTGTAGTCTGTACAGTGCGAAACTGCCACCCGACATCGTGTCTTCTCGACCAAGCCGGTGTCTTCCGTGAATAACTCATATTCGTCGCTTTTGCATTTGCCGGTGGCCCATTCAGCTTGGAGAGCACGAAATTTGAATGCATGCCCCACCTTCATTCTTGAGTTCTGTTTGCCACCGGCTAGTTGACACGATGTCACACTATTTATGAATCAGTCTATGTCGACATAGCCAAAGATACTGGTAGCCTCTTTCGAAAAGAAAGCCCTTGCGTGTCCCACGCAGCTATCATTGCTCATTGTTTGCCGATCTGAGCAAGAAGACATCGGTCCACGGAGAACAGGAGCATTTCGTGTCTCCTCCGCTCAACGCATTCAACTTGCCCGCCCATCATCTTTCGTCAAGCCCCTTGCACGTAATATTTATCAGCAACCTCGCTTTCCCCACTTCCCATCGTCTTCCTGCAGTCGACGAAAAACGCAGTCGCATGATTCATTGCCTTATCTGCGAAAGTTTCACGTCATTACCAGGGTTTCGCAAACCACATTATACAGAATTGTTTTTCGCGGGCAGGACACAGCTCAGTTGCTACCTCAGTACTTCTTCTCAGTCGGTTGCCAACAGGTCTTCCAGCGAAGTACCATTCTTCGTGCGTAGGTCGCAAGGCTCAGTGTCTTCATGACTAAAACATCAGTAGCACTTGACGAGCCATGGCCGGATTGTTTCGACGACAGAGGTTGTGATTGTTGTCAGGCTCGATGTATTACGGGCTTCTAGTAGTGTCGGGCAGCTGCGCATGCGTTGGTCTGAACCACTTCTGTGGGCACGGTAGACGTCTCGGAAGTGGGAGTAAGACTGACGGAGTGCACCACAGGTTAATACAGTCTGCGACATAGTGTAGCTTCTGAACACAAAAAGAAGCACTGCCATCAACGTTGTGTTCCAGCGTCCTCGCTCCTGAGCCACACATACATCCATTGATTCGGCGGGCGTAAGTTTCCACTTCATACTGAAAATCTCGCCGCATAGTGAAGTCATCAACTCAAGAGAAGACGACGCGGTCGTCGCATACCACATCATTAGCGAGAAGCACTCTGAAAGCGTCGTAACTTCATTCGTAGTAGCGTTTCATCTGATCATCACGCCACTTCGACTTCCATCCATCTCGCAACCGCAGAAGGCTTGGAGAAATCCTGTTCTCCTGCCAATCATTAACCGAGTCTGAAATAGGTGAGAGCGCAGGATTTCGAGTTGTCGCGAGCGTTGAAGAAAACCGTGGCCATCATGTATCGCGTGCACCAACACATAATTTTTCAAACATCGTAAGCTGTCGCGGGTCTGTGATCGCATTCTGTTTCTCTTCATATCTGAAAGTTGTCTCAAAGGTGGTCAACATAAAGAAGTCGCCACGCGCAAATCGCGTGATAAAAACATGAATCGGTCGTTGTCGAAAAACAACTCACAGCATTGATTTTTCCCCAGTATACTTGGTGTTGTGATCATTGCGAAAAAAGGTTTGTTCATCGAAGTGGAATTTTTGTCGTCAGCATTGTGGTGCAAGTGGCCCCCGCGGTCAGTGTTGTTGCAGCTCTGTCGACAGTGTTGCAGCTTTCTGCTGATTTGAAACGACGGAGATCATCGCTTACACGCTTGGTCGCATTGCCCCGGGTGGTCTTGCACGTTGCGTAGCGGAAAGCGAAAAGTTTTTCCACGTCTACTATTCGTGTATTTTTCAAGTCAATTACGTGGCAATTCTGTAGACCAAGCGTGAGAAGAAAGTCGTATCTCTGTGTTTCAGAACCTCAGCAGTTGCGGCCATTGTCGCGTAGTAGTGCAGGCCTGGCAGACACCACGTGTGCCCTCGCGACCAAGGAGTTGCTTCTTTTCCCTCGTTCCCGTCGAGCTACTAGAACCTGACGGGTTCGAAAACCAGCGCTCCTTTTGGAAAGCGGATCACATCGGCAGAATTTCTTCCCAGAAGCAGTGTTGTCGTGGACAGGTGCAGGGACTGACAATATCCCGAGTGCAGGGGCTGACAATATCCCCAAAGATATTTACAAGACTAGTCCTCTAGATTGCGTGGTGTCGCGGCGGAAGCTGACCGAAGCGTCGAGGAGAGGAGCTCTGATATATCACAAACCGGTTCGCGTCGTGGACATAAAGGAGAAATGTGCGTCGCTCGTTAAGAGAGAAAGTTGACCACCGCGTCGGCTATACGGACTGATCAGTTCGCAGACTGCACTGCTGAGTGTTGCGAGGGGCATTCACACTGCACCGTCTCCAGAAAAAGCATTGGCCGATCATCGCGAAGCTCTATCAGCTCTATTTAGTGCACTACGTGAAGAAGAATAAAACTCGCCATAAAAAAACACACAGTAGAGCCCAGTCGCCCGGACGCTTTGTACAACAACGCTGGCAGTGGCATCATCATAATAGCCCATCGTGGTGACTGAAGGCTGGGCACCAGTCCAAGCGGTGGTGAAGGCTGTTTTTCCGCCACGTCCACAAAGGTCTTCTAAGACGTGGTGGTGGGAGTTGTTCGTATTGGCCGCGTGCACATAGTACCTGCCCTGGCCGTGTGCACATTGCTTGGCTCGTGGCAGCCAGGGCAGCATTCTACTACAGAAGGGGGGCCTCTTGTCGTTTATCGACATCGCCTTCTGTTGTTGTAGGAGGACCTGTGCTGCCTGGACTTTCGTACAATATTGTGAGCTGTTCATCAGTGGTACATCTTGTCAAACCCTTGCGCAGCAGGAAAGAGCTATAAAGGCTGGCCTCCTGCCAGCGGGCGAGCTGGTCTGGCGATTCAGCATCGTGTCATCAGCTGGTAGAAAACGTGTCCGAGCCGGCTTCTTCATATTGCAACACTGTTGATTGTCGTTCTTGCCTATCACTCGCATATTCTTCATCTTGTCGCATAGTTCTTCATAGTTCTTACAAGCGCATTGTGGGCACTTCGCATATCCAGTCGCCAGTCGGTGGTAGTAGGGCTAGTCGGTTCTTCAGGGTCGTGATTCGACGCAGCGCGCACAGCGGCGCCGCGGCACGCATCACCGCGGCCGACCCCAGCCGACGTTCCGGCGTGCGCCTTTCTCCTGCCTGGCTGCTGATTGTGAACGCAAAGGTGTTGCAAAAGCTTATCCACTCGCCAAGATGTCGAGCGAAGTGGTGCTCACCCAGCAGGAAACGGCACTTCAATAACAAATTCTTAAAACGAACTGAACGGGGGGCCCCGTTCAACTGCCGGAACAACCTGACAACCGCGCCCACGAATGATGAGGAAACCGCCCCGGCCGCCGCTGCGATCGCTGCTAGATGCTTTCAGACGAAATCAAACCGCGCCCCATTCAACCGCCACACGGCCAAAAGGAAATACCTGATAGCCCGCACCCGAAATGGCAAAGCGAGAAATTCTTGGTCTTCGCCTGCATGTCCTTCATCCCCAACCACGGCCGATGCGCCATAACGCGCCCGCCGCCTCGCTGCCGTGTGCACACCGCTAGAGCCGTGCCGACGCGGCGCGCGCTCGCTAATCAAAACCACGGCCCCCGCCCGAAGAGGCTCAACAGATATCTCCACAAATCAGAACCACAGAAGCCACCTGGGCATTGATTTTCTCATGCATTATATGATAATACTCATTATACCATATCCGAAGCGGCTATCTAATCGCGGATCACGTGCTGTGACGCTTGCTCGCATCAGACTTGCCGTCACTGTTCACCGATTCCGAGAGATGCAGAAGTGCGAACACCCATCGCCACGATGTCCAAGAAAACGATACCGCAACAACTGTCAATGACCAACAACACTTTTCTGCGCCCCCGTGTATCCGTGTTGCTCACTCTTTTTTTCAAACAATCCCACATCCATGAAACAATCTTAATTCTTATCAATGACACAACCCCGGGGACGACCCAACAAAATGCCACTCGGACCGCGCTACTCGATGATCACTTCGCTGCTGCAAACCCTGGTGCCGGTTTGTCAAACCATAATACTTTGCCCCCCACAATGTCTGCCTTCCACTGCAAGGTTCTTAACACCCTTTCGACAATGATGCATCGTGATCATCATGCTGACTTATTAATTTTAAGTAACGCTGGAATCAGGTTCGCTCCGCGATTTCCGGCGGCAACCCCTCCGATGCGCTCTGAAGTCTTCTCGATCTACAATAGGGATACAGAATGCTTGCTGCTTAGCTGCGACAATTTTTATGACTGAACGATCTCCAGATCGTGTGCTCCTGGGGCGCACATCGCTCGCGATGCGGAATTCGATGACTGACAGATCACTGATCAGATCCATCAGATCGACGCGAGAACTTCGTTGCCTGACCATCGGAAACCAATGAACCAGAAATGCAAGACTACAAATAATTTGACTGACCTACCGACCCATGATCCCATGAATACTTGCGCTCAACGCCGGATACCGACGTGACCCTAAGAATTGATAACCCAAAACCAATGAATCAATGCAACCTCGTGCACTCAGACACAATCACTGCTTCGCATCCACGTGAACTGCGATGCCATGGATCCGAATACGCGCGTCGACCCTGCTCAAAGGACCGAAGGGATACAGGACATCGCGCGTAACGTTTGTAAAACTTCTGCACCAAATTTCAAAAACTCTATGCACCACGGACGCCGACCCCACTTTCACTGACATTGATTGACGCACTGACTCCGACAAAACAATGTCATCGGAGAAACAGATGACCGCAATGAACAAGCATGCAGGGCCTCGCCGGATAACATCATAATAAAGCTACTCAACTATGCCTATATTATTTGAGCAATAAATTTCAACGTGACCTTTAAGTGGATCAATCATGCTCGCTGAAACTCAGAGGCAACCGCCCTCACTGCGTCTGCGATAACAAATAAAACCGATACGCGCGGGGCCATGCTTGCCTGCGTGAACCTGACAAAAAACGGAACGACACCGACCGACCCGGAAGTCAAGAACTCCGCGTCCACCTCAAGTTGGCAACCAATCAAGGAAGGAAAAATAGCCGAAAAACTTTACCCAGAGCATGAATAGCCGAAAAACTTTTACAGAAGCTTTCGCCAAGATGTCGAGCGAAGTGGTGCTCACCCAGCAGGAAACTGGGAAAAGTGGTGCTCACCCAGCGTCTGACATAATGACTTAAAATCCCTGACCGAATCTTCCGATGAACGATGACATTCATTAGCAAAGAAACGGAGCCTGACCCACTTCGTTGAAAAAGAAAACCACGGCACACGCCAACTGAAAAGCACGACAACGATGACGATGCCCCAAGATAACTCTAGCAGAAAAAGCAATGATAGAATAGCGGCCTCGCGCGTGTCGCTGACTGCGAATCTCGCAATACCAAAATGCAAATACCAAACTCACCCTAAAACACCCTGTAAGACACGCCGCGACGCGCTGCC
>JACLAC010011227.1_pt1 | contig 10959 bp, 8 predicted proteins | sample 8027881 | NCBI WGS metagenome assembly JACLAC01 (sample SAMN15725517, study PRJNA655200) | protist metagenome | isolation source: fluorescence activated cell sorting (FACS) single amplified genomes of... | place: Spain: Blaines Bay Microbial Observatory, Mediterranean Sea | collected 2016-01-19 | reverse complement strand
TTTTACTGCTGTGCCGTACATCTGCATGTAGAAAAATTGAAAACCAGTTGTATCCAGATCAGTATCCTGACGAACTCCAATAACTGCATCAGCTCCAACTGCGGCAGCTATCCGTCTCATTTCCAGTATCGATATGTAAAACGCTGTTTCAAAATTAGCGTCGCCGACAGAAGCTGGTCCGATTAACCCATCGACCAACGCGCCCATTGATGGCCCCGAATCCCCTGATTCTCGATGAGATAGTTCGCTCCGGTAATGTTTTGCTAGTTTCTTTAGTTTGCTTGAAAAGATGCCCTTATTTGAAATCTGGAAATAAATTGGGAAAATCACTTCGTAGTCCTGCTTCAAATCGCAAGTCGTAACGATGATTTCACTTGCTTGCGTTGGACGACCTGATTCAACCAGGACCGCTTCATCATCTGATGCGTCGTGTCCGGGAGTAGGTTCATCAAAAAGCCCTTTCAATTGACTTGCCCGCACCCATCGGTCGGTCCCTGACTTTCTAACTTCGGTTTCAGGAAGAAGTTGGCCCGAGTTTGCGCGCTGCCGTAGTTCGTTAGTCGTAACTGGACCAATTTCTTCACCCATGACTCGATAGAACCATTCTGCCATTGTAATTTACTCCAAATACTACTAGTGAGAATCATAAGGAATTGACTCGTCGAGATACCCTTGTGATTTCGCATCAAAAAGACACGGTAAACCAGTCCCCGTTGCGTTGAGGATCTGGCAAACTCCTATCGTAGTGCCGTGCGAGAAATATTGTACAGCTTTCTAAAAACGAACCGTACCACTTAATTCCAAATTCTGAGCCGCGTCCAAAAATAGGTTTTCAAATACGTCTGCGCCGAAAGCCTTAGCTAAAGCTCCCGAATTCCGCTGGAATATAAAAAACATCCACGCTGCCGTTTGCGATCCCTTCCCCTCGGTCGTATTGCATCTTAACAAGCGAGAACAAGAACGCGCACCAACGAGGTGATTGCCTTGGGGTAGTGGGAGCGCGATAGCTGTTAGATGCAAAATTTTCGACTAAGCGTGCCAGTATATCAGTGGCCAATTGTGATGCTTTTAAAATATTGAATAGGGGCACTTTAGGAATTGAAGTTCTGCTTGCCGGTGTTGGCGGGTTGTATTGCATACTTCGAGTTCGAGACGGATGTCGTTTTTTCTGTTCACTGGTCTAACAACTCTTCGTTTTGCTTTCATGATCCTCAACGCTAATTCCGGACTTTAGAGTGAGTCGATGATTCTGGATATTTCCTTGGCGTCTTTCTTGGCCTGTTCTACTACAACCGCTTTCATATAGTCGCGTAAATTCATGCCTTTCATGTTGGCTGCCGCTGTGACGACGGTATGCTCCTGATTGTTAAGGAATACCTTCATCTGTTTCATTGGCTCGTTCGTAGTCGTTTTGTCATTTTTGGTCTTTTTCTTATTCATGATCTTTTCACTTGTTTTCACTTGTTTTCACTTGTTTTCACTTGTTTTCACTTGTTTTCACTTGTTTTCACTTGTTTTCACTTGTTTTCACTTGTTTTCACTTTTCATTTTTTTGCCTCTAAGTTCTGAGCTCTCACAAGCAGAGGCCTTTTGGTCCCGAGTATCTTATGGTACCTTTTGGTCCTTGTCAACTCCATGAGGGCGTTGTTCTTCAGCCCGTAAGATATACAGATCTGCGGTGCCTCTGTTTTCCTTAATTACTTAAACGGTGACGAATGAATTTCGCAAAAACACCAATGCCTCCCAATGGAGCAATTCTTGCCTCGAAGAATGGGCTTATGGTGGTCCTGACTTACAACATCTTTCTTAGGATTCACCCAACATTTGCCCCGTTGGAGCTCTGGCAAAATTTTGATCATTCCAAGGGAATGTTGGCAGTTGAATTCAGCACTTGGGAGATGGGATGTCATTAGAAATTGAGGAACTGATTACGGTGTCAAAAGCACTCGACTACTTCGAGCAACGCACCGGAAACCGTCCTGCACCATCAACTTTTCACCGTTGGCGAAAAAAAGGATGCAGCGGTGTTGCAATCGAAACACTGTCAGTTGCAGGAAAGACATACACGAGCTTGAAAGCAATTCACAGATTCTGGAAAGCAGTTACCGAGGCTAAGTCCAACTATCGGAAGAGGTTGTCAGACGAGGGCCTACGAATCGCAAACCTAAGAACAAAGTTGGCCGACGATCGTGAAGCAACGGAACTCGGTTTTTGAATAGTCGCAGCCCCACGATGACCTCTCACGTCTCAAGCACCCACCTATCCTTCGAAAGATTTAGAACCTTGTGGATTTGCTTCGACGCGGCGTCCGTGCACCGGTTTCGATTTTAGACGTGCCAAGCGAAACTTAGATAACCGTTAGGTTGATTCTTCACCATTTCCCCCTACCTTCGCTATAAACTAATCCGCCGCCAAAAGTCGCGGCATCGAGAATCTTCACTTCTAAAAATCTCGCTCAGAATAATCTCGAGTTGATTCACGAAAGCTACGAACTTAATGGCGGCTTCGTGAAGTTCAAATGCAGCTTCGTGGAAGGCAGGGCTCTTGTTCATGGTCTTTTCTAATCTTGCTGCTTCAAGCCTTGGTTTTAATTTCTGACGTATGAATGAACGTCGATTTTGCTCCTTGAACAAAAACCCACCGTGAGCACCGCTATCCAATTTGCCTGATAACCTCAATGCCTTTTTCCATATTAACTTCCGCATACATTTGTGTAACGTCGGCGTGCGAATGACCAAGAATCACCTGTGCGGCCTCGAGACCAAAACGTTTTCGGACGGCTGTTGCGGTCGTGTGGCGGACGCGATTCGGAGCCCAGCGATGCTCTTTCGCCCATTGCAGAGCCTGTTCACCTTCCAACTCTTTCGGCGGCTTGAAGGCAGCGTCACACCCACGATGGATCGCCTTTCTGTAGGAAGCAGTGGTGTACTTTTCCCCCGGGCGTCGTTTGGGCTGGGGTTTCCGTTTCCTATATTCGTATTTTAGTGGCCGTTTTCGCTTTGACCTCGCGTCTGCAGCTCGACGTCTAGTTTCCTCTGCTGGGGAAAAGCAGAATTTTTCGGATGGTCGACTCAAGTAAGGAGTGAGGATCGCCTGGGCTTCCGGGCCAATGAAAACAACTCGTACTTTGCCGGCATGCTCGGTCTTGTGCTCTTTTGGAGTGTAAAGCCAGACCTCTGATGACCGATCAATGTCACAAGGTCGCATCATGCAGACTTCACCTGGTCGACATCCGGTCAACATCTGAATCCTGACCATGTCGCTGGGGATCTTACCCATATGTGTTAGGGTCTCAAATATAATCGAGGGTGCGATCGGCTTGACCGGTTTTGACTCTTTTGCGTCTGTCCTTCCGCTCTTGAGGCCCTTTACTAGCCGGAGAGCCGTATAGGTTGCTGCCGGAATCATCTCCTTCTGTCCTCCCCACAGGAAACACCTTTTGATTCTGTCAGTATGGCGGTTGATTGATTTCCGACAAATCCCGTTCTTGATCATGTGCTGCTGAACAGCCTGTAGTTTCAACGGAGAGAACTCTTCGGCAGGTAGATCTCCGTAAAGTTCACGGAGGTATTTGAGTGCGTTCTTGATATTCACAGCCTCACCAGTTTGTTTACCATTCTTTCGATAGTAAACCTTGGCGTGTTTGTAGAAGTCGATGCAAAGCCGAGTGATAGAACAAGAAATGCCGCTTTTACCATCCTCGTCAGTAGGGCTTTTTAGACGACGGTTATTGGATAGCCACTCAGCGATAATTCGATCGTACTGTTGCTTTGAAATTTCTGAGCCATGGAGTCCGAGATAGAAAAACTGCCCTTCGATTTTCACGAAAGCCTGGCCGGAAGCTTTGTGCTTAGAATACCGGGGGAGGGCGGTGCTTAGTTTTGGCATTTATGCTCTCCATTTCTTCATGTTCAATTGCCAAAGTAGTAATTACTACTTTGGCGAAAACGAAAAATGGGTCGCACTGCCGCAAAAACCGCAGGTATCTGATTAGATCGACCATGAAAAAAACCGACCTGAAAATCAGATCGGCTCAAAGTTGCGGGGACAGGATTTGAACCTGCGACCTCGAGGTTATGAGCCTCGCGAGCTACCGGGCTGCTCCACCCCGCATCGATATATTAGCGAAACGAATTTCAGTGTCGAGGCCAATTTGAAATTTTCTTAAATTTCCTTGGAACACCTTTTACAGGCCGGGAAAATGGAGACTCGATCATCCCCCCTTACTAAAACCGTGACCGCAAGATTTATCGCGATCGGCAGGACAAGAACCAATACAGCCAAGGTACAACTAGAACGGGCTGACGCCTAAAGCACGCCACCACTAAGGCTCAACCACCGTTAGTTGCCGAACCGCTTCAAACGCAGCCACACCAACGCTTGTTGCCAAATTCAGGCTGCGAATATGTTCTGTTGTATTAATCCTAAGCAAACGAGCGGCGTTGGCCTTCGTCAACTTATCCGGCAAACCGGAAGTTTCACTTCCAAATACCAGCGTATCTCCCGCTTGATATTCAACGTTGGCGTAACTGCGAGTCGCAAATCGCGAGAAAAACCAGATCCTCGTCTCCCCAAGGCGTTCCAATAGATCTTCCCAGTGATCCGCAACCTCCCAATCGAGATGTTGCCAATAATCGAGCCCCGCTCGGCGAAGACTTTTCTCGTCTACCCGAAACCCTAACGGCCGCACGAGCCACAATTTTGCGTTGATACCTACACAAGTTCGGCCTACCGCACCGGTATTCCCAGGGATCTCCGGTTGGTGCAAAACAATATTGAGACGGGGAAAGGGTGAAGTCAAAACAAGAGATTTCGGTTAAACTAATTCGTGGGTAACCCGAGGCCATTGGTTGGCTTCTTACACGTGGGGTTTGGATAAGATTAACGCATACCCCAGAATTTTCCCAGCGATGGTGCATTCCATCCGTCGGAAGAAATTCAACAATTAGTGGATTTTACTCCTGGTAACGTTTTCGTAATAAGGCATTTTCGTGGTAGATATTAAACGAAATCAAACCCGTGCGGTCAAAATTGGCTCGGTCGTGATCGGAAATGGCAACCGCATTGCGGTGCAGTCCATGACGGCCACCAAAACAACCGACGTCGACGCAACCGTTGCACTCGTCCAGTTAATGCACGATGCGGGAGCCGATGTTGTCCGCATTGCCGTGGATAGTAAAAAAGATGCGGCAGCACTTGGTGAAATTCGATCTCAGACGACCGCCAACCTTTCGGTCGATCTTCAGGAGAACTACCGACTGGCTGAAATTGTCGCTCCGCATGTCGATAAGATCAGATACAACCCCGGCCACTTATATCACCACGAAACTGAAAAACCGTGGCAAGACAAAGTCCGCTTCCTAGCTGACATTGCCAAGCAGCACGACTGTGCGATGCGTGTTGGCGTCAATTGTGGATCTGTCGATCCCGCGAAAAAATCAAAGTACGACCCTTCAGATTCAATCACCCCGATGCTCGAAAGTGCATTCGAACATTGCGAATTCCTAGATTCTCTTGATTTCACTCGCTATTGCGTTTCCTTAAAAGACTCCGATCCAGCCAAAGTGGTTGAGGTCAATCAGAAATTTGCGGCGTCGCGTCCAGAAGTCCCAATCCACCTCGGTGTGACCGAAGCCGGGATGCCGCCCGACGGTGTTATCAAAACGCGGATTGCGTTTGAACAACTCATTGGTAAAGGGATCGGAGATACTGTCAGAGTTTCTTTGACGGTTCCCAACGCCCGCAAAGGTGAAGAGATTGCGGCGGGGCAGGGGATCATCGACGACATTTACGCGGGGCGTGTCCGGAGCGTTGTGGAATTCAATTCAAACTCACTCAATATCATTTCGTGCCCAAGCTGTTCGCGTGTCGAAAATGAAGCGTTTGTCGATCTCGCGGAACAGGTGAAGTCGATGACCGAATACGCCAAAGATCATGCAATTACCATTGCTGTCATGGGCTGTCGAGTGAACGGACCAGGCGAAACCGATGACGCTGATCTAGGCCTCTGGTGTGGACCCAAGGTCGTCAACTTAAAAAAAGGAACCGAGGCGTTAGGGGCATTTGGATATGACGAGATACTTCCAAAACTAAAACACGAATTGGACTTACTCATTGCCAAACGGTAAACCATCTCAACCCTAATTGTCTCGAATTATACGTCCTTAACTGACCACCGTTGGCTGTTAATCGTCGGGGAAAAACGTCTTTCGAAATCACGTGTCTCTCACATTTTCATTGTTTCTTGCGAACGAAACGATCCCTCCCCACCTTCTTTTATCGCTACATTACCACCTTTTTTAACTCCAGATTCGAAGGCTGCCAAAAACGGGCATATTCAATCGAGCCTCGATTGAGCATAATTGGAAGAGGCTGCTCGATCGTTCTTTAAGGGCCTCTAAATCAACTCTCCGTAGAGATCGACCTGCATCCATTCATCCCCCATTATTTTGTTAAATCCGTAGACGTCCAAAATCAAACAATCCCATGATCAACACGCTTTACCTACCTGAATTGCGCGAGATGCTTTCGGCAGACAATGCTGAAGGTTTGCGTGATTTCTGTGAAGCGATCCATCCCTCACGGGCAGCGGAGTTCATGGCAGGGCTAAGCCCGAGCGAGTCCTGGCAAGTTATACAGCACGGAGTCATGGAAGATCGCGTCGATATCTTTACGTTTTTTGGCAAAGATAAACAACACGAAATTCTCGAAACCGAATCCATTGCCTCAGTCGCCACCATGGTTGCAGAACTTGCGCCGGATGATCGAGTCGATCTGCTCCAAGAGCTTCAGGATGACCGCCTGGCAGACCTTCTCAAATTGCTTCCCGTCGAAGAACGACGCGATTTCCAACGCCTCAGCCAGTATCCTGAAGGTACCGCTGGCGCCGTGATGACGACTGAAATCGCGAAGCTGAGCGAGTCACTCACCATTCGCGAAGCCCTCAATGAAATCGGCCGACAGAGTGAAACCTACGAGACGATTTACTATTTGTATATCGTCGACGAAGAAGATCATCTCCGTGGCTTGGTCTCGGCCAGACAACTCTTGACCGGCATGAAGCAACCAGAAACATTACTTCATCAGGTAATGGAAACCAGCTTAGTCACCGTCGATGTGCTGGACGACCAAGAAGATGTGGCCAATCAAGTAGCCAAAATGGACTTGTTGGCTATCCCAGTTGTTGACAATCAACATAAATTGCTCGGCATCATCACACATGATGATGTGATTGACGTCGTCCAGGAAGAAGCGACCGAAGACGCGCACCGAATTGGTGCGGTTGATCCGCTCGATGAATCTTACTTGCGAACTTCAGTCTTCACCCTGACCTGGAAACGCGGGATTTGGCTGGCGATATTATTTTTCTTCGCTTTGCTAACCGCCATCGCAATTCGCGAATACGAGACTGAAATCGAAAAATGGGTCTGGCTAGCTCTCTTTATTCCACTGATTATCAGTAGCGGTGGAAATTCAGGCAGTCAAAGCGCAACACTGATTATTACCGCTCTCTCACGGGGGCACATTTCGTTAAGCGATTGGTTGCGAGTGGTTTTTCGCGAACTAATCATGGGGCTATTACTTGGCGCTGGACTTGCGGCAATGGGACTTGTGGCTTCGATCTTTTTTGTACCGGCGTCGGAGGCGTTCATCAACGCATCCTTGTTTGTCGTTCCACTGACGCTTTTGTTGGTCGTCATCTGCGGCACACTGACCGGATCCATCCTCCCGCTTTTGTTCGAGAAACTTGGCTGGGACCCAGCGATGATGAGCACTCCCTTTGTGGCCGGTATCGTTGACATTCTCGGGATTCTGATCTACTTCAAAGTCGCCACCCTGTTCATTATCTAATTCACCGCACCCGCGAGGAATTTTTTCGAATCTCATTCGAGTTTCCAATTGTCAAATGGCCCTCGCTTACAGGCTGTTCGTTTGCCCGGTCTCAGTAAACCTAATGAACGACGATCTGAGATTACCCCATTTCGAGGGTCGGATCACCTACGTAGAGCCTTAACAATTGGTTTTGAACTTTGATTGATCGGACAAGCACCCAAATCTGCTCTGATGAAAAATCATGAGGATCCGAGCTGGTTAGTGTCTCGAGCTCTTCACTCACAGCCACGTGTTGATCGGTTGCCGCCTGCAGTCGAAGATTGACCTCATCCCATATCTCGAGAAATTTCTTTTCGTCGGCCAACGTCGATCTATCCCGCACCGCACCGCACATCAGCGTGCACATTCGGGCAACCTCCAACGCATCTGCGTACGGAATCTGTTTCTCGACTCGTTTAGCAATCGCTATGAAATTCATGTCATCTTGGGTAATAAGCTGTGGGTCTAGACAATCGTAGCTCACAGACGACAGAAAATGTCCTCAAGATTTAATAAACCTAAATCTCTTGAACGTCGTTTTTTCCGCTAAAATTCGGATGCATTTTCTAACAATGGAACGCAAGCTTGTTCGTAAATTGCAACGCAGAGCGGCGATGTTAACATTTTGCAACAAACCGGGTTGCAGTCCAGTTCTCCACCGCAGGCTAACTTATATTACGGCGGTAGAAACCTTACATACTTGCAAATGGTTATTTGCACGCTGACTATTGGTTGAATATTTACATCCTTCGCTGCAATCACTTGCTTCGGCGTCGCAGTAAGCGTCGATGAATTTCAAAAGTCGGCAATTCGCATTACAGAGTTGTTAGAAAACGCGAACTCAATTCCACGTTAGTAAATCTCGAAATCTTTCGCACCTAATTTCCACAGAGTCTACCTGCCCTGCGCGACCTACTTGGCACCTGCAAAATGGTTTTTCCCTGACGACTCCTCCCAGCTCGGCAACAGGTCAACGAGCAACAATTGCGCTCGATCGCTGGAATGAATTCGACCCCATCAATTGTCGGGCATTCCGACGAATCCTCCATGACTTCATTATGTTCACTACCTAATCAAAAACCGTGTTGGACACACTGGCATCCTCAATCGGCGGCATAAAAATTCTGGAGACCTTCTGGACACAACTTCTACAATTTACCAACGATTTATTTCACCAATTGAAACGGACCGCATCGCCATTGTGAAGTGCGAAAAAGAGGTTAGCGTTTGATAGCGAACCTCGCCCGTGACACCTCCTTTTTTGACAGAACCTTCAGTTGCAGATAAGATTCCCTCGGGCGTTCCAGTCTTTTTCTAGGTGAATCGATATGCGATTAGCGCTAGTCTCGTGGTGTGTGATTATTCCCTTCTGTAACCAAGTGTGTGGACAGGAACAGCAAGGTGACTTTCAATTTTTTCCAGTTCCCAATCTTAAATTTAATTTCAACCGCGATGTGCCCTTTAAGCAGGCTGATTTCGGCGATGACTTTCTGCGACAGATAGTGGGCGATCGCGACCAGCAAAAACAACAGTTAGCTCGGATCGAAGTTTCGAAAGCAGACGAAAGCAAACTTGGCAAAAATCAATTCAGCCTCTTTGCAAAAAAGCTAAAATCTCAACGAATTGGACTGACCGATAAAGGCAAAGATGTAGCCTACCTACATCAACTGATCAACAAACTCCGCCCCTTGATGACCAACCGGGATCGCTACGACTCAATTTCGATTTACGTCGCAGACTCACCTCTTACCGACGCAAGGTCATTCCCCGGAGGCACGATTGTTGTTTTTCGAGGGTTGCTGAAATTTGTCACCAACGAGGCAGCTTTGGTCGGAATCTTGGGGCATGAACTCAGTCACCTCGATCGTCAACATCAGCTGGAACAATTTAAGAATTCTTTATTGGCACAACAGACAATAAAGGGTGGCGTCAATGATTACCGGCAGTTTGCCGGTTTCAGCCAAGTCATGATGAATTCGTTTATGACGCCTTATGCACTGGAGCAGGAGAAAGAAGCGGATTTAGATGGCTGCCGCTGGGCTTTCCAAGCAGGCTACGACCCTCTTGAATTGGCCGACATCTTTCGGCGGTTGAATGACCGCTTTCCAAATCGACAAAATCAGGCACCAAGTTTTTTACGCAGTCATCCGTACCACATCGATCGCTTTATGGCGATCAGGGACGAAGGTCGCAAACTTATCAAGACAGCTCCGGATAAACAACTGATCCGCGGACGCGAGAATTTGCGTCGCCGTCAGGCCCACCAGTGATCCTGATCATCTCGTTGAAGATCAAATATCATGAGTCGATTCGTAAGATCGAATCGAGGTTGTTTTCCACCCTACAGCTCATAAAACCAAACCAAAGAACCTCACAAATACGCCCGCGATCGCTAGTTACCTTTTTCTGGCACTTCCGGCGCGGCTGGTTTTGAATTCGGCAGAGATGCGGCACTTGGCTCTGCGGGCTCTTTATTCGGCTGAGCAGGTGCTTTTTTGGAATCCCCGGCCTCCTCTGCCTCTCCCGTGGCCTCATCGGCTCCTTCGGTCGCATCCGAAGCAGGAGGTTCCGCGGCCCCCGCCTTCGGGGATGGATTCTCCGAACCAGACTCTTTCATGGGTGCGTCTTTAGGTGGATCGGGAGTTCCTTCCGAGGGAGTCTTCACTGCATCGGACGCGCCTGTTGTTGGAACATTCTGGGGGCTACCGGCAGCGGGAGTTCCGCCTTGATTTGGCGGAATTGGTAAGTTCGGAAATGATAAATTCGGCCTTCCCGCAGGTGCGCCACCAACCGGGGCTGGTTTCGTTTTCACTAAATCACTTCTCTTCGATTGGAGTGTACTTAGGTTTTCGGCGCTGATGACATAATACCAGTCGCCGAATCGTTCGTTCAATTCTGCAACCAGTTTTTTACCTTCCGTAATCTTATCCTGAAACTCTTTTGTTTCAGTTTCGAACCGAGTCTTGGCAAGTTCGTAATCAAGTTTCAAACTTTCGAACGCCAAAAGGTCGGTATCATATTTAATAAACGCAGGATCCCGCTCAAGCGTGGTTTCACCCGGCGGCTTTTCCGCCGGATCATCGCCCG
>JACLAC010003090.1_pt1 | contig 10959 bp, 9 predicted proteins | sample 8027881 | NCBI WGS metagenome assembly JACLAC01 (sample SAMN15725517, study PRJNA655200) | protist metagenome | isolation source: fluorescence activated cell sorting (FACS) single amplified genomes of... | place: Spain: Blaines Bay Microbial Observatory, Mediterranean Sea | collected 2016-01-19 | reverse complement strand
TCCGTGCTGGTTTTCGTGCTCAAATATTGGGGACAGGTGAACGTTTTGGCGTAATTTTCATTATGGAGCTATTAACGCCAAACGACTCTTCAACAGTGATCTTCGAATCATGAACCAGGTCAATCTGTATGCTACGTACACAGCTTGGGTATTATTTGAGACTGACATATTTAGATCAATATTTAGTCAAACACTCATTGCGCTAGATAAACAGTATGATTATCTACACCAATCGATCTCGATTCGCGGCTACATTACCCTCCTATTGATTAACACCTAAACAGCCTGTAGAATTGTTGAGTATTGGGTCTGAGCATCTACCCATTCATATATTGATAAGGAGTTATTATGTATTTAAACACCGTAAAATCATCCAGTCATTGTGATGGCGTACGATGCGCCGATATGGTTGCTATCTCTGGGTCTACGTTAGTAGAGGGTTTAGCTACCGGTACGAAATATAAATCCAATGGTAAAATATTTCACATGGCGGCAGATACGATTGATGGTCATATGCCAAATGGTCGAACGGCTTCGCAGCAAGATAAAATACTATTGGAATGGGCTTACAAATTTAACGATGGTAGCGATACCATCTATTCTATTGTTGGCCATGGAATGAGCCAGCTTCTCGCAGGTAAATCCGCTGTAGTATGGGCTGAAAAATTAAGTAAAAAAATGCCTAAAAAGACAGAATTAGTATTATTGTTATCTTGTAATGTTGCAAAGGGAGAGAATAGTTTCGCACAACAACTGTCAGCTGAGTTAAAGCGAAGAGGAAGAAATGTTGTAGTGAGAGGGTTCGCAGCATATGTGCAAGGCGCCTATAAACCAGCGTTTGGCCCTACCGGAATGCGCAAACCGTGGGCAGATCAAGCGACCTACTTCTTTAGCTCCGATTCCGAAGGTAAACATAAAATACCCTATAGAAAAGCAGTAAGAGAGTTTCGTTAATGTCAAAAGTTATTTTGTTAACCCTTATCCTCCTGATAATGCAAAATTATTCCAACGCTGATACCGTTACCAAAGATTGTAACAATAAAAGCGTCGCGGATGAATTGCTAGCAGAAAGAGGATGTTTTGACAGCTTGAGAAGGTTAATACAAGACGCCACAACTCACGATGAGTTTGAAGCGTATCGGTATTGGCTAAATATGGGTGCTATATATGGTAACCACGAATTTATCATAGGCTATGCCGAAATATTTGGAACGAAATCCGATCTAGAGCAAAAAATCTCTTTGCTGCGAATAAACAATATACTAGACAAAATCACTTCGACATCGCTTAAAATTAAAGCGTTGGATGCAAAAGCTAGAATATATCAAGAAAAAGGTAATATTGACCTTGCATATAAAGCTTTTACTGAGTCAGCTCTTCTCACTAGTTTTCACGCCCTCAGTAACTTAATTGATATATGTTCAGATAGAATGCAGCTTAAGTGCTCGTATATTTGGGCGACCATATCACTAAAGTTTGACAAGGATATCAATTCCGAGTCCCCCTACTATGACAAACTGCAAGCTATCGTTAAAGCAGGCAAAAAAGTAAAGCGAAAAAAGTGGGATAAACTCGTCAAAAAAATTGAACGCCTCTATAAAAATAACGGCGATTATAGAAAACTCTTATCCCAAATACTGACTGATAAGGCGTTTTTAAAAACATACCCATAAAACTTCGCTAACTTATAGATCAATAGAGAACAAACTAGGGGACATGTACAATAAAATATACATGCCCCTTTTGTAAATAACTTCACAAGCAAAATCCCTTATCAAACACCAGAGATTAAAGGCGCCAAATGATAACCCTTAAGTCTTTACGCGCAACAAAAACCCACCTGCTAATAATAATCCACACGTTCAATCGCTTGTTGAACAAAGCCGCTTCGCGGCAAGTGGTAATCTCCTAGCCGGTAATCAGCCCTAAAGCATACAACACTTTCCTCTGGAGCTTCAACAAAGAAGTTCCGCTTATAACCAAATGAGGAAAGTCTTATGAAAAAGCGCGAACAACAAAAGTTTGACGAGTTGTATACCAGGTTTGAGAACATTCTGATCTTACAAGGCTATGCTGAAGCCTCTCAAAGTTCTTACTTACGAGCTGTACGCCGATTGGCCTGTTGGTGTGATCGATGTCCCGACCACAGATTAAAAAGGGCTGACTTCGAAAACTACTTTGGCCAGTTAGTCGAGACGCACTCTTGGAGCACCGTCAAGTGCGATCGTGTCGGCATCATGCATTACTGGCGATTAGCTCTGGAAATTGAATGGGAATGGATTGACATGGTTCACGCCCCTACCGTTAACCACCTTCCCGACATTCTCACCCAAGACGAACTCGTTGCTATTCTCAAGCAAGTAGAGAAGTATCATTATAAGGTCTATTACTTTACCGTCTATACCATGGGCTTACGTTTAACAGAAGGCCTCCGATTGAAAGTCGGCGACATCGACGGTCAACGCAGACAGGTTCATATACATGACGGCAAAGGAATGAAAGATCGATTTGTACTGCTACCAGATTGCACCTATCGCCTTCTTCGTCATTTTTGGACAACTCATCGTCACGAAAAGTGGATCTTTCCCAGCTTACATGCAAAACATTATAGTACCCCAATGGATAAAGGCTCTACACAAAAAGCATTTAAACAAGCCGTGAAAGCCGCCAATATTCATAAAGATGTTTCGATTCATAGCCTACGCCATTCGTATGCGACCCATTTGCTCGAACAAGGTATTGACTTAGTTAGCCTAGCGGACCTTCTTGGTCATGAAGATGTAAAAACGACAACCCGTTATACACACCTAACCAATCCCATACATAAAAACAATAGCGCTATCATCAATGGTTTAATGAACGAATTTATCAAACCCTTAAAGCAGTAGGGAGATACGACAATGAAGATTAAATCCCTAATTGAATCCTGCGCCACGAAGTTAACGGACTGCTACGGTGGAAAATTTTTACCTAGTCAACGTAAAGCTTTAGACGCTATGCTAGCCTGCCGCAGTCAATGTGGCGAGTTTTACACCCGTTGCCCTCATTGTTGTAAACACGAGGTAATACCATTGTCTTGCGGTCACCGTAATTGCCCTCAATGTCAAGACCACCTCGGTGCCTTGTGGCTTGACAGGCAAGAACAAAAACTCTTACCCGTCAACTACTTTATGGTGACCTTTACCATTCCTCGCGAACTTCGAGAGACGACTTGGCAACATCAATCCATTATGTATGATTTATTGTTTGAAGCTTCGGTCAAAACATTGAAAACTGTTGGTCTGAACAATCACGGCGTTCATTTAAGTATGACCGGTGTGCTACATACTCACACACGGAAAAAAGATTACCATCCCCATATACACTTTGTCCTGCCCGGCGGTGGTTTGATTGACCGGAACGACGCAAAAAGCTGGAAGTGCTTTGAGGAGAAATTCTTTATCAATGAAACAACCCTAGCAACGATTTTCAGAGGTATATTGCTAAAACTACTATTCGAGCAATCGTTCGATCTTCCATATGGCATCCCCAAAGATTGGGTAGCTCATGTGAAATGTGTTGGCAAAGGCGAAAAAGCATTGGCCTATTTGTCACGCTATTTGTATCGAGGCGTCATCAGCGAAAAAGACATTGTGCGCTGCCAAGATGACCTCGTCACTTTCCGTTACCGAGAAAGTGATACCAATATCATGAAGCCAGCAACGTTACCGACTGAGAAGTTCATCTGGAAATTGTTAAAGCATGTTTTACCCCGTGGCTTTCGCCGAGTACGCGATTTTGGTTTTTTGCATCCTAATGCCAAAAGCAAGCTGAAAGCGCTACAGAGCTTACTCAAGGCTGTACTCCCGAAAAAGCAGCCCAAGAAGGAGCCGATGAAGTGTCGAAGTTGCTTTAAGCCTGTTGAAGTTGAACTGGTGATTCCTAAAAGGATACCAATGAGGTTCCGGTTTTACCCAAAACCAAGGCCCCCGATGCTTTCGACTTAACAGCTAAATCGTTTTAGTCATATAAAGTCATCGTTTGACATCTTTTTTAATTGGCTCAAGTGGCCAAGAGGATTGCTATACTTCGAATAAATGTATTAGCATACTTTGACGTTATTAGCTGCTGTCTAAGTCATGAGCGTTCTACCTATGGCAATCACAAACCCTCTGTGAATGAGTGATTGTCATAAAACATGCTCTGCATTACAAGTTTAAATTCTTTGACATTTTCTCCCCTCAATCAGTAATTTCCCTATAAAGTACCGTTTGTTCTGGCGCGGGCTTGCACAACCAATCGGACAAATAGCGGCTCACGCACTATTTGTCCTTATTCGTTCGTGCGTTTTAACCCGAAAAAACCACCATGACCCACAAACACTCAAACATCCACATTTTTACTGACGGTAGCGTGAACACAAAGTCCAAGCTAGGGTATGGGGCAATACTCGTGCTAAGTGATGACAACATGGCCAACCAAACGATCGATAGGATTCGACCCAATATCAAAACAGCAGTATTCGACAATACCTCTTCAACACGGCTTGAACTTCAGACCTTAATTTTTGCACTCAACGGTCTTGATGAGAACACACACAAAAACCACACTATCACCGCTTATACAGACTCACAAAATATCGTGGGCTTACCAAAAAGGAGAGAACGATTGGAACAAAGTAATTTTTATTCCGCTAAAGGAAAACGCCTAAACCATTGGGATTTATATCGTGAGTTCTATCACTTAATAGACCATTTAGAGGTAAGCTTGATTAAAGTAGAAGGCCATAAATCGTCAAGCCAACGTAACCGTATAGAGCAGATATTTAGCTTGGTCGACCAACATGCGAGATATCAATTAAGAAGAGACAAAACCGATAGTGGGGGCAAACAAATCGTTTGACACATTATTCATCTAACCCCATCTTCAACACCACTATCTCGAAAGAATCGTACCGTGTTCTGCTATCTCCATTTTGTCCTTAACAGCCTTACCAAGCACCCCACAAACAAGCAACGCGAGCAACAATAACGTAGCAAAAAGCCCAGAGTTTCCTGATTTTCTTTGGCTTCGTCGAGCCGTTTGACCCTGGTGCTGCGCTTCTTTATAAGAATAAGTCGATTCTCTGTCAACGAAAACATTAGACTCAAGCCACTGCTGCGTTTCATACGGTATAGGTGACAGCCCCTCATTGGTACGCTCCCAACGTTTAGTATACTGGTATAGTAACGCAAGTGCCCGCTGATGCTTGACACTGGTTTTAAATATCGCCAACTTCTCTTCGTCATAGGGGCTAAAAAGAATCTTCTCAACCTCATCCGTCGTCTCGGTTCTATCCATGTCGGTGATGTATTTTGTGACAATTTCATCCACTATCTCTTCTTGCAAATACGCCCGAAAAACCATTGCAAAATATTTTGAGTACTCGTCATTGCCTTGAAAGTGGTTCTTATGCAAAATCGCTCGACGATCCATCTCGAGATCCCACTCAAACTCTTTAGCCATAAACCCAATCAACGTTAAGGGGAATATCTTCATGTCGCACAACAACTTCAACAATTCACCTTCATACCGGTAACGTACATCAAGGGCTTGAAAATATTCGTCTTGGCAATGTTGCTGGCATTGCTTGACAGCCTCATTAACATTGTTGAGTAAGCTGGATTTTATGTCGTCCATCGCTTGTTGGATTTTTTCTGTCTGTTCCGTTTGAACACGAACATTCTCCGACGATTGCCATTTAACCTTTGTATTCTCATCGGCATTAACTATCGGTTCATCTTCCGGCGTATCGCTATCGGGCATCACGACTTGCTGCTCAACGACTTGCAGCTCAGCAACTTGCTGTGATTCGAAAATCTGCCCGTTTTCCAGTGCCGTATCGTAGGCTTCTCTTAATCGCTGGAACCCTTGGGGGTTGTCTTCTGGGTTATTTACCTTTAGCTGTTTCACATAAGCGCGCTTAATGTCACGTTTGTCATCGGTGGGCTCAATGCCTAATATTTCCCAGTGCTTCATCATCATCCCTTAAAACCGATAGGCCCCTTCAATCTGATCTAAAACCTCTTCAAACACCTTACGGGCCAATGCAATATCATGCGAGTTCTGCATCTCTAAAACCTGCTGAAAACGCGCAATATGCTTACTTAGAAGTATCCGCGATTCCCCTAGTAATTCACTATACAAACGCTGCGAACGATGAAGCACCACTTTATTTTTTTGCTGGTCACGCGGGTGTATTTTTAACTGCTCTAGTTTTTTAAAGCACGCGAGAATTTCTTCTTTTGTCAATATACCAGGGTTTTCTTCGATCACCAAAACGTGTGTTTCGCTGGTACTTACCACCGTGACCTGAACCTCTAACAAACCATTAATGTCGTAGGTAAAACGCACATCAATAGACTCTTTCCCAGACGCATTTAGTGGTACTTTAACATCGAGTTCTCCCAAGTAAATATTGTCTTTTACCATGGGGTTTTCTCCTTGGAAGACTTTTACACAAACGTGACTCTGCCGGTCTTGAAGGGTATAAAAGCGTTCCACACGGCTGATCGGAATGTAGTTATTACGTTCAATAATCGGTCGATAAAACCCGGAAGTGGTGTGATACAGCCCCTCCTCGGCGATCTCTATTCCCAAAGTGTAAGGGCAAACATCCGTCAATACCACGTCGTTTAAAGCACTATCGCGCATCTTTAAACCGGCTTGCACTGCAGCACCCTGCACCACCACCTCGTCGGGGTTGATATTGGCGGCAGGAAAGCGCTGAAATAAACGAGTCGCCAATTTGCGGATACAGGGCATACGGGTAGCACCACCGACCAGTATAATCTCGTCGATATCGCTGACCATCACCTTAGCATCACGCAGAGCCCCGCGAATGGGACGGGCTAGGCGTTCCAACAAAGGCTCTACAATCTCCTCAAAGAGGTGTTCGTCGATGGCCAGCCGGGCAGTACTATTTTGCCAGTTTAGAGTAAATTCACATTTCCCAACATCGCACAGTTCTCGTTTCGCTTTTTCGGCTTGCACATGCAGGCTTTCATTAAGCGCTGCCGGTAACTGGGCTAGATTTACGTCGAGGTCTTTGGCTTTGTGATTGATAAAATACTCAGCGAGCGTTGCAGTGAAATCGGTGCCCCCCAATTGATTGTCACCGCCACTGGCATGGACTTCCATCATGCCGTCGAACATTTCCAGTATAGAGACATCGAAGGTGCCGCCTCCTAGATCGAAGACCAAGTACTTGCTTTCGTTGTCTTTCGTATGTAGACCGTAAGCCATGGCGGCGGCAGTGGGTTCATTGAGTAAACGCTCAACCTTTAACCCCGCCAGTTCCCCAGCGGCTTTGGTCGCTTTACGTTGGGTATCATTAAAGTAGGCGGGTACAGTGATGACCGCTTCTGTAACGGTAGTATTAAGATAAGCCTCGGCGTCTTGTTTGAGTGCGCGAATCACAAAGGCAGACAGCTCTTCTGCACGAAAGGCTTTATTCCCAAGTAAAATCTGCCGATCGGTGCCCATATAGCGCTTAAAGTTGATGGCCGTGTGATTGGGATGCGTAGTGATACGTTCTTTGGCCGCTTGCCCTACCAGTATATTACCGTCTTCGTCTATGCCCACCGCAGATGGCGTTAGGTTTAAATTGAGAGGGTTAGGGATAATGTGGCACTTTCCTTGCTGCCAGAGTGCCACCAAACTATTGGTAGTGCCGAGGTCAATTCCTATTATCATGGAAAACATTCATCCTTTAACTGAAATTTTGTCATATTGTATTATACATTGGAGCAAGATTTGAAGCAGTTTTGCTACGAGAAAAAGCACTCATGACTTGAAAGCGGATAGAGGCTTATTCTTATAACAAAACAGTAGGTTTTATTGTGTTTTTATCTGCTTTAGATTTAACGCTTAGTCGTATATATAACGACATCATCACACTGATGAACACGAAGGGGACATGCATAATAAAATACGCATGTCTTCTAACAACGGTAATCTGGTTCTGCAGCAAGCCTAGTGCTCCATTGGGCTTATATGATGCCCGTGGAACCGAATGACCCAGAATGGGCGTGTTTGCCTGAGGCCGGTGTGTCTGTTGAATATATGGTAGGTGAGCTTGAATCGCCTCAGCCTGTGTAAGGAACGACTTTCGATTGTGAGAACCTCACCTTTTAGTGATATCCATATATGTCCCTGGTGGTTTCTTCCTTGTACATGTCGAAGTTTTGACTAATTTAAAATGATGAATATGTCAACGACTCACTTGACTGTACGATCGGCGACCAATTGTATCGCTCAATGTACGACACTCCTGCTCTCATTCTTGACATGGAAATGTAGAAGTGTGACACTTGGCCGCTAAGGTGTTGAAACACTGTACCCAGTCGTATTGCTATTGTGCAAGGGTATTAACGGTTAAAGGAATTCAAAAGATGAGAGAACATCAAGCCCTACCAAAGAATGCTGCTAGCCGCCCCGTTGCAACCACCAAGCAGGAAAATGTTCGTGCCGCCATCAACCCCCTCCAAAGTGATATAGATTATGCACTTAACATGCAACAGTTGTTTGGCAATGCTCATACACAAGCGCTGTTCGGCGGACATGAGCACCATGAACATCAAGCTCATATTCATGGTGATAATGACAGCGAGCCGGAGAACATCACCAACTCCGTGAGACATACCATGAGGAAAAAACAAATCACCGTGAAAGCGGGCACCAATGAGACAAAAATCACGATTAAAGCGAAAATAGAAAGAGGTGTTGGCCTGGATCAGGATAACTTCGACAAGAGCATTATCGATATAGAGCGGGAATGGAACACCTCTGCTACCATTGGAGGTCATCGATATACGGTAGTGACAAAAATTACCAAAGTGGATAGATCGAAAAACCCGCTGGCCCGTGGCGATCTAGTGATTGAGCCCTGGTTTACCGTGAATAAATCCTACAAAAACCACAACGGCCTTAACCAGGGTAAAAAAATATGGATCAATCGCGGGATTAAAAGGCGCAAAGGTAAGGTTGTGCAAGCTGCCCGTCCAACGACACCCGCGCATGAATTTGGTCACGCAATAGGCTTGGGCCATCAAAAAAATGATACTAAAAGTATTATGAGTTATGCCCGTGATGGCCGTTCTCTAAAAAAAGGAACCGACTTAAAGAGATTGGCTGATGCATATCAATAGATTTAGCCTGTTTCTTGTACTGCTAAGTGTACTCCTATCTAATATCCTTCCAGTGAATGCTAATGGTGCAAAAATAGTGAATAAAGAAGTTAAGATAAAACAGGAATTAATTGCTCAATTTGGCGATGATTTAGAGATATTTGCAATTAATCTTCTAGATAAAGAGGCTCATCGGGTTGAAATTGTAGAAACCCCTTTTGTTGAGCATGACAAAGTGTGTCGATTTCGTACGGTATTAGCCCAAAGGGTAACCACAAACCGTTGGGAGATGGACGCCAACAGTTTAGTCCATAAAATTGCACGCAAACAACCTGAAAAAGCCTGCAACTATCAGAAAAGTGTGGTGGAGGCAAGCCCTGTAACTAGTGCCCAGTTCCTTAAAACATGCGACTTTTTCCAGTCTGCGGATAAAATCGCCAGAGCATTGGCAGCACACCCCTATGAGCATGAGCGGGACATTATTGGCATGATTGTTCGTGATGGTCAGCTAGATTCGATTGGCCTTGTTAGAGATGAGCCTCACAATGCAGGGGTCTTACTGGAAGTGCATATGGCTTTAGCCAACAAACCACAAGAAAGTGTCGTGGTCTATCTGCAAGAAAGTTTGGATACGGGCTTAGTGCTTGTTCGTATTGAGCTAGTGAATGCGTGAAGAAAACAACACAGCGCTGGAAAACAACAGTCTTAAGTTTGTATTCTGGTGCGCCTGTCCCGTGGGGTTGTTTTTCACTATGAGTCTAATCAAGGGGACATGGAATCAAAGGGACATGCATAACAAAATATGCATGTCCCCTAACAAGGAAAATCACCCAAACATCAACCCGCCGATGGCCACTCAACCATGATGGGGCATTTACATATGCAAATATCCACTAAAATCCGAGAAAAAATAAATTAATGAAATAAAGGAGAAATTACAACAATAGAACACCGCTGAATCACATAACCGATTCAGTAAAAAGATAGGAAGCTATGAGAATTCTCGTCAGGCTGCTTTCTCACGAGTTTCGCCACCATAACGAAAGCGAGACAAATACACCTCTTCAAACTGGGTAACCCCTTCTACCCAGTCATTCGGGTCAATCCCCAATCGATCAAGAAGAGCCGGTGTGTCTTTCGGCATAGACCCCCTCTTTTCAGGATGCACTAGCCTAGCTGCTAAATCCACCAATTCCAGATAATCCGTAAGCGAATATAAAATACCCTTTTGGAAGTCATTTTCAACATTCCCTTCGAATTTTAGTAGGGGCTTTATCGGGTAATCAAGCTTTAACAGCTCTTTATTTTCGATTTGCTCTGCAATGGCTTTGTCGGCATCGAAGGTGGGATGGGTTCGCTCTTTAACGCTGGTGTGATCGGAGGTTTCTGGTGTTTCCGCTATGCCCGCCCTCACTGGGTTTAAGTCGGCATAAGCCATACAGGATAATATGGCTTTATCTGTTGGTAGCGGTTGGGATTTAAAGCGTGCTTCCCAAAAGTGTCCTTTGCAGTTATCCTCTTTGTTTGCCCTGCGGGCGATGGGTTCGTTAAGGGCTTTCATGTAAGCACTCAGTCCGCCCAGATCTTTTCTGTATCTCGTCAAATGCTTGTTGGCGATTCTTCTTGTTTCGGAACATATCACATCACCACTCAATAGTTTTTCTACTGCGGGATGTACTTTGTAAAGACAAGACCACCGGTTTGCTATTTGTGCATCGCTCTCCTTTTTAAACGCATCAGGAAATAGCTTTACGATAATATGGTAATGATTATCCATAACAGAATATGAACAAACTTCTAACGAGAAGATTGA
>JACLAC010024121.1_pt1 | contig 10961 bp, 7 predicted proteins | sample 8027881 | NCBI WGS metagenome assembly JACLAC01 (sample SAMN15725517, study PRJNA655200) | protist metagenome | isolation source: fluorescence activated cell sorting (FACS) single amplified genomes of... | place: Spain: Blaines Bay Microbial Observatory, Mediterranean Sea | collected 2016-01-19 | reverse complement strand
CCACCCACGTCTTGGTCGTCTACAGTATTGCCAAATCAATCCTAGACCACTTGTGATACGCAATCCTTATCAGTTTATTAATGTAAATGCTGCCATGCCCGAGAACGAACCGAAGACTGAATGGAACAGCAACCCTTTGGTCAAGTCGAGCAAATCGTCGTTAACGAGGACCGCAAGCAGAAGACGACTATCCAAGTGGTTCGTTAACAACCAAAAGAGTGAAGCTTGGGACAAAAAAGCGTTGAACTCACTTCACATACTAATCGTCGTTTTACTTGTTCTGGTCTATGCTTGCCACGTCATCGGTAGTCCATTCATACGATTCGTTGAAGATCAAACGGCACTCACTATCATATACGTACTAGAAACGCTTCTTTTCGTTGTCGGTATACTTTGTTTCTTCAAAATGTGTTATGTAAACGGGAGTTGGACAGCAACCAAACTTTTGTTTGATAAAACAAGCGTCAGGACATACATACTTGCTTTTTGGCTGATACGAAGTTTTGCGATCGAGATATTGAAGGGCCAAATCATCTATAGCTTTGTTTTATCGTTTCATGGCATTTTAATATTCGCAACAGATACATGGTATATGTGCGATCGCAAAGTATTGCTCTTTAGCATGGTATTGTACTTGGTACTACTTATGTATGAGTTTCTTGTGTCAATTTCTCCAGTAGGGCCATCAAAGCCATCATGGCAGTTTATGAATATAGAGACAACAGCAAACAGCTTATCACGATCAAACTATTTCAATTTGTTTGTAATATTTTTCGACGCAATGATTATAGTACTATATGATGTGAATCGATCAAAGTACGTGATGTTGGTAAAGAAACGTGAACGAGAAACGTTGGAAGTATCGGCTTCAGAAGAATATAAACTAAAAAGACTATGGATGTTTACCGCTTTATGGACTCTTTTAAGTACATTGATATATGCAGTGGATTCGTCATCTGAAGTTTTCTCAAAGATTTATCCTGAACTTGGTAATATATGCCTAGGTATCTCTGGGGGTATCAATATATGCCCTTTTTTTGTAATTTTGTATTTCTCGTCAAGCTCTAAAGCAACGAGTATTTTGTATCGTCTGATGCACGAGCGTCGTGTAATATTTATTGTATTGCTGTTGGGCATATTGTTCTATATCGATAACATATATCTGGGATGGTCCGCAGCGGGTGTGATCTTTCCCATAGCGATTTTACTGTTTATATCGTTCGATCTGATAGTCATGTATTTCCCTCGTAGACTAGCGCTAGGAATGATGGTGTTTATTATCGTTACACTTTCTTGGATGATTTTCAACAATTTCTTTTTACTAACCGATTGCGACCAAAAGATGCTTTGTTGGGGCGTTTTTGGTGAGTGTATAAGCTATTGTACCATCAGGAGAATAATATATCAAAGCATTATTTCGTTGATGGTATCAGCCGCTGTGGCGATATTTGCTGGCCGCGCTGACAATTTGTTTTTCTGCAATGCGAATATTTACAGATCCACAGGCACGATCGATCGAAGAATTGTAAACAAGAAGTATGTTGAAAGCATGAAGATGGAGAGGGCCCGTAGTGCAGATGCGGAAAAAACGAATATTGAGTTGGAGTTGACATAGTGTTGGTATTGAAATGTGTAGAGTATTGTAATAATTCTAATTTATTCTATCTATATGTGATCGATTGTTTCGTTTTAATGTACAGTTTTGTGGAAGCAGATTCTGTAAGTCTGCAAAAAGAGTATATATCACGACTCAAGCAGACGTAGAATCCTAATACATGTGCCACTTTTGTAAGAATATCGCCACACATACATACCACTCTACAGCACTTGCAAGCAGTGCTACACGCAGCAAATGCTCGAATATCTAGTCACATGGGAGGGGCTTTCGTTGGAGGAGGCACTGGCTCAATGTTAAAACTAAGAAGGTTGGAGACTTCAATCCTTCTACGATATGATAGGTACAAAACGTACTTAATTTCAAGTAACCTTAAAAAATCATTTTAATTTACTCATAGTTGTATCTATATACTAGTAGACTGTACAAAAAACTAAGGTTAAGAAGAAGTGGACAGCACGAGAAAATAGAGACACACCATACACCTACATTAATTAATTACAAGTGGGACTTGATAAATATATTTAAAGTAAAGCTTAATCAAAACTAGTCGATAAAAGGCTGGCAGCGAAATTAGTGGTTGTACCAATTAGAATATCATTTCGTACCCGCCTTAATAATACACTGTATTAGGCCACATAGAGGGTCTTGGGATGGGATCGGAATGACCACACACACACTGCGCTTCAAGACCGTGTGTAAATACAACATCCGTGTGAGAACCCTAAAATCTCAGACGCACGTGTACGTCGAAACAGCGTGTATGCCGAAACACACGCCACTGCACAGCACATGGGCTTTCCTTTCCATATATATATATATATATATGACACTTTAACCTCAATAAACCACACTGTCTACATCTGACAATTGATAAAGGCAAAGTACTTGCTTGTCCATACTGTTCTTTCACTTACTCTGTAATGTCGTTGTAACCTTTTTACAAAAACGAATACTGATACGTGCGCCTACAACAGCATGGGATAGCATTGGAAAGCGCCACAAGGCATAGCAGATGGAGAGTACGAGCTTCAGTGCTTTGAAGAAAATGAATGAGGACTTCAACATTTTAGACTGCAAACGCCCGCACAGGGCCTGTAGGCTTCCTGTGCTAAACAGCAAGTTATTCTTGGTCTGGGAATCTCATAGTAAGAAATACGTAGTCTTTGATTGCGAAAACAATACCCACATAAAGCTGAACCAGTGGTTAAGCAGACCGATGCTTCTTGTTCCACTATCCTTCCCGAAGAGCGGAACAACCTTCAAACCTCCGAAGGAACAGCTTACAGCATGCCCCGAGGAGGTGCAGGTGATCAAACCTAAATCTAAAAGACCACCGATAGCAGCGCTCTTTCGGGACCCGTACGGCGATGCTTACGTCTGTGGCTTTGGTTTGAATGATGCTGCAATAATAAGCGTTAAGAAGGAGGCGAGAAGATTGAAAATTAAAAGTGTTTCCGTCGACGTCGCTAAAAAACTGAGAGCGCTTTTAGTACGACAATACTCAAAGCAGTCGTTTCCAAAGAAATTGCAGCTATATTTGTTGGATGATTACGTGAGTATCCTGAAACAGCTGAAACAACGTGAATTGCCAACATCATACGTCAAGTATTTTACGGACGCCAGCTCACACTTCTCGAATCACGAACTTACGGAAACCGATATTGCAGAACGCGTAGCCTCATTGTTTGGTGTAAAAGCAGCCTTAATTCTGGAATGCGAGCAGAAAACCAACTACAACCTAAAGTGTGCTGGTGTCTCTGGGGTGTCTGTTCATGCGAAAGTTAAAGCTATTAGCGATGCGTTAAAAGCTTTAGCACTTGAATATCAACACCGTCATCCTGTTGACTCACTTACAAAGGTGAAAATCATTGTCGAGTGCCACACTCAACAGACGAATCTGAGAAAGATCAAACACAAGAAGGAGAAGCAACCCGCGACTTTACGTATCCCCAAGGAGAAATCGACGGAGTTTGATTTTGTTCTTGAGAAAGAACTTTTAAGTAGGCCGAAGATGCCAGAAAGCAGTTTTTCGAGACTTGTAAGTCATTCAAGCAATTTTCAAATGGATGACAAGCTACAAGAAAGTAAGATCAAACAAAACAAGATTGACGTTGAACGATTTTATCGTGAGAAATTACACATTTTGAAGACCTACCAACCACTGCTACCGTTTTGGTTATTTAAAGACGACATGTTCGGGCATGTGAAAGACTTTGATCATTGGGTTTATCTTCTACTAAAGGACATCAGAGCGATTGTTTGGATGCGTTTCTTTATCGCTGGCTTTGCCGCAGCAAAGATAGAAGCTCCAGACAAGGAACCACGTATCGTGGATGCCATTGTTACAAGTGTTCAATTGCAGCCTGTCATGGATTTGTTGAACGATATCAGGGAAAATTATATTGGCGACAGAGCCGTAAAAGCTCGTTTCTTTCAGGCTCTTTTGCCGTTGCAGTTGAAACACTTGTTCAACCTGCGCAACGCTACTATGACTTGCTTAAATGTAATTTCAAAGGCTGATTTCGACGACCGACAAGAAATCATAAGAGAGTCCACTGCGACTGCCAACGTATTGAATCACGTAGTTGATTTTATTCGGACAGGAGAAGGCATGCTTGACTACCGCGTTAGGATTTCGCATGGGAAGAAAAGAGGGACTGGCGGAGGAAAGGACATTGATATTTCTGGAGAAGATTTGCGCCAAATTCTTGGTCTGGTTGAACTATTGCACGAAACCTTCGAGGTTTACCATCTATTGACGGGCCATAAAGTGGAGCACGATAACCATGAACCTCGTTGTAGAATTCTGGGCATTAAACCTCCACTAGGACCTTGTAAGGGAATGAATAGGGTCGTCAGACATCATGAAATGCCCTGGCCGTTCCCAAATCTTGAGCATGGTTCAAAATATTTTATTAGCCCCTCCATTAATATTGCGGGGAAGAATATCTACGTCGACCTTGGCGATGTAAAGGCTCTGGAGAAGATCTTGTGTGTGCGGTATGTAAATGGTACCAACAAGAAAAGAATTGAAGATCAGTTGAGCCAACATAGTTTCAAGATGATAGTGGATGGAGATGATCGACGATGCAACTTGACATTGATGAAATATCCAAATCAGTTCAGAAAAGAGCACCTGTGTTGGATTTCAACGCAAAGGAGGCAATCCACCGAAAACACCCGCCAATGCGTTGATCTGATGTGTTCTATAGCAATATCGGCTATATCTTCGGCGTATGGGGGTGAAGATGCTTCCTTAAAGGCTCTTGGTGGTTCTACATTCCACTACAAGTTCAAGCACGATGCGCCTCAGGAGCATTTGGAATTGTTCGCTAAACATTTAAAAGTAAACGGTCCTGGCCGCTTTCAAACGAAACTGAAGATGCACCATTTTGGCCGACATGGAAATGGAATTTTGACCGTTCTAGCAGCTGAATCACTAATAAATGAACTTAGTGGTTGCGCTGAAGCACAGGCCTTATTGGAAAATGAAATCAGGCAAGTGGAACGAGGGAACGATCAGACAAGATGTATTATCAAAAAAAATTATGCTGCTTTTAAGTCCGACCTCTTGAAACCCTTTGCGCAGCCTTTTCATAAGGGGCATCGCAGTATTGAGGTACGTGAGGATTTTAGGCGTAAGGAAGAAGCGCGCTTGGCAAGCCACCCGCATGTGAAACCTACGTTCAGTAATGTTCCAACTACCAACGTGAAATATGGCCGTGCATGTGGCTTGCTGAAAGACCGTTGTCATGATATGCGGCTCCTAACTTTCCAAGAACAAAGCGCACAACTTCAGTGGTTTCAGTATAAGCGCAAAGAATGTGAACTTATTTTGAAACTAGCAGACGACGGCAGAGTTGAAAGAAACGCAACATTTAAATTACTAAAGATAAGAAAGCAGCAAGTATTTATTGAGGCGGGCAAGCTTTGGGAGCGCAACTTTGGGGCATCTCCATGTACACAAGTGACAAATTCTTTGAAACGCTCTATTGAAGCCGTTAGCGAGGTCGTGAGCAACCTTCCAAAGAGACGAAGATGATAATCTTGGTCGTAGGTGGTTACGTGTTGAATGAATCTAGAACGAAGCACAAATTGACTCCACTTCCTTTTTCCCATTTTTCGTATATATTAGTTTTGGAGAAAGTCTAAAGAAATGGGAAAACGTCGGAAAGAACTCCGTAAGCAAATCAAGGCATTACAAAAGAAATTGGCGGATTGCTTAGGTCAAGAAACAAAGAAACGGGAGCGTTCAAGCTCGGATGAGAGCGTCGATTATTTGGAGTCGGGCGACGAGGATTATGCTGCTGTGGATTCAAAGAATATTTTAAACAGAAAACGTGCCCGCGTACAACGAAAACAAAACGACGACGTTGATGATGATTTAGTGCAGGACGCTGAGCGCGAAGCTCTTACGGTTGTCAAAGAATTACTTGAGAACGAGTTATTAGCTTTCCAAGCTCAAGAAACCATCAAAAAAGGTGCTGGCGATCTAGCTATGGCTCAAGAGCAACTAATAGAATATGCGAAGCTAAATAACGCAGGCCTGCGCTCACGGATTTACGGCAGCCTTATCACAAAATTTTCACAGGATGAGTTAGACTTGAAAATCAATGCCGTCTCCGCTGCCATATTACTGATTATCCAGAATAAGACTTTAGAGAATGTCGCTGAGACTTTGTATAGCGTGGTCTATTGGGAGCCCTTTGATATCCGAACAACGCTCGACGAGGAAAATAATTGGGAGATCATTTTGGATGCCAAGTACGAAAACGATGAACTTGTAGACATGAATACTAGGGTTTTGACCTATGAGGAACAGGAGGTTATATTTTCAAATTCACGTGATTGGGATGATTTAACCATTCCTGAAAAGACTGCTCTTCTTGCTAGCGCTAGCAGTGCGAGTGGAGAGGAGTATGTGGTGGGTGAAAACCTTAGTGATGATGATAAGCAAAGCGTGCGGTTGAAATTTTGATTTTCAAAATGCAGGGGTACTTGAAATAAACAGGGATGGGGGTGAGGCTCTGAGTGTCCTTGTAACGTTTCGGAATAGAAAACGACCGTTTGGAAATGCATTTAAATTAGAGCTGTATATACGGATGTATAGCTTACATTAATATTGGAAATACTATAACAATTATGAAGTTAAAAGATGAAAAGTATGACTTTATACATAATTTCGCAAAGGCGCTTGGGTTTCGGTCGTTGAATGATTTTCACACGATTATATCACGACGCAATTTCACCCGAGCACTTAAATTTTTGCAGAGAAATTCGCATAATATGATACGGTTGTTTAGGAACAAAAGGTTGCATAAAAGAGTTAGGAAGCGTTTGACAGAAGAAGACACGATTAGACTTTTTAAGACTCTATGTAAATCTGTCAAACGAATTGTTTACTCTAGAAAAGTAAATGTTATTGTTGATGGGAGAAGGACTAGTCGCTATATCTATAGATTGTGCAGGTGAACGCACTGGGGGAATGCTACGTAAAGTCCTTCAAATATAATAATTCTGTAATATAAGATATATTAAATTGTGCATAATTCTTCTATATAAGCATAACATATATAAGTTCCAGTTTATATCAGGATGCCTGCCATCCGCGCACCGAAGAAGTGACAAGTTGAAGTTCGGGAGAGATGACGCCAAAATTTTTGATATGTCAAATCTTGTCAAATTGTATTAGCATACGAATAGCACTGATCAAAGCTATCAAAGATAGTTTGAGCTAGTTTTCCCTTTGTTGTGTGGAAGCAAAATAGTTTTGTTAAAATATACCCTTTGATTCCTTTGATTCTTTGATATTCAATGATATATACATACTAATTTATGACAAAAATGCTTTGACGGTCCTTTGACAACTTTGACGACTAGACTTTTTGACAGTGTATCTAAATCGACTTATAGCATTATCAGAAAAGGTAAAAGTAGTTTATTACAAAACTAATATAAATTATCACCTAGCTAAATCGACTGGCACCCCACGCTTTCATGTCCCCCGAATTTGCCACCATTTCACTAGCAGCCCCTTTCATGGTGTAAATGCATCATTCTAACACCCTTCACGACCATTCCTTTTTTCTTCTCTCCTAATACCCATTGTGTTTCTTGGTAAGTGTGGTCCACACCATATTTAATTTGCTTTCTTAAAATTTCGAAACCACTTGAATTTCCGCACATGTAATTGTGATCTTCTAAGACTTTTTTAAACTGCGTTTTGCTTAATTTATTGGCTTTGTCCTGATGGTCATTAAAATATTGCCTTAGATTCTCTTGCATTACATTTTGCCCAAAGCATTCTTGTAAATTTTCGTTGAACCATTTGGTAACTGGAGAAGTCTGATTCAAATACTTGTTTGTTGATTCAATGATACCTTTTGGCTTTATTAAACCTTCCTTCTTATATTTTACATAATGAGTTAACAAAATATTCATCATGATACATTTCACGCCATCGCTTTGTACCTTGTCTTTCAACGTTGTGTCCTTGATAGCCATTTTCTTTCGTTGTGAAGCGTCCGCTCTCTTAAATTCGTCCTTTGTGACGAAAAGTTTAGTGTGCTCCAAACATACTACTCTCCTTGCCATTGATCTTTGCTTGCCATGATTGCCCATATTTATAACAAAATTTGCGCTAAATTCAATAGGTGGTGCTGTGATATACTTCATTTCCGTTTGGTGATGCGTTCTTACGTCGAACTTGTCACCTCCAGTGAATTTTTGAAATTCTGCAATATCCAATTTATCGCTTTCATTTAGTTCAGATACAATCCATCGACGTTTCTTACGATTTGTCCATAATGAAATATCGTGTCCATTCTTTTGTTTATACTTACTCTCAAGTAAGACATTTTTGTTTAAAACGCCACAATAGTCACCCAGAACAGCTTGTATCAGATCCGCTTTGAAAGACTTTCCATTGCCTCCTGGGCCCTGATTAAATTTTGCAATTTCTTCGCGGTTTTGGCCCACAAGCGAACGTGAAATCTCTTTTAAATCATACTCCATTTCTTCGTCCGTTTGGTATAACGTACGAAGAATCTTAAGCCATTCTTCACATTCTTTTTCTGAGAGCCATTTGAAATCATAGCCACAACTCATAGACACATATTCATCCGCCTTTGCCTTACGCAATGTTGGTTTTAACTCGGAAACATCAAGAACGCCGTTCTCAAACCCAAGCAGGTTCCGATTACAATCTAATTTTTCATCAATGAATGCGTTGTCTGTGATTTCTTGTATTATTTCTTTCGCAATTTCGTTACGCGATTTATTAGATTCCAACCGTTTGATAAGACAGTGGCATCGGCTCAGAAAATCCCATGCTGGGGCTTTCTTTTGATCGGCACCATTCTTAGCGAACTCTTCGACTTCTACTTTTGCATTAGCATACTTCTCCTTTGTATTTTCTAGCAAGTCTTTGAAAAAATCCTTTACAATTTTATTTCTATGCTCCGTTGGTTCCTTGTATAATCCAAAGCCATTACGCATGAAGAGCTTCCCATCGCAACACGTGAAGTTCTTGCCATCACGGTGCATGAATACATTTGCCAAGTATGAATCTGACGTACCAATTTTTTTCTCGCCAAGCGTAATGCCATACTTACATTTATACTCATTGTAATATTTCTTAAAGAAAAGAGACGCCTGCTCTTGTGGTAAGCGCCAATGTGTTGCATTTTTGTGACAAGTAGAATTTTTATTTGTTGTAGAATTGAAGCATTTTAACTCACAAAAGCGGGTGCCTATTTCAATCGTTGCACTGTGAGAAGAATTATTGCACCTCCCTTTTTTTGCAGGACAATAATTTGTCGGTGCTTGCAATGGAACAATATACTTTGTATATTGCTCATCGTAGCGTATAGTGCCAAAACTACAACCCTTTAGGCATTCAAGTTTCAACGATTCCAAATACTTTTTAATGTCTTTGTGGATTTCACTGTTCAAGTCACCTTCTTTGCCGTGCGCGACGCGAACCAAGTTGGTTTTGTTAACACTTTCTTTCCCTGGGGCGATCAGAGTGTCAAGTCCACTATAATAGAAAGCTGCATTCGAATTGTTAACGTATTCGTTTTTCGGACACCATGCCCACTGTCCACAGAGAAGTTCAACAGCGTTGCCCAATGTTTTCTTGAATTGCAATCTCTTACAACGTGGTTCAAAATCAGGATCCTTTACGAAAATATGTCTTCCATACGCTTTCGTGCTCGATCGAGTAAAAGGGTACTCGTTGAGGAAATTCTTGATGTCCTCGGAATATTGAGGACAGTCTATGTCAATCTGATATACATTGCTTGTATCGATTGCTATATGCGTATACTCATAAGGATTGCTTTTAAACCTCTCGAGTCGTTTCTGAACAAGTTCGGGTTGTTCTGTGAAATCCGTGGTCTTTGGCCACCCATACATGTCTTTCATCAGTTGCTTATTTTTCTTCTCCTGTCCATCCTCGATGACTGTTGAAATCTGCAACTTGATAGGAAGGAAAGGAATACCCTTTTCTATACAGAATTCAACCACGTTTTGCTTTGACAATTCTTCGTGTTTTCGTTTTTTTTCCATTGAATTGCTTTTATAATAAAGGTATTAAAATCTTTTCGTATGAATAATGAATGATGATAAAAAAGTCGAGATTTCGGTGTTTAGTATGCAATATCTCCAGCTATCTTATATACCAAAAAAAAAATATTCGACTTCGCAGCATCCAAAACGACCCAATGCAACAAAACAATAGTAGCCCCATGTAGCTGCATTGCTACAATATCATAGGGTTGGATACGCTTTTTCCTTTTATTTGACCAGGAGGAAAAGCAAGTATTATACTTATGTAGTATCACGACCAAAACAGCTTATAATTTAAAATTTATTATTCAACAATGTACATGTTATGTATAGGCTCTCCTTGCAAACGTGACTACTCATACAGTCGTACTAAAAATTACCCAGACCTCTATATAAAAGACCATTAGATACACTAACTTTAACTACAGTAAAATGACATCGAAAATACAACAACCACGAACCAGTTGCTTCACGTTGGCTTTACAAAGATGCAAAGAAAAACCTACTTACACAATCCACGGCTTATGGCCGTATACACGAAATGCAAGACTAAAACCGCTATGCAGATTAGACGCTCTTTCAATCAAATCTCTTTGGAAAGACTTGGATCGCTATCACAAAAGTTGCTTCGGAAACAATATTCAGTTCCTGGAATACCAGTGGTGTAAACATGGCATTTACGCATTTTCAACTCCAAGTGAGTATTTTCAGTTGGCTTTAGCTGCATATAATTTTGTACTACGAAAAGTGGGCGGGGGCATTAAGGCCTTTGAAT
>JACLAC010017420.1_pt1 | contig 10961 bp, 7 predicted proteins | sample 8027881 | NCBI WGS metagenome assembly JACLAC01 (sample SAMN15725517, study PRJNA655200) | protist metagenome | isolation source: fluorescence activated cell sorting (FACS) single amplified genomes of... | place: Spain: Blaines Bay Microbial Observatory, Mediterranean Sea | collected 2016-01-19 | reverse complement strand
TACCCCTCTGATCCGACACGGGACATAATATTCATAACATCAGCGAAAGCTCTCCAAACGACTCCAGGCAAAAAATCAGACCTGTCTGGCGTTTTGCCGAATTTTCGAATGTACTTCAAATTTAAGATTGACATTCAAAACTAGGATTCACTTTCACAACTTGAAGCTGGAACTTAAAAACTTGCTCCCGGAAAAGAAGAACGAGAGTAGGGAGCGCGATGGACCCCGAACGGAGGCACTGTTTTCCTCGAAAGACTGGTGTAAGCCCTACCGCCACTGTCTGTCGACGCTCCTTCGGCGAATCAGAATAACCACCAAGGCGTCCAATTTTTTCTGTAACACTGTCCCTGGCTTCCGCCGCTGCCTTCATGTCGATGTTGTTCATCGCGGTGGCTGCTTTCTCACCCAAGATTCTGGCTTTCTCACCCAAATCGCCCAAACCTGCGAGGTAACTGTTCTCTTTGCCCCTGGATACTCTGTTTTTCTTCGCCTGGAATAAAACAACAAGTGATGCTTTTCTCGAAGTGGGATTTCTTTACCTCTGTCATCATCGTTACTCCAAATTCGGATGAGTCATAACGGAGAGCGTGAAGTTAAACCTACTAGGACTATGAAATGCGCTCCATGAGGTTGAAAATTCAAACGATGAGATGAAATTTGGAGGCCGATCTGCCAAATGCGATGTCGTGCACTCCGACGAGGGCACAGACTGGGCGATCCGCCACGTGAAGATACGCCTCTGATCCGACACAGGGGATTTATAATATGGAGTAGCACGATAATCTTGAGTAGCACGATATCAATGACAATCTCAATGACAATGTCAATAATAGTATTCATGGCATCAGTCCACGCTCCCCAAAAGACAGCTAAGTGTTGTTTGCCCCAGACCTAAAAAATCATCCCAAACCAACGGGTCCCGAACAGATGCGATTTGACTGAAGGGGTTTGGGTCCAGCCGCCTGTTGTCGGAGCTTCTCCTCACCAAGAATCTCTTCAGGCTCGCCAAGACCTGATCCTGCAGCGTGTCCTCGCTTCGCAAATTTGCGTGTGGAAATACCCTTCGGAAAACTTCTCCGTAAGAGTCAGGTGCAAAAAAGTTAGACCGATTGGACGCATCATCCGTTTTTATGACACGGATCATGTCACGCATGAAGGACTCATAATCATCTTTTCCTACACTCTTCAGCATTTCCATGAACCCCTCCGTCTCCGTGTCGACCTGATTTCGTTGAGGAAGTCGCTTTCAAGTCTGTCTGTGCGTGTCCTTCGTAACGCGAAACGAGAAAAGTGTGGCATCAGCATAGGGGTACCCCTCTCGCTGAAATTTATCACCATGCTGGCGCTGCTTTTGAAGCGATGACCCCCGTGAAGAGTGCCTATATGTCCCACCATCCTTGCCCACAAATGTTTCCAGTGCACATCTCCTTCGAATCCCTTCGGGAAGAAAGCAAATCCCCAGTTCGACATCCGCTGCGCACACTCAGACTCATCCTGCTAGCGAATCGCTATTAGTGTGGCTACTGCGCTCTTGGGAATTATTGGTCCCCAACCACCTCGGTAACGACATATCGAAACTTCAAGTTGAACCTTAAATTTAAGCACTGAGACCGAAATCATAATTCAATGTCATGTCACAGATGGCAGGAGTAAAAACGAATTGAATGACTTGATAATAAACGATACTGACAAAAGAATTTAGGATTTTTTTTTGCAAAAGAAAAAAAGCACTTGCTTACGAGATTTGAACGCTTCGGCTTCCACATATACTCGCTATAATAGTATTTCGTCAGCGCTTCGATCTCTACCGGCAGGAGGTATTCCCGGAAAGTCTTCACCCAATATTGGAAACCATCGCTGTTTTGTCCTGCACCGAGCCCCTGCACACGATCCCGCCAAACTTGCAGAACCTATTGATAATAAAAAAGAGACTAAAATTGAAAACGACTGAAGAAATGATAGTCACAAAAACTGGATGCGTCAGAATACGGATGCGACCCATCGTCTGATGACGTCACTCATATGATACCCGTCTCGTGATGACAATGTGTCTTTATTTAATGCACACGCCGGACAAATTTGAGCAAGCAAAGCAAGATTAAGCGAAAAAAAGCATATGTATATATCCAGCCTTACAGCGATAACGATAACGATAATTGTTGGACCATCTCCCACAAAGGAGCTAGGTCTCGAAAGAAAATTTCTTTGGGTTTTTGATTGGTTCCGCAAGTGAAAACACACAACTGCGATACCCACATGGAGGAAATATCACGCTCATGATAACATCGCGAGATGCAGATCCACATAGCGCATCTGACATAATACGTGAGCCACGATCGAATCCCTGGAAGCTCCCTATAAATCAGTTGTGCGTCTTCCGAATCAGGATCTCTCAAAGGTGTGAGGGGTGCTTATCGAATACGAAAACGATCGCGATCTGCACAAAGAATTAGTTTGAATCAATTCACATTGACCTCTCAGGATGAACGTTGACCTCTGAGCATTCACATTCAGAACGCAACTTCGAAGATCTGACTGAAGCCTTTCTAATAAGAAACTTCAAAGACTGGAGATCTGCCGTGAATCATTGCGGGGAAGAAGGTTCGATGACCATTTGGATGCGCTTACTTTCTGCAATTTCTTCAGAACCGATTTGACCTTCGAAGAGATCTTCTGTACATTTACTGCAAGTCGCGCCCAATGGCTTAGAGAAGTTAGACTCTGCGGTAGTCCCTTGTAGTCCTCCATGACGCGTTTGACAAAGTCCTCAAAATTAGAGACATCTACATGATGATACAACTCCGACAACCCCTCTTTCCTCAGAATATCCAGGGCAGCTTGGGAACGCTGCCATTCCGCAAGACCATCTTGGCCTCCTTTGGATTCCTGATGCGTTTTTAGTGGCCACAATTCTGAACCGCAATCCTTACAGACGAAACTCCGACACGACCTACGCAATAACACAAATGACCCAACAAAACTCCTCCAAAATAACAAAAATAACATTCTCACAGTGAATTTCGACTTGAACTTCTGCCAGGTCGCGAAGTCCAGGGTCGCGAGCAGTGTAACGCACGGCTGGAGCCGGTCCTTCATGCGAGACTTCGTGTCCTTGGTAATCCTCTGCTCCGTCAGTTTCACGGCTTCCTGCAAAGAAATGGCGACCATTCTCTTTTCGAAACCAACGATGTTATACAAATAATATCCATTCCAATACAGCTGATCTAAGTCGTTCATCTCCTCGATACACTTGACCATAGCATCAAGGTCAGCATCCGACAGATGAGGATCCTTGTTGGACTTCACTTCCACGAGGCTCGGGTCATCCATATCCAATTTAGTGTCCCACTTTTGGACCGGAGGTGGAGCGGTTTTGCCCTTCCGAATCATACGTTTAATGCGAATAGAATCTGCCATGTCGCAACCACCACAGGCCACGAGGGCCAAACCAAGGAACACAATCTTGTTGGATAGCATCTTGTTGTCGTAAAATAATATACTAATAGTAATATGATACCGATGGATGCAAGAGTAGTATGTATGAGATGAGATGTACACAAGAAGTGTGCAAAAAGTTGTAAGCAAAAAAAGTTAGTAAGTATATTTAAGAATATAGAATCACAATTTCGAGTTTTCTTTCGTCTGACGTTTAGAGGAGTTTGTTTTCTTTGTGAGGAACGTTCATAAGAGGCATCCGCGTCAAGTTCGCGCTGGACTACATTTCGTGCTATATGTTTTGATTACACGAACATCCAACACCTAACGCTACGGAACAAATGTGAAGAGCTTTTCGTGTCTGACAGTAAAAAAGATTTTTCTGCCAATTTTTCCTTCCAGAGTAGTGTCCTGTACAGATGATCCTGTACTGACATCACCCTCGATCAAGACTACTCCAATCTGGTGTTCACCACATCCGTGATGTTCACCACAGCTAAGGACTGCTACTAGTAACTAGATGATATCACTAACCATAATATTAATACTCACGACCGCTAACCATGCTGACAACTATGATATTAGTACTACAATCGCTCACAATTCGTGACACCTATTGCTACACTGGTGCGCAATGTGCATACGCATACACACGGTTCTTGCGTTTGCAACATGCGGGTTGCACACGATTCGAACATTCCACACTTCTTTGAACACACGAATCTTTGATCGTTGTCCTACGCAAGAGTCTCCTCTGGAGATTCACACCAGAGGAGACTCGCCGCGTCGGATTTCCACGACTCCCACACTGGATTTGTCACACTGGATTTGTCACACCGGATTTTTCACACTGGATTTCCAACTCAAATCATCTCTTTTGCATCATCCGTTTGCGTCATCCGTTTGCGTCATCCGTTTGCGTCATCCGTTTACATCATCCATTTGCATCAAAAGAAATCTTTGCGTCCTCAACACAATTTTGACTCAGTTTCTTGCACTCCTGGATCCCCACACAACGTATCTCTCTCTCTCTCTCTCTCTCTCTCTTTCATGAAACTAACTGTCAAACGCATCTCTCGAAGGGCAACGAAGTGAACCGGATTCTCCAATTCGCCACTCTGCTGCTACTGCTCTCTTTTCCTGCACACAGTTGCCTCCTCTGGCTCGCACTTCATTCGACTGTTCCTGTAATTTCGCACTACGATTTTGACTTTGCAGTCAAACAAACCACCTCAAACACCGAGATACCACCTAGAACTACTGAAAGCCTACTCGGACCGCGTCGAGTGTCGCTTTACCACCAATGATGCTTTAATAGCCAAAAGATCTCTCTCTCTCTACCTCTCTCGTCATCTCTCATCCATCTCTCATCCATCTCTCATGTGACATTGGCTGTCAGACGCATTCGAAAACGCGAATGTTTTTGCGCGATTTTTCCTCGTTCGAGGGGTGCGTACCGAAGACCATGGCTCCGTTGGCGGCTGATGGTTGACTTTGGACATGACTTTAGTCTTTTATGTAGATTCATCATACCACACATTCACAACAAGTCGATTGAACATTTGGAAAGATTTCATTATCATTATGGGAGAGTACTGTCGTGGTAGATAACTTCTGTTGCACATAGCTTGTTCACATCCTTCTCGGTTGAACTCAGTATGTATGTAGACATGCATGCATTCAGTGCTTGTACACCGCTTTCATTGAAGTTACCCCCATTCAATTTCACCTAGGAAGTCTTGAACAACCCCAGTCAGTCAGTCAGTCAGTCAGTCAGTATTGACTGAATAATTAAGTGCACTGGATTGATAAGTGTGACACGCTGATGCTTAGGTCGGATCAGATGTCGTCTCCAAGCGAAGCTCACACTGTCACATCCACCCAAGTGAGGCGCACACTTGGAGATGAACACATCCAAGGGAGATCTCTCCTCGATCCGACTACTGTGGCTACTGTGGTACAACATCATAATTGCGACTGTGAGACTGTGGCTTCTGCCTCTATAAAATGCCGTGAGAGAATAAGTTTAACACTAGCGAAGGATAATAACACTGGAGAATAACACTGGAGAATACCACTGGAGAATAACAATAGGGAATATAAGTAGTAATACCTTACCAGACAAGTTACTACTTAGTAACTTACTGCACAACAAGCATCATCGTGATTCTATCTTCTTATCTGGTTCTAAAACAATAATAGACTCTGATATTATTGTCAGTAAACAGGCGCGCTGTAGTATTTGATTCTGTAAACACAAACAAATCCTGTCTTACAGAAGTGCTACAGTCGTTGGTTGATGCCTACAATCCATCCGTCGTTACCGCCAGTAATTTGGAATTATTGCATTTGAGATCCGCGAGTATTACACAAAAAAAGAACAACCAGATGAGGTCTGTACTATTCATCTTCTGTACTCCTCGTTTGCTATATAATATTGTACAACGTTGTTCCCTATATAATGTCAACTGCATTGTTCGTTTCTATATGATGTTGCATATGCTTAATCACTGTGAGCTAATAGGCTCTGTGATATGATAATAATAGTTCGAGATTGGAGCGACGGTTGTTAATACATTTCCTACTATCCAGGACCAGTTTGTACTATGACGCGAATCTATTTGATACGTCTGCTTTCTTAATAGTATTATACACTCGATTCGCAAAGCGACTGTCTTATTGGTTCCGCAGTACTTACTTGGTACATCCGCAGACAAGTTGAGTATGCAGATTTCTACATAAGGAGTAGTATGCAGAAGAGATGATAAGCACTATAGTAGTGTCGGAGCATCTCAATCATAGTAATGTCAATTCCGCCATCCATCGTCTACATTCAATCGTCTACATTCAATCGCCATATCGTCCGGTTCTTAGTTCTCGCCAATCGCCAATCGTCTACCTCGATTCGGTTCTTAGCCCCGCCGCTCTTTCTTTCTCCCCTTCTTTCTCCCCTCTTTACTCCTGTCGTTGCCGCTGCTTATCCCTCTTTACCAGTCCTTGAGCTGAATCTGTTTACAGTCCTTGAGCTGCTACCTCTTCGATTCGGCGAGGTAGTTGCTCTTCGCAAACTCTGTACCACTGCCACGGGGCTCGGTTGTTTGCGCATCCGAGATTCGTGTAAGCGAATTTGAGAAGCGAGGTTGCCAAGGACAGTTCTCGTCTGGTTTTTTTTCTGGGGGGGTAGTTATCTGAGGGGCTCTGCATGATCTGAGGCGGGTAGTCCCTCATGTCTACAACGAGATTGTAGATCCCGTCAAATGCGGAGTAGGTGATGTGACTGGGAGTCACATTAGTAGAAGTCATATACCGTGCCGATATAGACCTCTCGAGCTTCTTGTAACTCCCCACAGGGCCGTCCTCACTCCCCACAACTAACTTTTCGACGAGCTGGGAGGCCGTATCACCATTATCTCGTTGAGTGAAGATGAATTCACGCACGACATTGAACGGAGTCATGTACGCCTCGGAGTCAGAGGACAATGGTATCGAAAAGGTTTCGCGAAAGGTTTCGGTATTATTGCGAAAATGGTCACCATTTTCATCATGCACGTGTTGCTCTGTTGTTACTCGTGGCGGGAAGTGAACATGCAACTGTTGCTCCTGGAGGACCTCCTGCATGTCCTGCAGGAGGAGTGGCTGCAACTGGCTCCGGAGACGGATGTTTGTCTCAAACCTCTTGTAGTCTTTTTTCCATTCCACGGGCACTATGCTGGGGATTTCGGCCAATGCCGCGTTCACCCTGTTTCTCATTCTGTTATCCGGAAGGGCAGAAAGCACGAGCGGCACTTGCTTGTCATACCACTCTGGAGACACCAGCTGCGCCTTCAACAGTTCGCGTGTGTCCAAGAATGCGAGCACCGTCTGGATCACATCCTTTTGGTGCAGTTTAAGCTTTCTGATGGCCTGGTCCAGCTGCTGCTGCCTAGCCCTCTCAGCTGCTTGCCTGGCCGCCTCAGCTTCTCGCTCGACCTGCATAGCAGCGCTCTGCGGACCTCCGTCAGGAAAGTTGCGCGGTCCATTGGGTTTTTTCTTCTTTGAATCTGTATAGACCTGCTGTTGACCACGGTCATTGGTACCCGCGTTTCCCCCGCCGCACATGTTGAGGAGACAGTTCATCTCCAACAAACTCAGAGAACTGCTTTTCGGAGAATCAGCTGCCACAGATTCATCCTGGCTTTCGTCCTGAGAAATCTTGACTGTAGCAGATTCAATGTCCTGATTCGACTTCCCTTCCATACTGAACGTGGTGTCAGACTTTTGGACCAAAGATGGGTCCGCTTCGCCCGGAGACCGATCCGCGACAGTGTGCCTGACGCAAGCAATTCGAAGAGAATCTGCCATGTCGGGACGTACCAAAAAGGCCACGAGCGACAAACCAAAGAACACGACTTTGTGCGATGACATCTTGTTGTCGTAAAATGATGTACTAATAGTAAGTATTTCTGCACTATGAAGATCTATTTATCGCTATATCGTAATAGTAATGAGAATATGATAACGACGTATGATAATGAGTTCTATGTATGAGATGTACTCAAGAAGTGTGTACAAACTTAAAGTTTAAGGTCAGAGACAGTTAGCAAAAAGGTAATAGAACATGTGTTATGACATCCTATCACAATTCAGAGCCGCCCCTTATCTATTTGTTTTTTTTTTGTAAGAAACATTTGCAAAAAAACATCCGCATCAAGTTCGTGCAGGACCACAATGATACGTTAAACTCAAACCCAGAGTGCACGTTAAACGCAAACCAAGTTCACTTCTTTGATCCTCGTCCTACGCACGAGTTCCCTCTGGAGATTCACACCAGAGGCGACTCGTAGCGTTGGATTTTCTACGAGACTCCCACTCTGGATTTGTCACACTGGATTTCTCACACTGGATTTCCACATTGGATTTGTCACACTGGATTTCCCCCTCAACTCATCTTCTTTTGCGTCATCCGTGCACATTCTCTCTCTCCCACGATTTAATAATACGACCACTATGCGGCTACACCGGAAACGCCACGCCAACGAGGGAACTCAAAAACTCGCACGCGATGATATATTATATGCTATAATCCACACCCGTGCAATAGTCACAGTGCAAATCATACGACAACACTGGGATCTCATCGGAAAGGACATTAGCGTACGATACGCGGTGCAGGACATTACCACACTGTCACACGTGTGTCATCTATCAGGCGACGTGTGAAATGGTCTGCCTCTTGACTTACACGAAACTCGCCAATACTACAACCCTCGATGAGGCTGCTCTGATGACAGCAGTGGTACCGCAGTTGAACAAGACATTTCGATGGAACGCACGCCGACGTTTCGCAGGAGCACCACCTCGAAGGAACTCTAACGCGTCGTGCAATTTCCCAGCGTGCGCCTTAAGCTTCCAGATCATTCATGATGACCCTGAGAATCGTGCGCACAGACCACTTGAAAACTTAGATGGCAATCTTAAGTGGGAACCAAAAATCTTGATGCAGTTTATGTGATTGCGATGTTTGAGGAGTCAGAGGGGCGCTTGTTGGAAAGGACCTGGGCGAGTCTGGGTCGCCGCTGGCTCTCCTGCGATTCAGATGCTCCGCCATGATGACGATGTAATGTCATAATCGGCAAATGATGACATTATCAATGATATTAATGATCTCCTTGACGACTTGTATAGACGCTTGCTCACCCCAAAAGAAAGAAAGAAAGAAAAACCCCAGAGGGGTTGTGAAAAAAGCATGTTGGTTGATGTTGGTTTATGCGAGCTTCATGTTGATATGCGTTTTTGATACAATTCCTGGATCAGTTTGTCGATGATATTTTTTCACGTGGTCCTTCTCGTTGCCTTGCCTGTGGCGATTTTTCTTCTCTGCTTTCCTTTCGATTCAGAACTTTTTCAGCACGTCCTTTGACTATCACATGTTTCACTTTCTTTTTCACTCGCCGTGTACTAATTCCGAGTGAGTAATTCCCGAAGATATAGGACCGAACACATTCCCTTAGACTACTTTGTTATACAGCTTGATTTCTGTGGCCCGATTTTTGATTGCTTGATACAATAGAGAAGGTGCGCGATTCTCGGATGCTGACCCTCTGGCTTCTAAGTGGATTATTTCTGATATTGTTGTTTATTGCCCCAGACCCCCAAGCACCCATTCCCATTGTCTGCCTTGGCAACATGCTGATTTGCCACCGTTGCCATCATTTGCACTCACACAATTCCCACGTCCCAATTTTGTGGGAGACATTCCTCGTAGTTCTATCCCAATATGTTGATGGGCGCGTGGGAGGATCGCAAGGCGTCCCCGAGATGCACCTTTCACTGTCATATGGCTGCTGACTGATTGGACCACCGATTGGATTCCTGACTCCTTATACCAATTTGCGCTTCAAGCTTTACAAAATATAACATATTGTTCTCCACCCCACTTCAACGATAGCATTACCAATTTACGCCTCTAGCGTCACAAAATACAGATTTGAGGGAGTTTTCGTGACTTTCCCTTCTATAGAGCTAAAAACTACATTGGCCTTAAATTCCTAACGAGCATGTTACGTACTTATGATTCAAATCAAGGTTTCCTTCCCCTCCCTCCTTTGCGCAGCGTGCTCTCCCACCCCCATGTTCTAACGTGGCGGGATTGCTCCCTTATTGGCATGTAAGTTCCTTTCTCATATTCTTTTTGGGGTGAGAAAGAGCGCTTGGGATGACGCAGGATCTACATGATGTTTCCAACTAGCCTTCTCTTGGACGAGGACACTCTTCTCCTCTGTCCTGCCCCTACCGTTCTTATGTAGATCATTTCAGATCGACTCCTGAGGAATTAACTGTTGCCGTTCCTCATTTCACGATGCATTTGCCTCCCCATTTTCGTTTCGCGCCCCCAAGTTCTGCAAGGGAGGGAGAGACTTCTAGTTCGGCTATGCTTGGGGCCATGTTAGCATAGCGTGTTCTACATTCCTATTTCAACTTCCTTTGATACGCATTTCTGACCTTTCACTTCCATTGCGATATGGTACGTCTCTATGATACTGTTGGTTCATGCAAGTCTGGTTCATCACTTCTCGGTGTTGATCTGTGCCCTGTAATGCTGTCTTAGAAAGACAGTTTCTCGGATGTTGGCCCTTTCGCTCCTCGATGGATCAGTAATTATATTTCCATTGACTCCTGAGACCCCCAACCACCCAGTCCCATTGTCTGCCATGGCAACATGCTGACTGCCACCGTTACCACCATTTGCTCTTATACGATCCCCACGTCCCATTTTTGTGGGAGACCTTCCTCGTAGTTCTTTCCCAATATATTGATGAGCACGTGTGAGAATCGCCAAGCGTCGCCGAGATGCACCTTACACCACCACACTTTGTTGACTGGATGGACCACAGCCTGGAGTCCTGGCTCCTTGTACCAATTCACGCTACTATTCAATGCTAAACATTTCCGCAACTTCAGAACATTAACATTGGACTTCACAAAGTCGCGGTCATCAAATTCACGATATCTGGTCTACAGACACACGCTTTCGTGTCGTCAAGTGG
>JACLAC010000737.1_pt1 | contig 10961 bp, 6 predicted proteins | sample 8027881 | NCBI WGS metagenome assembly JACLAC01 (sample SAMN15725517, study PRJNA655200) | protist metagenome | isolation source: fluorescence activated cell sorting (FACS) single amplified genomes of... | place: Spain: Blaines Bay Microbial Observatory, Mediterranean Sea | collected 2016-01-19 | reverse complement strand
AGCTATTTCATGACAACGTTTCAAAACACCTTGCTGATTTGGATTATAAATTTCAACTCTCCAGCCGAGCTTCTCAAGCTGAAATTTTCTTTTTTGAGCAGAAAGAATTTGAGGCTGATTTTTCGCTAATGAGGAAATATATCGGGCAGCAACCTGATAACCTGCCTCGAACCATATCTGCGGGTCAAAATTGGTTTCACCATAGAACATCGGTTCTGAAAAATTTGGAATGGTAGCGCGATAAGAATACCAAGTCGACTTACCAAGTGGCGCATAAATTTTCTTGGTACCACACTCTTTTACCAGCCATTCTTCAGCGAGCCTAATCTCTTCCTTTGATTTGCTGATTGGAGCTTCGATAGAAGAATACTCCAACTGGGGAAAATGCCACGCTTGAACAGGAAATTTATTATTTCTCATGTGTTGCAACTTAGTTAAACATAGATAATTTTCAAGTTTTTTCGGTATGCTCCGTGCCTTTTTTATCGAAATGACTTATATTGGCGAAGTCTAGTGATGTTTTGGAAAAAGGGATTTTCGGCTTTTTATCTTCACTCAAAAGCCCCAAACCTACTACAAACCCCTAAAAACCGTAACGATCACCATATAACAACTACTTTCCATCAATTGACACATTGATGTTTTTTATTTTTTCTATGAGGTAATCTATGAGACATTTTCGTCGTTTTGAACTCCATAAAGGTAACAAAGAGCTTTTCTGGGAAATCAGCCGTCATGACAAAGAATTATATATCCGTTCGGGGAAACTCAAAAAGAAACCCGGAGAAAAAGATCCCCATCCAAAGCGAGAAGAGCTGAAAGATTTTCGTGTAGCACAGCTTGAATATGACAAACTGATTCAACGAAAACTTTCTCAGGGCTATACAGAAGTCGACAAACCATCTATTCCAAGTGAAGATCTAAAGGTTCAAGCAATTCGACTCATCACTCTCGATAAAAAACACACTCTCTCACTCACAGAGGCAGAAATATATTCTTTGCTCAATTATATGATTGACCAAGAGGTAATCAACAAGCGCGCTGACATCATCGATATCTCAAAATGGGAACGTCGAACATTACGTAGATCTACATACAGTTCGCTCGGTGAAATCGATCCTTTTTCAGAGGATTATCTAACCTATTTTGATCAATGGAGAAACAATTCACAGCGCTCTAGAGCATACGCTGAAGAGCAAATGATTCCATCCTTCAAATTTACAGATCCTTCTTACTGGATCGTCACCCAAAAAGAATGTCAGAAGATCGTTTGGGCAATCAACTCAAAGATTGAAAAGAAAAAATCTAATTTGAGAGACAAAGGGACGAGTCCATCCTCTGTTTTCAAACTTCGTGAAGCTTGGTTGCAATTCCACAAGCACGCACTTGAAACAGATGGATATGAGGTTGTTCCCGGAAACATTCAGCTTCATACAATCAAAAAAGGAACTCATTTATTTTTAGATATGAGAGACTGGAATGAAATCTTTGCTCACCTCCAAAAATTGGATATTTGGAATGATGTAGAGCCTCTATATCTTACGAATGAATGTGATTCGCTGTACAACTTCATCATTGAGCAAACCATTGAGCAAAAAGATTTAGACGAAGAATTATTTGCCCTTGATGATGGTATCAAACATGAAATCACATCCCAGTTACTCGTTCTTTCAGATGATATTAATCTAAAATATCAAGAGCTTCTTACAGAGAAAAAACCAGAACAAGATCATTCTGAGACAAATTTATTCGATCATGGCTTCAAATGGAATACAACCAACTTAAAGAAGCTTCATCGTGTTATCTCTGAAATGGATATTGAAATCTTTGATGAAGAGTTATTTGATTTTCATCAAGAACAATTAGCTGGTTTTGTGGAAATAGAAGATCTGAATCAAGAGACGATAGAACTAATCAATGAAATTTTAAATGATGCTTGTCATCTTCTCAATCATTCTCACCAAAATATTCTCAACTCAGCTGACTTATTAATGTCAATAGAAGAAGATGCCGTTACGAATGTTTTTGAGAACAATAAGCTCCATTCTGTTATTCGATGCTTAGAGGATTTATATCCAAATATTAAGGAAGTGGAACTCTCAGAAGAAGAAGAAGCTGCTGATGTTTATACCTTTAGACCGAGTAGCTTGGATGAAGAGCTGATGGCTGACTGGCTCCATCTACTACCTGAAGTCACCATTTGCTTGACTCTTTTGGAAAATAAGGTTCAGTTCGATAACGACTTCAATGAATTATTGGAACACTTCCCAACAGCACAGACACTAATCCTCAGCTATATTGAGGAAGAAAGCAATTATCTATCCTTCCAATCTGCTATCAATAAAGCAAGGAAAAAGGCACTAGAAGATAGCTCAGACGAACCAGGGAAAATCTCAAGCTATAAAATACTAGATCTTTCTGAACCTTGGGTAATTACCGAGGGTGAAGTAAGTATTATATTAACAGCATTGAATAAACATTTTGACTCTCTTCCCGAGGTATTGAATAATTTACATTCATTCCTGGAAGCTGCAGAAAATAATGGTGGCTTCACCATCTTACAGCCTGAAGTAGAAGCCTAAATACTGGTTTTAGAGCATCTAAAACTGCCCCCCTAGAGATCATACGATTATCAACAAAGGAACTCTTATGCCTGTTGCCCAGCTTTCTGAAGTCTCGATCGCCTATGAAATAGAAGGAAATGGAGCTGGAGAGCCTTTATTGATGCTCATGGGCATCGGCGGACAGTTGATCCAATGGCCAGTAGAATTCAGAGAAGCCCTTGTTAATGCTGGTTTCAAGCTGATTTTAGTTGATAATCGAGATGCAGGGTTATCCAGCTCAATGGATAAATTTGGTGTTCCCAATACGAGTAAAGCTGTCTTTCAACAATTGATTGGACGTCCAATTGACGCAGCTTACTCTTTAGAAAACATGGCACAGGATAGTTTTGAGCTTCTTTCATATCTAGGGATTGAGAGCTGTCATGTGCTAGGGATTTCAATGGGCTCAATGATCGCTCAAGTATTTGCCTCCAAATATCCCGCTCTCACTCGTTCTCTCTGTTTATTACATTCAAACACAGGACGCCGACGCCATTCGGTAATTAAACCAAAAGCCTTTTTTGCTCTCTCTAAACGAGGAAATATCCAGAATAAAGAGGAAGCTATTGATGGTTTTGTTGAGCTATTCAGAGTTATTGGCTCACCAGATCATCAGCGTCCAGAAGCACAGCTGCGAGAATTTGCGGAAATTGCCTATGAACGGGCTCGAAATCCTGACGGTTTCAAACGGCAACTCATGGCTATTTTATCCACTGGCAATCGAGAAAATTTCTACAAAAAAATTCAAAGCCCGACCGCCGTGGTTCATGGTCATAAAGACCCCTTGATGCCTCTTTCCGGAGGAAGAGCCTTAGTACGAGAAATTCCGAACGCCCGAGGATATTTTTTTAAAGATCTCGGACATGATCTACCGCCTACATATTGTGAAACCTTTGCTCAAATTGTACGAAACAATGCAAATTCAAGTTAAGCCTAACTAATGAAAGAAAAAATCATCTATTTCATTAAAAATGCCAGTAACAATGCTATTGAAAATCATGAGCATTTTGAAGAACTTGCACTGGAACTTTGGAAGTGGCAAATTCTCCACAACCCAGAATATGGTCGTTTTTGTGGTGATATAAGACCGAAATCTTGGAAGGAAATCCCTGCTGTTCCCGTTGCTCTATTTCGAGATGTCTTCCTCACATCCTTTCCTCCAATGGCCGCAACAAGAGTGTTTAGAACCTCAGGAACAACCGGTCCTCGAGGCAAAATTCATCTGTTGGATACTGAGGTATATGATCTATGCTCGATAAAAGGACGTGAGCTGTTGATTGGTTCGGTGCCTTCAAACGGTGGATTATCTCTAGTGTCGGCTTCTGCCGATTCTTCTCTGGGTCATATGTGTCGTCTCTTTGCACCACAAATGTTGCAATGTTTCTCTCTTGATCAAGGTGTGCTAAGAGATTCGGCTTGGGACTACCTACATCAGGTAAAGGACCCAATCTTTATTCCCGCGACTGCTTTTTCTATGGCTTCATTGGTCAAAGATTACCAGACTCCTTGTCTTCTCCCCAAAGGTTCCATCATCATGATCACTGGAGGCTTCAAAGGACGACATGCCGAATTATCTGAAAAGGAGCTTCTAGATCAGCTACATTTTCTATTCCCAACAGCACGAATGGTTGGTGAATACGGTATGTCTGAACTCTGTTCTCAGCTGTGGTCTTTTGAGCTCGGCGGTCGTTTTTATCCTCCACCATGGCTACGCGCACTCGCCGTCGATCCAGAAACGGGGAAAGAAACTACTAATGTTGGACAGCTACGTTTTTTCGATCTGGCAAATCATCAAACTGTTCTTGCAATTGAGACAAAAGATATGGGTAAAGTCTATCCGGATGGTTCTGTTGAATTGCTGGGTCGACTTCCCAGGGCTGATCCGCGAGGATGCTCACTCACCGTTGAGGAAGTCGATAAACTATTTTCTTCTCAAGAACTACCACGCTCCTCCTCGAAAAAATCCAAAGAATTCTGCTCTCATCAGAGCAAGTCGAAAATTGAAGAGGTTCTAAAGGTTCTAAAAGAGCTTAAGAATATTAATCCAATGCCTTTTTCTGGAGGACTTTCCTACGAAAATGCGCAGTGGGGATGGCAACAGGCTCTTTCTACAATTAACAAACAGGGACTCGAGGATATTCTTAGTACCTCTACTAAAAGACCGGAGAAGATATCAATAGTTCTTGCACAAGGTGTTTTTACGTCTTCCTTAGAATGGTTATCACTATCGTTAGCCTCTGGAGCTTCCGTACATTTGAAAGCACCCTCAGCTGAAAATGAACTGGTAGAATTTCTAACGACAACATTCTCTGAAGCTGGATTTGATATCACCTGCTCCACAAATAGAAATATACCGCCATCCGATCTACTCTATGCATTTGGTTCAGATCAAACCCTCCAAGATATCCAACATCAAACTGCCCATGCAGAGTTTAAGGGGTATGGACATCGATTCTCAGTCGTCATATGTGGAGAATCATCTTCCGAAGCCTTTCGCGTGTCTCAGGATCTTCTCGCTTATGATGGTCGGGGTTGTATGGCTCCAGTGGGCATTTTTTGTGTTGGAAATGCAGAGGATTTTTCCGAGATGCTATATCAAGAATTGCTAGAAGCACACCAAGAACGACCTATCGGTGCTATTGATCCATTCTTACAGCCTGAAATTCGGCGCCGAATTGGATTGGCGAGGATTAAGGGCAAGGTTAGACTCTCGCCTGTAGGTTCTGTTCTTACCCTTCCTCCCCGTTTCTTTTTTCCAAGCTCTCTTCCTAGAATAGCTTCTGTTTATCCAATTACATCTACAGATGACGCCGTCCGTATTTTAGAACCGTGGAAGAATCAACTTTCTTCGCTTTCGACCTCCTTTTACGATGAACGGCTACGAGAGATATTTCCTCGAATGGTTCGACTAGGGAAAATTCAAGCTCCCACTTTTCCACGAAAGCATGATGGAATATCCATGTGGTTAAGCTGATTAGCTACAATAAAAAACCACCTATCTATATCTGCATAATATACAAAAACGCAACCCTTCTAGCCCTATCCTTAGTTGCTATTTGATGAGCTAATTCCTCCAACAATGGCTTAAAATTTCGGCCTCATACACTGAGTACCTTTCTGCACCCTAGATTATTTTGAAATGAACATGAATTCACATCGATATCAGTAAAATATCTCCGAAACAAGACTGTTAATAAACGTAGGCGTCCCTGATATCAGAGACGCCTAAAACGTATCAACTGTAGCCGTACGCAGTAGAGATACAGACGTTATCCCCCGTTTTTAATTACCATCGAAACAACTGTCTTATCATCACCACCCATATTAATCGTCAGTCCATATTTTGGTTGATGCGGAACCTGATAATCACCACATCGTCCTCTCATCTGACGATAGATTTCCAGAGCTTGTTTTACGCCAGTTGCTCCAACAGGATGTCCAAAACCGATCAAACCACCACCAGTATTCACAGGAATTGTTCCATTGATTCCAGTTTCTCCGGAGGCTGCCAATTCGCCACCTTTTCCTTCATCAGCAAAACCTGCCGCTTCATACATCATAACTTCTGTTACCGCGAAACAATCATGAACTTCTGCAATTTCAATATCCTGTGCAGTCACTCCTGCATCTTTATACGCTTTTTCAACAGCAGAAGCGGAGGTTGTTAATTTTGTCAAATCACCATCCTCATAAAGTGAAGAAACGGAATGACCTCGGCCAACAATCTCAGCCGAATCTGATTCCGTCTTACCTAATTTTTCTAATCCAGCTGCTGAGACGATTAGGATTGCCGATGCCCCATCAGAAACCTGAGAGCAATCAGATAGCTTAACAAAAGGTCCAAACTCCTCATTAGACAAAAAAGTTGGGGAGGCTGCCGCCTGCTCTGTATTCAATCCTACTGCTTTCATGTGTGCAAAAGGATTTTTATTTGCATTGGTATAGGCTTTCACAGAAACAGCATCGATTTGATCTGCAGATATCCCATATTTTGCACGGTACGCTTTTGCGCGACGCCCAAATAATGCTGGAAAAGTAAAGTCATCAATAGAACGTTGGCGAACATAATGAGATGCACGAGCGAGATAATCTCCTCCTTCACGAGCACCAACAGTTGTTTGAACCTCAACCCCAGCAACCAAAACGATATCTGCACCTGCTGCAATTGCATCCAAAGCCGACATGATTGCTAAACCACCTGAGGCACAGGCACCCTCGACCCGTGTAGACGGTTTATTTGCGAAGGCAGAATGTGTACCTACAAGCCCGGCTCCCATGTGTCCTTGCGAAACAAATAATTCGCCGGTAAAATTACCCAAAAACAATCGATCAACATCTTCTGGATTTAGCCCCGTATCCGCAATCAATCCATCCACGGCTTCTTGCAATAACTCTTCCCATGTTGGGTTTTCTTTTTTCCCAAAATCTGGATGTCTTTTCCAAATAAAATCTGGATGCTTCTTTCCGATAAAATTGGTGTGTGCTCCTCCTGCAATAAAGGCACGTTTTGCTAAACTCATTATATACTCCATAGTTAAAAATTAAAAAACTGTATTCGTGTTATAGAAACCTAAAAAATGATTATAGGTAGATTGAAGATGTATTTAAGTTATGAGAGTGCAATGAAAATACAAATTTTTTTAGCGGGAATTCTTGTTTTTTCTCTAATTGGGTGTGGAGAAAAGGAAACGGAAGAAGAAGAGAATGAACCGGCTGTTGAAACGCCACAGATTGAATGTCCTTCTAGCTGGACGGAAGAAAATGGCATTTGGCTTGATCCATCCCTCTGTGTAGCCTGGTCTAATCGTGCCTCTAGTTCGATGAATTGGGATGATGCAAATGACTATTGTAATGGTTTATCGGAAGGTGGTTTCTCTGAATGGACTCTTCCTACAATTGGACAATTAACCGATCTCGCGGTTCGCGAGCATCCTCTAGAAGAAGTAGAAGGCGATCTCTGGTCATCAACCCTTGATCAAACAGGATTGATAGAAACAACCAACCTGATGCAGCCAGGAATGACGATCCTACTCGACAAATCTTCCAGCGCCTTTGTTTATTGCGTTTTTCCGTAAAAAATCCTCTCTAGATCTTTGTGTTTTAGGAGAATATTAGATTTTATCTGTTTTGTTCCTGCATTTTATCCCAATATTTTGATATAATATAGATGATAATGAGGAGAACTGTCTGTATTGCATCTCAATACAGACAAGTGGAGATGTACATGTTTCGAATTGGTTTTTTGGGTCTTTTGCTATCTGGATGCACTTGGATTGACGAAGAAATCTATAATGCAGATTTAAAAAATGTTGATGACGATGGAGATGGTGTCACTCTTGCAGAAGGCGATTGTAATGATAACAATCCTAATATATCTCCAAACATAGAAGAAATTTGGTATGACGGTATCGATGCCAACTGCTCTGGTGATAATGATTTCGATAATGATTATGATGGATACGTACCTCCAGAGCATGAAGGAAAAATGACAACTACCTATGTCACTGATGTCACTATTCTCCCTCTTCCTGGTGGGGATTGTAATGATACTGATCCAGATTCTTATCCAGAAGCTCCCGACTCCCCATATGATGGAATTGATTCTGATTGCTCTGGCAATGATGATTATGATCAAGATGCAGACGGATATGTTCCAACTGACTACGTTGGATTAAGTACAACTAATTTGGTTGATCAAGAGCTTCTCCCTGGTGGGGATTGTAATGACGGAGACGCATCGTTCAATCCCGGAGAACAGGATAACTGGTATGATGGCATCGACTCTGATTGTGGCGGTGAAAATGATTATGATCGCGATTTAGATGGGTTTGCTTGGGGTGGCCTTCCAGCTGGAACAGATATTGGAGCACTACAACCAGGCGATTGTAATGATGAAAATGCTGCTATTTTTCCAACTCAGATAGAGGTTTGGTATGATGGGGTCGACTCCGATTGCGCTCTAGATGATGATTATGATCGCGATGGCGATGGCTATGTTTACTCTGACTATGAAGGTCGTAGTACCCAAGGCGTACCGTCTTCGGGCTCGGCTCTGGCTGGAGACTGTGATGATCTAGATCCAGATCGCCATGAAGGTGCTCTAGAAATTTTGGGCGATGCGACTAAGGATTATGATTGCGACCTCTGCAATGGCCTTAATGAGGAAGCAGGAAATAACTGCGAAGATGTATCTGATATTGCAACTGGAGCATCCTCGTTTGCAATTAATACTTCTGAATGGCTCATATTTGGGCCTAGCTCTAATCCTCATAATATTCGACTTACAGCAAATTCTGACAATCTTTTTGTTTCTACCAGAACAGATGAAGTAACGACAATTAATCCAAATAATAACACAGTTATTCATTATTACTCTGCATCTTTTGTCTCCCAATTTGATCTTTCGAATTTAAATACTTCTCCTTCTGAGTTTTTTCGCTGGAGAGGTAAAACGGACGGTCCTGATTCCAACCCTTATTCTGACCGCCAAGCTATCGCGGCCAATGATAATTATTTTGTTGGCGCTATCGGTCAAGAGACCCTCAATCAGGCAGGACAATCTCTATATAGAAGGCTTCGTATTTCTGCTAAACTCCTAAATCCAACAGGCTATTTTCACCTGAGTACTCGCACCAACACAACGTTTCCTCAGCTTGAAGATGTTGCAATTATGATCGACTCAGATGATGTGATTCATGCTGTTGGCTGTGAGGCAGAGGATGGTTTACTTCAATATGCACGGATGCCACTCGCCAATCTAATACAGGGTCAATCTCTTAGTCTTGAGGTTGAAAAGGAAGTGGAAAACTTGCCACTGGAGAGATGTGAGCTCTATCAACAAGACGCAACCACAGGAGTTCTCAAGGGTTATCTAGCTGGCGATATCACAGAATATACCTTCCCACTTGAGGGAGATGAAGCAAGTGTCAGCTTTACCTCACAAGGTACAGCTAACTCCGGACATAACCCCCTAACAGAATTGATGTTGACAGATACCACTGCTGAGCATCTACAGGTAATCACCGATGCAACAGGTATTTGGGTAACAGTTGATGGATCAGAGCATCAAGTTTCTACGGAAACCGATGCGAAATCAGCCTATGGTATGATGACGGAATCTGGAGAAATCGTCATTGGTTTTGCAACGCTGAATGGTATTGGAAAGATCCTCGTCGGCGATCCAAATTTACTACCATCTTCTAGCTTTATAGAGTTTGAATTAACCTCTGACTATGAAATGGAAGAGGTCGTCGTTTATCCTTTTACCGATATTGATGGTGATAAAATATTTGTCAGTTTCTTGGCTTATAACGGTGTGACTCCCAATATGGGTTTTGGAATTGCATATCGATAATTCGATGCACTCAAGTTTTGAGTAGCGTTGAATTTTTATCCGCAATAACGACTCGAGTGTCATTCTAGGCATGCGCGTTTGAGACGCTCCTTCGTCCCCTCTAGGGATCAATTGTTGAGTCTGTATCCTTGGCATCATCGTTTATCTTCTCGACCCGCTTACCTAATATTGTAATACGTTCTGCGTGCTCAATTCCCTGATTATCCATAAGATATATATTGAGATTATTATGTCCTTCTTCAATTTGAAGATCTAAAGGAACCTCTCCCCCGACTTCCTGCCAATGAACTTTCTGACCATTCAACCACGCTTCATACTGAACAATCTCTTGATCATCTTTCGCCATAGAAACAAAAGATAAATTCCCTGTAGACGCCTCTAAAATTGGTTGATACTCAACCCAAGGCTCCAGCAACGTTTTTTCTTCAGTCAAAGAGGCTACATCTATTTTTGTTCGTATGATTCTTGAATACCCTTCTGCATCTAGACGCAAGAGAGGACTTGGTAGATCTCCTAACGCCTGATCTGACTGGAAATATAAACTAAGCTCTTGTACCTCTCCAGGCTTTAACTCAGTGAGCTTCCAATCCGACTGCTCCATTCTGATAGAGCGAGCATCATCAGGCCAAATAATCCGACCATGAAGCTCTTTCCATGGAATCTTGTTTTGATTTTCAAGTCGAATTTTTAAAGAATATTGCACCGACTCTTCACCTTGTTCCTCAATTTGAGCCTTCACATGAATCTGAGGACGAAAATGGGATTGTGTTTCTAAGATAATAGGAGATAATTCAATTTCTTCACAACACTCTCGTAAAAGTACCAAGCGAATTTCGTCTCTTCTTGAATTCATCCACAAAGGAATATCAACTGGAATTTGTACTGTAACCGCAGCCTCTTCTTTAATTCTTCCGACTGGAACGATTAAATCATCCCAAGGAGAACGAGAATCTTCTGCCTGTAGCCACAGAAATCCTTGCGAAACATCTCCGGAAGAATTGCGC
>JACLAC010013941.1_pt1 | contig 10963 bp, 5 predicted proteins | sample 8027881 | NCBI WGS metagenome assembly JACLAC01 (sample SAMN15725517, study PRJNA655200) | protist metagenome | isolation source: fluorescence activated cell sorting (FACS) single amplified genomes of... | place: Spain: Blaines Bay Microbial Observatory, Mediterranean Sea | collected 2016-01-19 | reverse complement strand
TTTCTATACGGTTTCGTTCACACACACTATATTTTTATATTTTTTTTTAGTTTTTTTTTTTACAACTTAGCATCATTACTTCCCTTATTATCTAACAATTCTTTGAAATTTTTTAGACATGCCATGGTAAATCGTTTCATATTACCCCTACGATCATTCAATTCTGGAGAATCATATAAAATAACTTTTTCCATGTTATTTGGGCCAACCACAGCTACTGCAGTAAATGCACCAGCTGGTCTTAATTTCCCCCCTAAACCACTAGCCTCTGTAGCACCAGACTCAGCAATCCCGTACGTTGCTTTGAATCGACTTTGAACATGTTTTGCCATATAAAGTGCCCATGTAATTTTTGATTGGCGATAACTATCACTGTTAAAATTCGGATCGCTATAGTCTTTGACAAATACTTGACGACGAACTTCTTTTGGCAACAACTCTTGACCTGCTAAACCAGAGTATACAGTAATCGATCCATTATAGAAGCGAGACGCTCGTGCACGCCCCATCAAGGATGCTAAGTAAAAAGATATGTTAGTTATGTGGTTGGATTGACAGCAAAAGAAATATATATAAGCATGCCTTACCTGTAACATATCCGCCAGTTGTCGCTTCTGCTATTGCAACACTTTCTTTTTTTGACAATAGCACATCGCCAATTTCATCTGCTAATTGTTCGATCTTTTCCATTGATACACTCATCTTATCTTATTTTTTTCTGTTTGTATTTCTCTTCTTTCCTTTTTTGTATCTTGTCTCCTTTCCTTATATTGTAATTTACAATTCACATTTACATCATGTAGTAGTAGTGAAAAAATATTTATTAATAAAATAGGGAAATTTAATATTTAAGGTTTTACGAAAAACATCCACATTCTAATTCAGTTCAGTTTTAGTTGCAAAGCCAGTCTAACACACCGAAAAAAGAAACCATGTGTGCGGTGGTAAAAAAAATAATCTCTTTTGACAGCAGTGTTTCTTTATATTGTGACATTATGTAGACTGGTATACCATATTAAATAATATGCGAAATATTGCAACTTTTTGCTTTAAATTATAAGATTTTAAAAAAGAGGAGAAACAACATGAAATAGCATCATTGGCTTTTTTGTGATGAAGAAGTTTAAGTTGTTCATCATACTACCGGCATATTATAGTCTACCAGCATACCACACAGGCATATTATAATAGAAGAGGAGGAGTAATCTAATAAAATACTATTTTCACTGTGCCAGGTGTGAACATTATTTATTATTATTCATTTATATATATAGAATATATACCCGGTATACACACACACACACACACATATTATCCCAACAGTGTAAGTCAGAAATGCCTTTCAATTTCAAAATAATTTATTCCTAACAATCACATTTAGTATTACAAATCTTGCTATATTAATATATTACATGGTATCAGATTAAATCGCTTTTTATGAACAGTACAATATATACATCTAGACATATATTATATATCCATCATGGGTTGCAACCAATCAACATCTGCACGAGATACTAACTTCAAAGGTTTGCAAAAACATACTTTGTCAGCCCACATTGATAAAAAGAAAATAAATAAAAAAGATATGAAAAAAATTGAACTGGAGTTTCTAACGCAAGATTTGGAAATAAATGATGTATATCCTAAAGCCTTCTTAGAGGAATATACTGTATTGCAAGAAGAACTAGGTCGCGGTGCAATGTCTATTGTAATAGCAGCAATTCATAAAAAAGACGGGAAGAAACACGCAATTAAAGTTGTGGAAAATCCAAAGCTCCGAGACGTGATCGATATGCAGCGTGAAGTGAAGACATTACAAATGTTAAATCACCCAAATATATTAAAAGCATATAAGACGTTTACAAAACCTGGTATTTTTATTATTGCAGCTGAATTTTGCGATGGGGTTGAATTGTTTAAACAAATTGTAAGAATGTATAGAGTGGATCAAGATGATTCAACTTATGGCTTTACTGAACGACATGCTTCATGTATTATAAGGCAAGTTGCTGATGCATTAGAATATGCACATGAAAAAGGTATTATACATCGTGACATCAAAGCAGAAAATGTTTTAGTTGGCAAGGAAGCTGGCCCACATGGAAATTTTGGACTTGTAAAATTAATAGATTTTGGATTAGCCATAAAACTTAAAGAAGGCAAAACAACTTACACTGATTCGCCATGTGGTACTCCAGGATACGTACCTCCTGAAATTGTGAATCCAACAATAACTGGAGATGTGGAGTACACCACGAGAGCAGATGTATGGAGCCTTGGTGTATTGACATATGAATTGATTTGTGGATATGCACCATTTTACGCAGAAGACCAAAAAGTAGCATTAGATCTAAGTAAGACAGGCGTATTTGAATTCCATGAACATTCATGGGCGGACGTGTCGCAAGAATGTAAAGATACCATTTCTACAATGCTAACGATCCCAGTAGATACGAGAAAAGAAATAAGCGAAGTAAAAAAATTGCCATGGTTAAGTGATGATATTGAGAAAATTGAAGATTTTGATTTAGATGTAGAAGATAATTTACGTCACACTCTCGCACGGAAAAGATGGAAGAAAGGAATGCGTTTAGTGATGGCAGTGAATCGAATGAAGAGCAAAGTAAAAATGTTAATGAACATACAGCGTGCAACAAAGGCAAAGGCTATTGGTAGCCCCCTTACACCACGAGGAACACCAAAAGATATCATTGTAGGCGGTGGCTTTTCATTAGATGATGATGATGATGATGATGAAGAGGAAGATTCACATCATAAAATTAAAAAAAGTAATACAACTGCTTAAAAAATATAGAGGAGACACACACTCTTTTAAAAATAACATTTTTATATATAAAAATATTTTATGGGATTTTTGTACATCATACGAAAACCGTACGGACCCGGTTCCGTATTTTTTTTAATTTTAAGATACACACAACAAACATACGAATCGTATATTTTTTTGACCTTTTACCCCCCACACATATACTGATATAATTCTCTTCCTTTTTTGCAAAACATTTATTATGTGTGCTTATAAAGATCCTATAAAAAATATTACGTAGAAAACGTGGTGTATGTACATGGTACTATGAACTTTTAATGCTATAATATTCCAATGCTGTTTTATTTATCTCTCCACATCCATTTGACACAAGACCGACATTTGCATTTTATCTAAGAAGTAATGGGGGATAAACTGGTTCATCATTCATCCAATTTCCATTGTGAAATACAGTACCATTTGCAAGTGTCATTTTACCATATCCGTGTCTTTTACCAAATTTCCATACGCCACCATATACGTCGCCATTAGCATATGTCATTGTACCTATTCCGTGGTACATATAATCATCCCATTCGCCCACGTAGGTTTTGCGTTTGTCACCACTAGCATATTTCTTTATGCCTCTTCCATGCTTCGGCATTTGTTTTAATCTACCAACTGGTTGATCGTTCATCCAGTTCCCATCGTGAAATACGGTACCATTTGCAAGTGCCATTTTACCATATCCGTGTCTCTTACCAAATTTCCATGCGCCACTGTGTACCGCGCCATCAGCATATGTCATTGTACCTATTCCATGGTGCATATGCTCATTCCATTCACCGATATATACGTCACCACTAGCATATTTCATTGTGCCATTTCCATGCCTCGCATCGTTTTCGTATTCCCCATTGTATACATCACCATTAGCAAACTTACAAGTTCCTTTCCCATTTGCTTTATGATCTTTCCATTCGCCAAAATATACATTACCATTAGCAAATTCATATCTGCCTTTTCCATGGAAAACGCCATGTTTATATTCACCATCATATATTGTACCATCAGCATATGTATATTTACCTTCCCCGTGCATCTTGTCATTTTTCCATTCACCGACATATACTTTACCATAATCTGTATATGCACCTTTTCCATGTTTTTTATCATCTTTCCACTCACCATCATATACAGTTTGATCAGCATATACACACTCGCCTTCTCCATTTCTCTTATCATCTTTCCATTCACCATTGTATGTATTACCATCAGCATACTCACATCTACCTGTTCCATGTCGCTTGTCCTCTCTCCATTCACCGACGTACACAGTGCCTGTAGGAGATTTATATGCCCCGTGGCCATGTTTCTTATCATCTACCCTATCATCTGTATATTTACCTTTTCCGTGTCTCTTGTCATTTCTCCAATCACCATCATATTCAGAATTGTCAGCATATATAAGTTTACCTTTTCCATGTTTTTTGCCGTTGCTGTTCAGTTCACCTGAATACACCTCGATGATATTGTTGAATTTGTTTGCACTCATTGCATTTCTTCTATTGAATGGATTTCTTACAAAACGAGCAAACGAATTTGCAACCGTTTCTAACCATTGTGGTAATGGTGATGCTTCACTGTTTTGTGGTATAAAATCGACAACTTGTGCCTTTGCATTTAAAATGCTTCTAATGCTCGTTTCACGAAAATCGGGTGTTGCATTAAAATAAAATGTAAAATTAATGTTTCCAATATTGGTTCTGAAATTGTCAGGACAACTACTAAGAATTGTACTAATTTCTGATTTATGTGCAACATCAATAACTACTATAATTGGTTTTCTGTATTCTATCGCCCACGCTAATTCTTTCCGACACCACTTACGTCTGAAATAGGAAGGTGATAAAATTACAATTACAATGTTTGATTTTATAATGCCTTCTTTCATGGCGGCTCCATCACACGCCACCATCATCTTATCTAACCAACAAGATTTCTTATATTCACCCATTGAATGATAGACACATAAGGCAATTGCTTCAGACTCAGCTTGTACATGAGAAAGAAAATAATCATTACTACTACTATTATTAGCTGTCGTATTACAGCCGACGTTATCATACAACATTTCTATTTTCAATTATAATATAATTTAATTAAGCTTATTTTATCTGCATATGTATATATATATATATATAGCAGCTATACTTCTTCTGGTTAGTTATTAAATTACAGAGTTTTAATATTTTGATATACCTATATATATATATTATATTTTATATATACCTACTATATATATATTAGAAACGATTATATATTATACTATACTATGGCAAGTTATTATCCAGGCTATTATACCTGGTATAAATAAAAAAATGTTGGTCCAGGTAAGAAATATTATGCTTTTCGTAATGCTGTGTGTATCCTATTAATATTTTAAATGACAAGAAGTACAATGCAATACAGTAAATAGAAATGGTTATGTAGTTGTGAAGAGAAAACAGGATCTGAAAATACGAGAATAGCTTAAATCTTTAAATTGCTCCCATAAAAATAGTGTGTCGCATACTTGTTCAAACCTCTAGCCCTTGCACGCACATCGGCTCTAGTTTTTTCTGTTTCAACTTTTTTCTCTCCAATGCTCTAATTTCACGTTTTTCCATGAAACCTTCAGGTTTGTCAACCAGGAGTTAAATTTTTTAATTATATTACCAAAAATACGTAATACATTTTTACAGTGAAGCAATAACTCTACCGTTTTTTTTTTGTGAAATAAGTTTCTCAACAGCATTTTGATATGTTTGTAATCTTGGACGAAAGATTCCTTGCTCCATATCTTGGCGAATTGCATTCAACTCATTTTCGAGTGCTATCCTACCATTTTCATCAACACCTTGAATAGAACTTTCCGTTTCCACTGTTCCTAATATTCTCGATCCCACCAATTTTCGCTTCTCATTTGAATAATCATATTCACATGCTTTATGCATGATACATCTATTATCAAACAAGACTAAATCACCTCGACGATAATTATGTATGTACATTCTCTCCTCATTTTCCCGACAATGGCTATTTAATTTCTCCAACAACTCAAACGAACGTTCCCGGCTATAACCTTCAACACCAAATGCATGTCGACCAACATATAAAGTTTTCCGGTTTGATTTAGGATGTATTTTAACTAATGGCCTCAAATATGCATTTCCATGATAAATAGGAATCAGATCTCGTGGTGGTATCCAACCTACATCCATAGCTTGGGAAAATTCGTTTGAATGCCATGCTTTTAAATCTTTAATTTCATTTTTCAGCTCTTCAGACAAAGTATCATATGCAGCACGGGCATCTAGAAATCCAGTACCACCACCCCAACTAGTCATAACTTCGCATGTCAATAAACCCCCAGTAGCGCTTTGTGGTTGATAGGTATCATCAAAATGCCATTGTTCATTACCAACATTAATTTTCATCCCAGTCTTATCCAAGGCAAAAATTTCTCCTTTTTTGTATTCGTCAACATAATTCCCCATAGGATTGCCATTGAAACGTAATTTTCCAAATCTAGAAGCAAACTTTTCCTGTGTCTCTGGATCAAGTCCAATTTTTGGAAAAATTAACAAGCCATATTCAACAAATGCTTGGTTAATTTTCTCAAAATCATCTTGGGACAAATTAGCTAAATCAACGCCGCGTATTTTTGCACCAAACGTTTTACATGCCAATGGTTCGATTGAAAAAACATTTTCTTGATGTAAATGGCGTAAAATTTTTAATTCTTGGGCCAAAACTGCTTCAGATAACTTTGCTTCTTGTAAATGCTCCAAGTAACGTTCGGAACTTTCACCTTTAATACGTGTTGCTTGTAAGACTCTTTTTTCATTGTAATAATCGTATGGGCATGCACGATGTAACAATCGTCGATTATCCCATAAAACTAAATCGCCAACAGAATATTTATGTCGTATAACATATTCTGCTTTTGAACCAGTAAATGCATTTAAATCATCTATCAAACGAACCGATTCTTCACGAGACAATCCAACTATGTTGTGAGCATGCCGACCGATGTGTAAATTTGGACGCTTTGTGGCAGGATGAATTTTAACTAATGGACGTAAATATGCTTTCCCATCATAACCATATGCATCGCCAACTTTCGGAAATATACTTTCATCATTTGCCATAGAATAATGAAGTGAATGGTATGCATTTAAATGTTCAATTTTACGTTTCATATCTGCATCTAAATCATCATATGCAGCCCGTGCATCGGCAAATTCAGTTTCACCACCGGTACTAGGCAATTCCATTGCTTGCAATAAAGCACATTTTGATGAAACAGGTGTATATGTTGAATCTGTATGCCAAACTTCGTTTCCAAGCAACGTAGCAAAATGTCGAGACGTGTTAGGTTTCATGGAAGATTCAAATAAAAGTTTATTTGCTTTACCACCAGAATTTGCAATATTTACACTTTCCATTTCCGGTCTTCCTTGCACTAAATGTTCAATTTCTCCAAATCGTTTCCCAAATTCAGTTTGTTCACTCATAGATAAATGTTGTTTTTTAAATATCAAAAGACCATATTGATTAAAAGCATCTTCAATTTGTTGAAATTGCGACGTTGTTATATTGGAGACTTTTATATTTGTAATAGTTGCACCAAATGTTTTCTCTGGATGTGGTGTTATCTTCATTGTTTTTCTTATATATATAACGATCTACAATATTTTTTTAATGTTCTTGTATTATTAGCTTTACCATTATATACCAACATCCGGTGTGAATGGTTATATATTGTTTATCATTACAGTATTTTAGTTCTATGTATATCTATATATATATTATTTCTCTTACTCATATATTAATATGTATATATATTTTGTATTACTGTACCCTGTAGTTCAAATTGGCCAATATTATTGTAAGTAAGACGGACGATAGCTGGATAGCACGATACAGGCCTACTGGCCTATCAAAAGAGATAAAAATTATACTTAGGATAACCTTTCTTCTACAATTGGTTCGATTCATGCTGCTGTTACAATGCTATTTTAATTTCGTTGTATCAATGTTTGTTGAGCAACAATGAGCAATAGCTTTTAGCATTACATTTACTAAAATACAAATTCGATAGTAATACTGTTTTATCGATACTAGATCTATCAATCTATATAAATTCTATTATAAACGGCCTCTATAACATGCACCGTGCTGGGCGTGCACATTCCCTTAATTCATCTCCTAATATAGAAACAAAAGAAGGAAGGTATATAATATAATAAATAAAAAAAAGGAGGGATTTTTTGGTGTAATAATTATATTTGCGTGTGTGATATAAGCCGACGCAGCGTCCGCGTGTAGAAATGTGTGTGTTTGTGTATCGATACATACGACTTGTCTCCTCGTCTTCATAAATACACATTATGTCGCTCCGTCTTCTTATTGTTGTGGTGGTATGCACTGTTCTCCACCATGCACATGCTTGTCTCGATGATAGTGCCATGGTCAAGTTTCAAGGCAAAGAAATGTCGGTTGGGAGGTTTAATACAATATGTACAAAATCGATTCAAGATCTAAAAGGTGTTGCTGGAGCAATTGAGAGAAGAACTGAAAGTCAATGGGACAGAATAAATTACTATTATAAAGAGTCGCGCGAGAATCCAAAAACGTTTTGGGCGACATGTAATTTGAAGTTTTGGGATAGGTGTGAGTTACCAAATTTGAAATGGTCCAGTAAGGCAAATGAGGTTGCTGAAAATACTGTAACGTTTATAAAAAGTGCAAAATGTACTTGCGGAAAACAGGATGCCTTGATAAAAGTTAAAAAAAGAATTAAATTTGCCGAACATAAATTGAACGGGGCTATCCAAAAATTAAACAAATTTATAAGAAAATTTGAAGGCAATGGCGAGCTTACGATTTCCTTTTTAAAAGCAACAAAATATGCTAGTTTCACTGCCCTTACTATTATGGCTAGTGCTGGTGCACCGTTGGTGGTAGCTACAAAGATTGCAGGCGGTGTGGCCGCCTCACAGGAACTTCTTGATCAAGTTGGTTGGCATATCGCTGACAAAAGAGCATTTAAACCTTGGAAAATTGTGTTGGAAGGAGGCATTGGGGCCTTAACGACGTTTCTAGCGGCCGGAACAGTTGGGGGCTTTGACTTAGGTGGTAAGTTTCCAAAAGGTTGGAAGTTGAATGACTTGGCACGTTTGTCGGAATATGCGCCCAAAATACTAGGTGGGTTTCTTCTAAAACATAAAAATACTTGCTTTTCGAAAGGGATTACAACATTTGGTGAAATGGCTTTAAATGGGGGGCAAGACCCGGACAAAGCTGCTGGGAAGGCGTTAGCTGACTGCTACACTTTCGAATTAACGAACGATAAATCGTTTTGGTACGCATTTCAAGAATACGAGGGCAGTGTTGGCAAAACGAATCCTAGTAGTAAGTTGACTGGAAATATCGCTGCTGATTCAAAAAAGTCAATGCTAAGGCATCATAAAGATTTAGCGCCGGAGGAAAGTAATTTGTTTGACAGTAGAAAATGTAACCGTGAGAAAAGAGGCAGTGAATGTATGTACAAACACTTATGCAAAGGTGGTAACCGCTTCGTCGTCTCCCACCGGTGTCCCGGGGCACCAAAAGGTGTTAAATGTTGTATCCATGCCCATTGGGATGTTGTCTTGCCAAGAAAAGATGAAAAGTGTGCATTTGCTGGCGGACGCTGCTTGGACATTCACGGAAAGAAAAATCGAGATGGTTTTAAATGCCAAGGTACGTTAAAAACTGGAATGTGTGGCGGCCCATCAATGAGACAATGCTGTATCGGTGACTCGGCAAATTTCCCTGCCGAATCAAGTTTGGAGGAAGGCGAGCGGTAAATTATTTGTTGCAAGTGTATTTATAATTTATAATATTTTCCGTCTTTTTTAATTATTCTAAAATTCTGATTTAAATGTGATTTCATATCATCACTAAGCTTATTATGAAATAGGTTCAAGTTAGTTAACGTAATTGTTTTTTTTTAATCCTTTGCCAATAGATTTACCACCTTCACAAGAAAAAATTACTACACACTATTATATCATATAGCCCGGCTAGCTAGCTTTAAAACACACACACACACACACTCTCTCTCTCACTTCTTTGTTGTTTTCATTAATCGTTCTTCTTGTTGTAATGATAATAATTGTTTCTCTTCTTCTTCCTCCTCCTTTCGTCGTCGTTGCTCTTCTCTCTCTTCACGTTTTAAACGACGTGACCACCATTTTGTATATGTATGATGCGTACCAAATAAATAATCAATCCATTCCTCTTCTGCATAATTTACACTTGGATTTAAATGATGTAAATAATGATATTCCCCATCGAAAAAATTTTGATGAATCCAATGTATTATTCCACCATCCTCTTCATCATCAAATGAAAAACCTGCATGATCACTAGCAGCACCTAAGCCTTGATATGCAAAAAATAAATGATGCCAAAAAGGATTGGTTGGAAGAATCATTAATGCCATTAATAATGCTGGTATTTCAGCAACTAAAAATTCCGTAGTAGTATCAAGCCAAGCTGCTGATGCAACTAATTCTTTAATAGCACAATGATGACGTTTATGTACTGCTGCATATATATATGGATGATGCATAATTTTATGCGCACCTGCAACCCATAATTCACCAATGTTATAACCGATAAATTGTTTCAAAAATCCTTTCCAAGCAGGATCATCCAAAGTAGCATTCATGACTGCATCAAAACGAAAATGACAAACAACTGTCATTGCTGGCAATAGCATCAAGGAAATATCAAATAAAAATTTTTTATAACCATTTAAATATAGTTCTACCGTTGGTTTTCTATTTTTAATTAAAGAATATTTTTTCCATTGACCTGTTAAATCCCTCCATGCTATATACGAAACTGTACATGTATGACTAGTGACCAATGCCCCACATAAACTTACTGCTAAACGGAACGATTGGAGCCATGATTCATTGGAGCTTGTACTATTGTTAAAAACAAAACAAAATATAAATAAAGGTAAAAACGGCAAAAATACATGAAATGAATAATACTTGTTGTTGTTTATTTGTGATTTACGTTTTTTTTCAGCTTCTTGTTCTAACTTATTAATTTGTAACTGCTCGGAAGAATAAGCATTATTATTATTATTAT
>JACLAC010019438.1_pt1 | contig 10964 bp, 10 predicted proteins | sample 8027881 | NCBI WGS metagenome assembly JACLAC01 (sample SAMN15725517, study PRJNA655200) | protist metagenome | isolation source: fluorescence activated cell sorting (FACS) single amplified genomes of... | place: Spain: Blaines Bay Microbial Observatory, Mediterranean Sea | collected 2016-01-19 | reverse complement strand
ATTTCATACTTTCAAATTACACTAATCCAAATCTTATGATTGATTTATAAAGAAAATTGATATATTAATACATCAATAATTTGTAAAGACCTACGGTAATTATTAAAGCAATCATGGGTATCATATCCCCAATATCATGCACTGAGACCATTCGAATCAATCGCCGTCTACCGATTTTTCCACAGGTACACTTTTATCTGCGTCAACTAATTATTCATTGTATGCTTCACCTGGATTCACTATTTGTGAGAAAGATTTCACTCAACAATTTGAGGTCTCCCGAACACCAATTCGAGAAGCACTGTTGCAACTTGAGAAAGAGGGCCTTATCTATCCTCAATCCGGCACACGTATTTCCAAAATTAGTATGGAAGAAGTGCGTGAGAGTCATTTCATTCGTCAAGCCATGGAAAATGCTAAAGTCCGATTTGCTGCACAGCGGGAGGATTCTGAATTTCACAATCAACTGAATAGACGTCTTCAAGAATTCAACAATGCCCTAAAAAATGCTGAAAAGGATCTTTTATTTGATTGGATGAACTTTTTCATCGGACAATAGCAGAATTTCGCTTCAAGAACAGACTGTGGAAAATGACAAACATTGCAAAATCTCACATGGACCGTGTGCGAGACTTGACCCTTCCACTCCCAAAAAGGATTTACGAAATTGCTGATGAACATCAACGGGTTGCTGATTGTATAATCCATCACCTTCCAGTCCAATCTGTAAGGGCCATCCAAGATCATCTCAGTGTGATTTTTTCAGATATTGAACGCATTCGAAAAGAACATTCAGAATATTTTGTTCAATAGCTTATCATCCAAACACATCTACTAATGCCATATCTAACTAAAACCCAGCTTTCTAAGTTTGAAAAGAATGGATTTCTGATTGAGAGAAACCTTTTTGATTCTGAGGAAACACAACTACTTCAGAAGACTGCAAAAGATGATCAGGAACTTGATCGTCGAAGCCAAGGAAGACGAGACAGATCAGGTGCCACGGTCCGGCTTACTCTTTGGAATCACCCAGGCGATGGAATTTATGGAATGTTTGCCCGTTGTAAAAAGCTTGTTGGCAGAATGGAAGAACTACTTGATGGAGAGGTCTATCATTATCATTCAAAGATGATCCTCAAAGATCCTGAAATTGGAGGAGCTTGGGAATGGCATCAAGATTATGGCTACTGGTACCACTATGGATGCCTTCAACCTCTTATGGCGAGCGCTATGATTGCCGTGGATCCCGCAAAATTAAACAACGGTTGTCTAGAGGTTCTGAAAGGTAGTCATCATCTAGGCCGCCTTGATCATTCTTTAGCAGGAGATCAATCTGGCGCAGACCCTGAGCGAGTGCAAATTGCAATGGAGTACTTCGAAAGAGTCCAGGTTGAGTTAGAGCCAGGGGATACACTTTTTTTTCACTGTAATCTTTTGCATTGTTCAGGTCAGAACCACTCTCCTGATCCTCGATGGGCAATGATTTGTTGCTTTAACGCTGCCCGTAATAATCCGTTCAAAGTATCTAGACATCCTCAATATACCCCACTAGAGCAAGTTGATGACACACTTATCAAAATGGTTGGACTGGGAAGATTCAATGATAGTGTGGATGTTGATTTTATGGGTGAGAAGATGGATCGAAGCATCCCCTCAGATCACCATAAACCAACGACTGAAACTGTATGAGGCTAACCACTGGAATTCGTCTTAGTTGGCCTGAACTAAGAAAATTTTTGCACCAACATCTCACTGAGCATGTTCTCCCATTCTGGTTTCCAAAACTAATTGATCAAAGATACGGAGGCTTAAACAATTGTGTGCAGGATGATGGCACTATACTCTCCACCGAAAAATACCTTTGGTCTCAGGGTCGAGCTCTTTGGGTCTTGAGTAAACTGTTCAATGACATTGATCAGAATCCAAAGTGGCTCGAGATTGCAGATCCTATCGCAAATTTATTGACAGACTATGGGAGGACTACTGAAAGGGAATGGTACTTTAGTTTGAACGCAGACGGCACACCCGCAAAGGAACCTCAATCTATTTATGTTGATGGGTTTTGTATCTATGGGCTTACAGAATATGCTAAAGCAACCGGTCATTCCAAGAGCCTAGACGTTGCCTTAGAGGCATACGCTCAAGCAAGTCCAAAGTTGGATGATCATTGCTTAGTTAGGACAATGCCTCACCCGATTCCCACTGGGTATCAGGCCCATGGCCCCCTAATGTTGGGCTGCAAATTAGCCCAGCGGCTGATTCAAGATCGAATGATTGGTGAACATGAAATTACCAAACTGACTCTCACTGACATCACAACTCCCAAGGGGCTGCCAAAATTTCAGGGGATATACGCCGAGCACGCAATGGATATGGGAGATCCAGGCTCAGCTAAAAAACTTATTCAACAAAGACCAGATTTCATCTTTCATTTGGCTGCTGTCGTTTCCGGAGAAGCTGAAGCTGATTTTGAAAAAGGTTATCGCGTCAACCTAGACAGTACCCGATATTTGCTTGAAGCGATCCGGACTCAACAGGATTATTGCCCACGAGTGATTTTTACTTCAACAATTGCTGTGTTCGGTGTTCCATTTCCAAATCCAATCCCCGATACACATCATCGAACCCCACTTAGCTGTTATGGAACTCAGAAAGCCATTGGCGAGTTGTTGTTGGCAGATTATTCCAGACGAGGCATTCTTCAGGGGATTGGACTTCGACTTCCCACAATCTGCATCCGGCCAGGATTACCAAATAAAGCAGCATCCAGTTTTTTCTCTGGCATTCTTAGAGAGCCTTTAAACGGCAAGGAGGCTGTCTTGCCTGTTTCAGAAGATGTGCGTCATTGGCACGCTAGTCCAAGAGCCGCCATAAGATTTCTCTTGCACGCAGCCTCTATTGATCTGGAGTTAGTTGGTAGGGACTGCAACCTGACGTTGCCTGGTTTGTGTGCGAGCGTTAAGGAGCAGATCGAAGCACTGGAACGAGCTGCAGGTAAGGATGCTGTGTCCCTGATTCGTCGAGAGCCAGATCATTTCATAGAGAGGTTGGTCTACAGCTGGCCAGAGTCCTTTGAAGCTGAGAAGGCACGATCACTAGGCTTCAAAGCTGAAAAAGACTTTGATGAAATCATCAGGATTTACATGGAAGATGAATTAGGCGCTGCCTCTTAGGCATTAATTAATTATCAGCATCACCAGTTGACTCTGATTATCAAGGTCAAACTGTAAAACACTCAGAGAATCATTCGCTTGTTTAGAGATTGATCCTCCTGAGTGGCAAGCACCATCTCACCAATTCCACATTGTCCCATCTTCAAGCCGATTCACTGGAAGGAACGCTCGCTGATAAGGGTATTTTTCGGCCAAGGTTTCATCAATATCCACCCCATGTCCAGGATTCTCACCACAAAATAAGAAACCGTCCTCGAACCTGTAGTCATGTGGAAAGACCGTATCAGTCTCTTCGGTGTGTCGCATGTATTCTTGAATCCCAAAGTTCGGCACCCAGGTGTCAAAGTGTAGCGCAGCTCCCATACAGACAGGTGACAGGTCTGTTGCACCATGGCTACCCGTGCGAATGTGATGTAGGCCGGCCAGATCAGCAATTCTTCGCAAGTGGGTAATGCCCCCCGCATGAACAACTGTCGTCCGGATATAGTCGACAAGCTGTTCCTGAAGCAAGGTTTTGCAGTCCCAAATCGTGTTGAATACTTCGCCCACTGCGAGGGGAGTAGTGGTGTGCTGGCGAATTAACCGAAAGCCCTCTTGATTCTCTGCAGGCACAGTGTCTTCTAGCCAGAACATTCGATATGGCTCGAGCATCTTTCCAAGTTGTGCTGCTTCCAATGGGGTCAACCGATGATGGACATCGTGTAAGAAGTGTGGCTCTGGTCCATAGTTTTCTCTCAACTTTTCAAACAGCTTCGGAACAAAATCGAGATACTTGGACGTCGACCAAAAATTTTCAGAGGGTAAATTATTGTCTGCTGGTTCATAAAACATTCGATCTTTCGAGACCCCATATGTGCTGTCCAGTCCTGGAATCCCCGATTGCGCCCGGATGGCCCTATAACCCATCTCACGGTAACGACCAACTTCGTCAATCGTGGAAGATAGATCTGCACCGTTAGCATGTCCATATACCAGAACACCTGTACGGCTTCTACCTCCAAGCAATTGATACAGTGGTAGGTCGGCAATTTTGCCTTTCAAATCCCAAAGTGCGGTATCAACTGCTGCAATCGCCGTCATCGTCACAGGCCCTCGGCGCCAATAAGCGCCTCGGTAGAGATATTGCCAAATATCCTCAATTTGCTGGGGGTCACGCCCAATTAGACAAGGAGCCACGTGGTCCTCAAGGTATGATACTACCGACAACTCCCGTCCATTTAACGTGGCGTCACCAAGACCATAAATTCCTTCATCTGTGACTATTTTTAGGGTGACAAAATTTCGTCCTGGACAGGTAACAATCACACGGGCTTCAGTAATTTTCATGCTCATCTCCTTGATTTAAGAAAGATACAAATTCACCTTAATCAGTAGTTTTTGATTGACTTTAAGTCAATCACTAATATATCAGTCACTCGTTTTTCTGAGTGTATGAACGCATATTGACTGCTTCAATGGGTTGGGTGATGGTTCTCAATCTGATGATTGGCTTATTGACTCCACCAATCGGCATGGTTCTCTAAATCATGACCAAGATTTTTAACCAAACATTTGAGGAAGCTGTTCAGACCTCGCTGCCTTAGTTCTTACCGCTGATCGATGCCCTGTTGATCATAAAGTGTGTCCCGGAAAAAGTGCTATGGCTAACAACGATGCTTTACCGATAAATTGATAGATCAACTTTATGAGGACCTATGCTGCAATGTAGTATTCATGGAGCAGAAGACCTGAGAATTGAGAATGTTCCTTGTCCACAACTTGGACCAGGTCAGGCATTGGTAAAGATTGGAGCTGCAGGAATTTATGGCTCCGACATGCACTACTATAGGCATGGACAGATTGGGAAATTCAAAATTCGAGAGCCATTGATCCCAGGTCATAAAGCTTCCGGAGTGATTGCTGCCTTGGGGTCCAATGTCGAAAATCTTGAAGATGGACAACAAGTTGCGATCAATCCCTCTCATCCTTGTGGAAAATGTTCTCGATGTCGGGAAGAGCGTAAAAATTTTGTGACAGTATGTTTTTCCTTGGAAGTGCAAGTGTTTTTCCTCATGCACAAGGGATGTTTTGGGAGTATTTTTTAATTTTAGCAAAGCAGTGTATTCCTACTTTGAACCAGGTTCCTCCTGAAGAACTGGCACTATTAGAACCACTCTCTGTAGGTCTTCATGCAGTCAATAGGGCAAGCAACTTGTGTGGAAAGAGAGTCCTAATCAGTGGTTCTGGAACGATCGGATGCATGGTCTTGCTCGCAGCTAAGCTGGATGGAGCAGAACAAGTCACTATAGTTGATGTACTGGAAGAACCATTGGCAATTGCCAGAAAAGTTGGTGCTGATCAAACACTTTGTGTTCAGCTATCAGCTGCACCATCTCCTGAATTCCTTAATGAATTTGATGTGGCTTTTGAGGTTTCTGGTGGTGCATCCGCCCTTGGCAACTGTATTGAGCTGGTTCGCCGTGGTGGCATAATAGTGCAGGTAGGAACGCTTCCTGTTGAGGGGATTCATCTCTTTGCGAATCAAATTATGGTCAAGGATTTAGACATTAGGGGTTCTATGCGTTTTGGCAATGTTTTCTCTCGGGCAATCCGATTGCTTGAAAGTCAAAGATTGAATGTAAAACCCATCCTTACTAGTAAATTTCCCATTGCAGAAGCAGCAGAAGCTCTCAAATTGGCTTTCGATAAGACCCTCTTCATGGAAGTTCAGATTGTGGCAGATTGACAAAGTCAGTGAGCATTGTTCTTCAGGATCAAACTTTGCCGAGTGCCCTATCTACATAAACCGATCAAACGAATAAGCTCCCTCTACCAAAGAAATAGCCTGGCCTGTCTTAATGGATTCCTGGGCTGCCAATCCTTGCAAAACAGCCAGAGAACCATCTTCCAAATTAACCTCGATTTTCCCATCCCCCAAAACTACCTGCTGAAATCGCTGGTGCTGATAAAAAGTTGAACCATGGTGGTCTCCGGCTGCCAGAATCAGAGGATCAATAACAATTTCTTTTCTTGAAACACCTTTTGGGAATCTTGGACTGAAAATCAACTCAGGTGTCGGAGGTTTGCCTAAATCTTCTGGCCAGAATCGATCCGGGCCGGGAATCTTACATTCTAACTTCCCTGCTGATCCAACTGCTGCTATTTCTTCCTGGAATAAAGATCCTTCAGCAAACATGCACAGATCAAGAGTTGCCCTCATTCCATTTGCAAACTCCACAATCACAAAGGCTTGGTCAATAATATCTGGTTTTTTACCAGAGTAGATCTCATCGAGATGATTGACTTCGATCCCTCCTGAAGCAAAAACCTTTGTAGCTTGGCTTTGCGTAATCAGGTTCATCAGATCAAAAAAATGGCAGCACTTTTCTACAAGAGTTCCACCAGAGTTGACATTGAACCGATTCCAATTGCCTACTTTGGCCAAAAAAGGGAAACGATGCTCTCTTATGCTGAGTGTTTTGAGTTGACCTAGACAGGAAGGATTGCGAATCTCTTCCAGCATAGCAGATAAGGGGGGCATATAGCGATATTCCATGGCAACCCAAATCGGAAAATGAAAATTTTCATTCAGTTGCAGTAATCTCTTGAGTTGCTCTTTAGAGGTGCAGAGGGGTTTCTCAACGAGGGTTGGCTTAGGCTGCAGGTCGCTGATCAGTTCTATTTGCTCAGCGTGTCTAAAATTAGGACTCGCGATCACCCAAGCATCGACTTCTGCATCACAAAGCAGTGACTCAACGCTCTCATGAAATTGGATTAATGGAACTCGTTGCCTCATCTGCATCCGCATCGTATCATCGGGTTCATAAGCATGAGTCAATTCAACATTATCCAGCAATTTCATATTTCGCACGTGCTCTTGGCCCATCATTCCACATCCAATCATCCCATATTGAAGCGGCCGTTTTTCAGTTTTCATTTTCAACCCACAAAATTATTTAGCTAAAGTCATGTCCAAATCTCAAACAGTCGTACCCATCCAGAGTGCAGGTCTAGATCGAGTTGAAGTGGCGTGGTTTGCCCCTCTTTGTTCGGATGATTACAGATATCTTGGTGTTCCAGATGGTCAACTTCGAAGCAATTGGAAAAACACCAGTGAGGTATTACTTACCGCTGAAAAGCTCGGTTTTGGAAACATTCTTTGCCCCTCTTCCTATCAGGTTGGTCAAGATACGTTGACATTCGCTTCCGGCGTCGCACCTTTGACAAGTCGGATTAATGTGCTCACAGCTGTACGCTGTGGGGAAATGCACCCAATCATGTTAGCCAGAACTGTTTCTACCATGGATCACATGATGAAAGGCCGCCTCACAATCAATATTATTTCCTCAGACATGCCTGGAGAGAAAATCTCCAGTAAGGATCGTTACGAACGTTCCAAGGAAATCGTCGAAATTCTCAAACAGGCTTGGAGCAAAGAGGAAATCAACTATGAAGGTCGTTTCTACCAATTTCAGAACCTAACCACTGATCCAGCCCGACCCTACCAGCAAAACGGTGGACCGCTGCTTTACTTTGGCGGATATTCTCCACCCGCACTTCAACTTTGTGGCCAACACTGTGATGTCTACCTGATGTGGCCGGAACCAGAAGATCTATTGAAAGAAAGAATGCAAGCTGCTCACGCTCAGGCCCAAACTTTTAGGAGAAATCTCGACTATGGGCTGCGAGTTCACATGATTGTTCGTGACACTGAAGTCGAAGCTAGAGAATACGCACAGTCCCTGGTGTCACAGTTGGAAGACGAAATTGGCCAGGCGATCAAAGCTAGGGCCTTGGACTCTACTAGTCTTGGCGTTTCTTATCAGGCAAAAAATGTCGTTGATTCTGATGCGTTCGGGTTTGTAGAACCAAATCTATGGACTGGCGTCGGAAGAGCTCGTTCTGGATGTGGCGCTGCGCTTGTTGGAAGCGTCGATCAGATTCTGACCAAACTTGAAAGGTACATGAAACTGGGAATTCGAGCTTTTATTTTCTCAGGCTATCCCCATAAAGATGAATGTGAAAATTTCGGGACAAAAGTACTACCACAACTTCAAACCTGCCAACTTTCAAACGTCTATGGAAGGGTGCCAGACTCTCTTCCACAGACTCCTCTGGGTGTTGGAGAACGTCGTTGAGTTAAGTTTGTATTGAACACCATATTTCAGTCTAACGGGATGGAATCAAAAAACAGTAGCTGTCTTTCAGAGTTCATGATGTGAATCGCCTTCTTACAAATCAATTGCCTTAACGGCTCAGCAAAAGAAGTCGTGAAGATCAACTTATTTATTCATGAAAATGATTGGGATTGTGATGGCTCTAGGTCTTCAAAGACTGTTTGGAATCCTAATCTAATAGGGCGGTTGAAGTTCAGATTTATCCAAATGGTGGATTTAATTCAAAAGATGAGGAATGTCTGGGTACGATTTACCGAGGTACTTTAGAAATCTATATCACAACCACTAGTTGATTCGCGAATGTTTATGGACCCTGCACAAGTGTTTAACCCGCCATATGTTTCCGGATGACCGTGTCGTAGCACATGCATTTAGAAACCCCTGCGCCAATCAGCTGAGATCTGCAGTATTGGAAAGGTTATTCCATTAGGGATCATGGAAATCTCAAATACTGTAGAAGATATTGCTAAAACGAAGAAGCAGATCCAGTCACCTAATGATGTCAAGTGCCTAAAGATTCAGACCATCAAGGCGGGTGTATAAATTGAATCAGTGAGGGAAATATAGGTACTAAACGTTGATTTCAACGCCTGAAATCTATACTTCTCTTGAAGTTGGAGTGGTAGAAGGCATAAAGAATAGCATCTCAGATATCGTCAGAACGAAGTTTCGTGAGCATTTGCATTACATCAAGTTGATTGGGCAAACCTAGTTGGGATTGTTTAGATTCTTAAGTGAAGCTATATTGCAACAGGTCCTAGGATCGCACCAACAAAAGTTTCCATAGATCGCAGTACTTGTAAACACATGCAAGGGCATCCATTATGTGTAAAGAATAACTGCTGCTAATCCTAATTAAAATCGGCACTATAACAAATTCGGGAATAAGTAGCTATTTAAAGGCAAGATTATTGTGGGACAGAACAAAGCATCAGGAATCGATTAATTCTTAACAGAGACAAAGTAATAGATTCTAATTTATTTGCTTACAACGTGATCGGTTAAACCCGAATCAAATAAATTCAAAAAATACAACGACACCCCTAATCATTAGACAGTGGATCCATGAACCAATTCACCATATCTGAACTAGTGGAGACCAAATAACCTCCAGCTCTTTTCAGTCCTGAAACAAATCCATTCACTGTTTTTTGAGTAATGCTACCATCACAAGATCCTTGCTGTTCCAACCAATGAACAGTATTACCAACCACTACTACACTTCCTGAGACAATTAATGAACCAGCAGAGACAGTTATTATACCAGCAGAGACAATAGCTAAATTTCCCAGTACACACTCGGCGTCTTGACAACCCCGAGTAGCGTCAGAAAGCCCTTCAATTACCACTGAATCTGAATTATCAATCCCCTTAACCTCAAGTGACCATTCTTTAGTAACAAGTTGACAATCATAGTTCTGGTTCGGCTTAGATTCTGGAACAAAACAAGCTGCTAAATTAAGAATAAATATTAAAGATAAGAACTTGATCACAAGATTCATTTCAAACTTAAAGTGTGGCAGATTTATATAAATTTGAAATAAATCTAATTGTATTTTACGTTGTTTGTTGGCCAATATAAATTTTCTTGAAGAAGCCATTTAGATGTTTTGATCAAAGCCCTACCAAATTTCTCATACTCATTTTGACCTTCTCCTACTAGATCTCCAAAAAAATGATTAATTTTATCATTTTCTAAATGAAAACTTCCTTTGGCGGTCATGACTGACCAGTACATACCAGGCCTGTTCGTAAAAGCAAAAGAATTTAAATGCTTTTCAAAGAATGATACACCCATCCAAGGTGTTGTTCTGGATAAATTCAACATATCAGTCACTGTAGGAGCGATATCGATCTGGCTACCAAACCGTTCAACAACAGTTGAGTTGTTAATGGGACCACCAATTATTAGCAAAGGAATCTGTGATCTTATCCTGATGAAATCTTCATAATTATTAGCTTTTTTTATAGACTCTCCATGCCAAGAAGTATCACTAGTTATAAGTATTATTGTATTGTCATACCATTTTTCTTTTTTTGCTTTCTCAATAAAAACTCCAAGTTGTTCGTCTGAATAATGAAGTGTATTCATAAATTTGTGAACTTCTCTGTTCCCCAAGTTTAAATCATAATCTTGATGCACTTCAAATGGGTGATGATTTGTAATTGTAACTATTGTAGTAAAAAAAGGTTGTTTCTCTTTTCTAATTTCTTCTATTGCTTTATTAAATAATTCTTGATCAGTGAAACCCCAACCTAGTTTTTCAGCATTTTTCCTAAAATCATTTCTATCAATTATTTTATCAAATCCATTCCTTAGAAGAAATAAAGCTTGTCCGTCAAAGCTAGAATCTGATGCATGAATCCAAGAAGTACTATAGCCCTGTTCTTTAAGAAATTCTGGCAAACAATAAAATGAATTCGTCGGAAAATGGTCCATAACTGCTCCACCATAATTTGGCATTATTGAGCAGTAAATTGCAACGTCAGCATGTTTGGTCTGATGCCCGTTTGCGAAGAAATTCCTGAAAAGAATTCCCTCCTTAGACAGCTTATCGAATCTTGGAGTTATAGAATGCAAACTACTATAAACACCTATATCAGTTGCTCTAAATGACTCCATAAGAATAAGAAT
>JACLAC010003166.1_pt1 | contig 10968 bp, 8 predicted proteins | sample 8027881 | NCBI WGS metagenome assembly JACLAC01 (sample SAMN15725517, study PRJNA655200) | protist metagenome | isolation source: fluorescence activated cell sorting (FACS) single amplified genomes of... | place: Spain: Blaines Bay Microbial Observatory, Mediterranean Sea | collected 2016-01-19 | reverse complement strand
GGAAATGGTGGATAACGGATCAGTTCACCAATATGGGGATGGCCCTGGTTCTCAAGAATCAACACAAGGAAGTCCTGCAACGGAAGTGGCCCATGATGAAGTCGCAACTCAAACGACACGTTGACGGGACATCCGCCACGCCAGGAACGCAAGGAGGGATTGAATATGGGGCAAACGAAGGTGGCGTCGGGAACCAGGGCAAGGGCAAGGCCAAGGGCAAAGCCGACGGCAACGGTAACGGCAACGGTAACGGCAATGGGAATGGTAAGCATGGTGGCGTTCCCCGACAAACGGAAACCAAGGAGTTCAAACAGTTGGCAACACAAGCCAAACATAGCAACACCAACTTCATCCAAGTCACACTGTCTGCAGAAAGTTTGAAGACCACGGTCACAGCTGGGGTGAAGCAATACACCTTCGCAAGCAACCAGGAACAGCTTGGCATGCTCAGCGAACAAAAGTGCAGCTCCTGTATGGTGAACAGAACGCGTTTGCAAACGCATTCTGCCTCAACGAGTTCTCATTTGGTGAAGAAGCGCTACACGACAGAACGGTTGACGGAACTTCTCTCGCCGCTCATCAACAAATGGGAGTATTGTTGGATGATGTCAAATATTGCACGGAGACTAGTGAAGTTGCTTGCGACGAGGATATATATCCAGGCTGAAATCTTGGAGCCACACGTTGGGCATTGTCTCGTGACCTCATTGGTTTACTGCTCCCCCACCTTCGTCCTCGACTCTTTCCAGTATTTATTCAGTGGTGTGTGCAGTTCATGCTTGCTGGTGCAGCTTACCTCTGTGCACACGCTCGAGCCAAACAGTCAAGGGTACCGCGAGTGGCCTGGTATACAGCTTCATCATATTGATTTGGCTTCAAATTGGTTGTGATGTGGTCATCATGCCATAATGACGTATGTGCTCCGTGGCCCTTTTTGGCACAAGGTGTCACGCTAGTGTTGCCCTTGAGTGGTTTGGATGTTCTTGTGCCTGTACGTTGGGGCTTCTTTCCGTGTAAGTGCTCGGTAGAGATGCCTGGCCCGTGGATTGAGCATCTGAAGATTCCCGATGGAGTATCAGGCGGTTTACCCGTCGAGGGAGATGTCGTGGAGGCCGGCCTGCACGATTGGGACTGGAAATCGCAGGGTTCAGGCTTAGTACATTTGCGGCGTAGGGTTGACGGTGATGGACTGCGGTTTGAAGGATGGTTTATTACGACTGAAAGTCAGGACTACTGGACTTGGCTGACCAAGGACGGGGATAACCCTAGCACGTACATCTTCACCGCCGTGGCCGCTAAGGATTATAATGGTAAGGACAAGGGCGATTTCCCCCGCGTGGACCGGTGGCGACGGTTATCATTGAAAGACGTTGAGGATAACAAGGTTGAGTGGTTGTGGAGAGCAGCCTCGAAACGGCGTGTGACTGCCTATTTCAACAGATTGGAGGAGAAGCAGAAGGATAATGTTTCCCAACGTGGCCGCGGTGAGGCAGATGGAGAAGGCAGAGGTGACAGCGCACGTACCCCTCAACTTTTGGACGGGCGTAGTCCTAGCCCCAGGTCGCGGGGAGATCGTATGGGGGTTTGCGGGAGGATTTGGACGAGTTGGACCGTACGACTAGGGCTTTTTGTTCAGGAGAAGGACGAGGAAGAGACGCAGAGGACGGCGCTCCTCGTCTTGTTCCGCGCCGCGACAGGTCGCGCACGCCAGAGTTGGCACGCGCTCGCGGTGACGGCAGTAGTCCTCGGCATGGATCTTCGTCTCATCAACGTGATCGTGACAGTGGCGTTCGTGGCGAAAGTCGTCGTGCTCGCAGTCCTAGTCGTGCAAACGCTGATGACAATCGTGACCGTCTGGGTAGTGCCAGTCCCACGCGTGATGAGCGAAAGGGCATCTTGCGTCGTGAGGGTGGGAGTAACCTCGGCGACGCTGCTTTGCGTGTGCATTTCCTGAAGACGACGTTGACGAGGTGAGTCAACGGATTCGGGGTGGCAGTGGCAAGTCGTCAAATCCTAGCCCTGGATTGTTCGAATCCTTTGCTGCTAGCGCTGGGCGTAAGCGTACGTATCGGTTGTGTGATCCTGAAGAAGATCTTGGTGGGGTTCCCGAGGTCCGTAAGGTGAAACGTCGTCGTACCGGTCGGTGTGCCAGTGACGCTGACGATTCGGGCAGTGAAGAAGGAATCGAAGGTAATAATCGGGAGCTGGATTTTCGCTCCGGGTCAACCTCTGCGGCGACGAATTGGAATTCGGAGTTGGTCCGCTTTTCCAACCGTCGTCCCGGTATCCTCGGGGCCCGTCTTCTGCGGAAGATGGAACATGGGATATTTGGGGAGGAAGGCCCGACTCACGTGGAAGCCCCTTCCTCAACTGTGCGACCCGTGGCGAGGGCGTACATTCAACGGGTCATGACCCAGCAATATCCCAGTATGTCCGTCCGCAACAAGAGGGTGCTCATGACGTGGGCCACAGGCCTGGACCTTTTGGCGAAGGGACAGGTGTCTGGGGTGGCAGCTCTTCTGGGACAAAGGATCAAAGCCATCGAGCAGTCGATGTCCGACGCGGGGAGTTGGCATCGAGCTCAGTATGCAGAGCTAATACCCCAAGAGAGCAGTGAAACCGTTTCAGATCACGAGGCTTGGGGTATGACCAGAGAGGCGTCGAGCAGGAGGACCATGAGCATGAAGGCAGATCCGAATTACCGTGGCTGGGTGGCACCGAACCGTGGGGGTGGCTACCAGGACCGGGACAGGGATGGACCGAAGAAGGAGAAGAGGGAAGAAGAGGCTGGGCGTCCAGGGAAAGGAGACAAAGGCCGTGGCAAGGGGCGTGGACGGTGGAACGCGGGGAAGTGAGTGGTGATCCCCCCCCCTTTGTTCTGTGTTGTCCGAATCAGGTGTCGGTTCGGCTTTGTTCTCTGACGACCCTGGCGACATCGTTTAACAAACACTGGAAAGAGTCGAGGACGAAGGTGGGGGAGCATTAAACCAATGAGGTCACGAGACAATACCCAACGTGTGGCTCCAAGCTTTCAGCCTGGATATATATCCTCGTCGCAAGCAACTTCACTAATACATCCAGCTCAATCCATTCGCATGCCACCTTCGTCCAGATGGAGACACTGCCAACTATGGTTTGGTGTTGCAGTTGGAGGTGCAAACATAATACGCCATTGCCAGCCATGGATGGCCCTTGAATTGATGTGGGATTTGCAAGTACAAATACAAAAGGGCATCGTCACACATGGATGATGAAGCTGAACGAGGGATTGTCCTTTCTCCCGAACAGCGTGACAACTTGTGCGTCACAGTGTCCTACACTGTACGATTGGGCCAACTATGGTTGACCAAGAGATCTGCCGCAGGAAGAATTCCACCAAAAAATCATTCCTTTGTGCGACTGCCACCAGGAAGAATTCCACCACGAATTCGTTCCTTGGTAAGAATATTCCACCAAGAATATTTTACCAGGGCCCTAGCCCGGGACCAGGCCCCTAAAAGGGGGCCGGGGCCAAACCCTAATGAGGGGAACCCTAAAGCGGGATAAATAATAGCAGTCCTGCCCTAAGGAGGGCGAGGACTGAACGACCACACCAGGCCGTTAGCGTCGTATGGGGGCTGCGCTCACCACGCACAACCCCCAAACCACCGGGCAGCTAAAGAGCAAAGCCCCACGACGCACAAAACCCACCACACCAAGGTTAGGAATTTTGACGAAGGCCTTGCGCCAACAATTGTGGCAACAACCTTTCAGCAACGTGCATGCTATGGAGCTGCGCGTCAGACCAGGAAATAGCTGCAAAATCTGCCGCCCTGACTCGACGTAAATCCTGGCCGTGCGGACGTGCTTCCAACGCCCAAACTCTGCCAAATGGTCAAAGTTCCCGTACTTGATGAAATGGGCCGTCGCCCCTTCCACGACGGAGCCCATACGGAAGGAAGTCCTTGCGACGAATGCCAAAATGAGCGCCTAACCAGCGCAACTCACCATAAAACGATCTGGGCGGCAAACGATAGATGCCGTCGTCTCCACTGAGACGATGCAACGCCAATCGAAGAGCATCAACCGCGATTCGGTCATGGATGAAGACTTGTTCTACTCCGCCATGCCTGCCTGAAGTCTTGGCGTTGGTCAAGGTAATCATTGAGCGGTGGTCAGGCAAGAGCAGTACCTGCGACACCTGCAGGCGCACACCTTCCATCGTTCTGAGCATGCCCGCAAACGAAACCAAAATAATAGACGCCAAGTCAGCCCTGTTTTTGGACAAAGCCAGCCCAGCCAGAGCACGAACTAATAAAGGCGAAAACGGCAACGCCCGCCGCCTGACCAATAAGGACGTCCAATTCTTGAGGAAACGCAAGGACACGGGGAGATTGTGCTTCAACCTCGGCAGGAAGCGCGTAAGCGCTGAGTACAACTGGCTCACCGCGCCATGTGACCCATCTTCCTGCCAGCACATGTCGATGTATTCGGCCAAAACATCGTCAAGGTCTTCCGCGTCTGAGGGCATTGGTTTACCCATGACACGCAGATATAGAAAGAAACGTCGAAGTTGCGCAAAGTATCTGTTTTTGGAGACTGGCTTCAAACCCTCATACCTCAAAGTACTCGTGCGAACGATGCCTGGGCGCCTACGTAGGCGCCGATTCCTGTTAGCCGTCGTCATTGTGCTCGAATTGGCGCGAAGCGCCATCTCCAAAATTCCATCCAGACAAGGTCCACGCCGGGTACAAATAGAGGTTACATGTGAGGGTTAAAGCAATAATACGACGCAAAATTCTAAGCAAGGCAATGCTTGATGACCGCCCTTTGGCCAATACTGCGCAACAAACTTGACTATCCAAGACGTGGAAATGACGGCGATCATGAAAATGACAGTCCTTAGCGGCCGCACCCAAATAATTAAGCACTGCGGTAAGTTCTAGCACATTTATGTGGGCCGTTTGCCGCCACTTGTACGTCTGGAACTCCTTCCAGTCCCAGCAAAAAGCTGGGTATGGCAACACCTGCCGCAATTCGCCCAGAAGGGTTTGACTAACGAGATGAACATCGGCTCCTCGCAAATCCACAAAGCGCAGTAAAGACTGCAAATGCTGAGCCTCGGTACCCAGCCGCATGCACCCCAACATGTCAGCCAGGTCCACGGCCAAGGCACGGGCACGCAACGGGCACGCCAAGCCCCTGGTCGCTCCAGTGAGCGCCCGCAAGCACCAACTGGTGCACGAAAAGGTCTCCGCGGGAGGGAACGCCCTCACCCACGCGTCAGCTGCACCACGCACCAAGTGGGCATAAAACCGAAGGAAAGCCAACGGCGACAGAGGCACACCGACCCCACGAGACCCGACAACATTGTCAAGTTTCGCACAATTGTGCAAGAGAGTGACACTAGTGAGACCTTCGAGGTTCCCTTCAAATCTGAATTCAGACTTGAAAGCCGTGGACCCGCGGAGGAATTTGATCACCTCAGGTAAAAGCCAAAACATGCTAGACGAAGGCATGACCACAACACATACGAGTTGTGACGACAACGCCCACTTCAAAGCATTCAGTGCCGCTCTTACCTGCACGTTTTCAAAATCAACATCGGCGGCAGCGACACCCCGCAAGCCCGGCACGCCCCACAATAATTGCTTAGACCGCAACTGCCTAGGAGGACCTGCCGAACGCTTGACCCACCATGCACGATGCCCTGGTGACCAATGTTGCCAACACATTCGATTATTGCGAACATGCTGGACGAAGCACCTGCCTTCTGACAAACAAAATTCATTGCACGACAAACCTGAAGTCACTAAGGGTGGAGCCAGCTCGACCCCAACTGAAGCCACAGCCCAAGACACGTCACCACTATCGTTCGGATACGCCATTCCAAACATAGCCTCTCGTACCTCATGTAACAGGCAAGCTTCTTTGGCCGCTCGGTGACCCAAAAGGCAATTCAAAGAGCAAAACCTTTCGCCGCAGGACTGCGGGCAGCATAATGTCTCATGATCCAGGTCGGCCTGACAGACACCACAGCAAGACACTGATCTAACACAGACGCTGCCCAAACTTGAGTTGATGAAGCTCGAAGTCGCCGTCCTTAAAGTGCCAGCATCTGAAAGCAAGCGTTTGTCAAACAAGTGGGCCCTCGCAGACCCTCCACCTGATGGGGACGCGTCGGTCACAGCGATTGTCGACGAAATCGGCGCACGAAGGTCGGAAACAAAAAGCACAGAGGCAACATACTTACAAATGTAATACTTTCGTCCACGACACTAAACCACGGCGTACCCGAACCAAATTCCAGCGCACTAATTTGGGCGTAAACGTTGGACAGGACAGAGTACACACACCGCCGAACAAGTGCACGAACAAGCAGCATAACCCGCCCAATGTTGTAGCATGTGGGACGTCCAGCTATCGCGCAACAGCATGGCACTGCTTGTCCAGGTGTGTGTTGACGCGCGCTTATGCGAGATTCCCATGGTGCCCTGGGGACCCGACACCTGGGCCCCCAAAACACTAGCCGCAGCAACCTTCAAAAGCACCTTGTGCTCGGCCAAAGGCAACCTCAGATCGCGACAACACGACGCAACGGCAGGCAGATACTCCGTCATGCGCTCCTTCTTGGCAATGTGATCAACGATGGCGACGACATCCAAACCGTCAATGCATATCAATGCGTAAGACGATCCAGACGGGAACAACGCGTCACTCCTAACCTCAATGTTCGAGGGTATGCGCGCACGGTCGAAGGCTATGCTGCGCGTCACTTGTTGGATGAAGTCAACAGCAGATGACCATCCCATGGGAACTACACCCATTCCCACCCAGGATTTCTCGCTCTCTTTGCCACCAAAAAGAGATGCGGGAACCTGCTTCGAAAAAAGAGGCAACAGCGCCATTCCAAGCGCTGGGTAACCTAAAGAGGTTAAAACACGATTCGAGATCAGCCGAGTCAACTTCAATGGTTTGATCACCACTCACAATCACAGTACAGTTAACATCTGCCCAATAAAAAGGCAACGAAGAAGCATCTCCAGTGAGACGCCGCAAGTACTGATTGCTCGGCACCAGGATGGCAATAAACCGAAGGGCTGCGACCTCGTCACCGCCGACAGTCACAGTTTTATCGACCCCCTTATCGCACCGTTCAAAATGCGTTCGCCATTGCGATCGCGCATGATCTGGTCATCGGGGACTTCAACGAATATTTCCCTTTTTACTCCTTCGGCTACAAGCTTTGACCACTCCAAGTCAGAAGCGTAGACCCGAGACAGTGGCGGAGTTATGGGCTCGTACTCGGCCGCTACTCTGCAGTTGTCAAATGGCAGCAATTCGTCCTTAAGAGGACTCGTCACAAAATCCAAAGCTGAAGTTAGTGCTGCTTGCCCCACAGCAGGCCACGCTAGGCACACCTTCCTAGCATCTAGATCCCTGCGTACTGAAACAACGTTGCCATTGTAGTCCACCTTCAACTCGCCTAACTCTCGACCCAACTTCTCCAAATCAGGTTTCGGCAAGTCTTCAGCCAGAAACTCCACAATGACATCGGCTATGACTTCAATGCGCAACGATTGTATAGAACTGAGACTACAGCGAGGTGGAAATCGCGTCGTCGCGGCCCAAGCTCCTAACCAGTAAGAATTCAAGGTCTTAATCACCAAATTAAGCCAATAACACACTCTGGAATCACATTTGTTGCCGCAGATGCGCGCCGACACCAGCAAACCACTGCTCCACAGCATCCACGGGGAACGGCAGAACATTGTCACCATCATCACTGTCATCGTTCGACGCCCGCGAAGAGCTGTTCGAGAGAGAACTAAAAGTTCCAAACGGTGTGGGCAAAATACTCAAACTCGACAGCAATAATGGCCCCAACTCACTCAAGCACGACACCTGTGTAAGGTTATCCCGAAATACTACACGCCAAGTTTCCAGTGATAATACGTCTACACCCGACGATGTATTAAAAGCACAGTCACCACCGGTAGCTGGACAAAAGACAGAACGAGGACGGTCATGACGATGAGGTAGATGTTAAACGATGTCGCCAGGGTCGTCAGAGAACAAAGCCGAACCGACACCTGATTCGGACAACACAGAACAAAGGGGGGGGGATCACCACTCACTTCCCCGCGTTCCACCGTCCACGCCCCTTGCCACGGCCTTTGTCTCCTTTCCCTGGACGCCCAGCCTCTTCTTCCCTCTTCTCCTTCTTCGGTCCATCCCTGTCCCGGTCCTGGTAGCCACCCCCACGGTTCGGTGCCACCCAGCCACGGTAATTCGGATCTGCCTTCATGCTCATGGTCCTCCTGCTCGACGCCTCTCTGGTCATACCCCAAGCCTCGTGATCTGAAACGGTTTCACTGCTCTCTTGGGGTATTAGCTCTGCATACTGAGCTCGATGCCAACTCCCCGCGTCGGACATCGACTGCTCGATGGCTTTGATCCTTTGTCCCAGAAGAGCTGCCACCCCAGACACCTGTCCCTTCGCCAAAAGGTCCAGGCCTGTGGCCCACGTCATGAGCACCCTCTTGTTGCGGACGGACATACTGGGATATTGCTGGGTCATGACCCGTTGAATGTACGCCCTCGCCACGGGTCGCACAGTTGAGGAAGGGGCTTCCACGTGAGTCGGGCCTTCCTCCCCAAATATCCCATGTTCCATCTTCCGCAGAAGACGGGCCCCGAGGATACCGGGACGACGGTTGGAAAAGCGGACCAACTCCGAATTCCAATTCGTCGCCGCAGAGGTTGACCCGGAGCGAAAATCCAGCTCCCGATTATTACCTTCGATTCCTTCTTCACTGCCCGAATCGTCAGCGTCACTGGCACACCGACCGGTACGACGACGTTTCACCTTACGGACCTCGGGAACCCCACCAAGATCTTCTTCAGGATCACACAACCGATACGTACGCTTACGCCCAGCGCTAGCAGCAAAGGATTCGAACAATCCAGGGCTAGGATTTGACGACTTGCCACTGCCACCCCGAATCCGTTGACTCACCTCGTCAACGTCGTCTTCAGGAAATGCACACGCAAAGCAGCGTCGCCGAGGTTACTCCCACCCTCACGACGCAAGATGCCCTTTCGCTCATCACGCGTGGGACTGGCACTACCCAGACGGTCACGATTGTCATCAGCGTTTGCACGACTAGGACTGCGAGCACGACGACTTTCGCCACGAACGCCACTGTCACGATCACGTTGATGAGACGAAGATCCATGCCGAGGACTACTGCCGTCACCGCGAGCGCGTGCCAACTCTGGCGTGCGCGACCTGTCGCGGCGCGGAACAAGACGAGGAGCGCCGTCCTCTGCGTCTCTTCCTCGTCCTTCTCCTGAACAAAAAGCCCTAGTCGTACGGTCCAACTCGTCCAAATCCTCCCGCAAACCCCCATACGATCTCCCCGCGACCTGGGGCTAGGACTACGCCCGTCCAAAAGTTGAGGGGTACGTGCGCTGTCACCTCTGCCTTCTCCATCTGCCTCACCGCGGCCACGTTGGGAAACATTATCCTTCTGCTTCTCCTCCAATCTGTTGAAATAGGCAGTCACACGCCGTTTCGAGGCTGCTCTCCACAACCACTCAACCTTGTTATCCTCAACGTCTTTCAATGATAACCGTCGCCACCGGTCCACGCGGGGGAAATCGCCCTTGTCCTTACCATTATAATCCTTAGCGGCCACGGCGGTGAAGATGTACGTGCTAGGGTTATCCCCGTCCTTGGTCAGCCAAGTCCAGTAGTCCTGACTTTCAGTCGTAATAAACCATCCTTCAAACCGCAGTCCATCACCGTCAACCCTACGCCGCAAATGTACTAAGCCTGAACCCTGCGATTTCCAGTCCCAATCGTGCAGGCCGGCCTCCACGACATCTCCCTCGACGGGTAAACCGCCTGATACTCCATCGGGAATCTTCAGATGCTCAATCCACGGGCCAGGCATCTCTACCGAGCACTTACACGGAAAGAAGCCCCAACGTACAGGCACAAGAACATCCAAACCACTCAAGGGCAACACTAGCGTGACACCTTGTGCCAAAAAGGGCCACGGAGCACATACGTCATTATGGCATGATGACCACATCACAACCAATTTGAAGCCAAATCAATATGATGAAGCTGTATACCAGGCCACTCGCGGTACCCTTGACTGTTTGGCTCGAGCGTGTGCACAGAGGTAAAATGCACCAGCAAACATGAACTGCACACACCACTGAACAAACACTGGAAAGAGTCGAGGACGAAGGTGGGGGAGCATTAAACCAATGAGGTCACGAGACAATACCCAACGTGTGGCTCCAAGCTTTCAGCCTGGATATATATCCTCGTCGCAAGCAACTTCACTAGTCTCCGTGCAATATTTGACATCATCCAACAATACTCCCATTTGTTGATGAGCGGCGAGAGAAGTTCCGTCAACCGTTCTGTCGTGTAGCGCTTCTTCACCAAATGAGAACTCGTTGAGGCAGAATGCGTTTGCAAACGCGTTCTGTTCACCATACAGGAGCTGCACTTTTGTTCGCTGAGCATGCCAAGCTGTTCCTGGTTGCTTGCGAAGGTGTATTGCTTCACCCCAGCTGTGACCGTGGTCTTCAAACTTTCTGCAGACAGTGTGACTTGGATGAAGTTGGTGTTGCTATGTTTGGCTTGTGTTGCCAACTGTTTGAACTCCTTGGTTTCCGTTTGTCGGGGAACGCCACCATGCTTACCATTCCCATTGCCGTTACCGTTGCCGTTACCGTTGCCGTCGGCTTTGCCCTTGGCCTTGCCCTTGCCCTGGTTCCCGACGCCACCTTCGTTTGCCCCATATTCAATCCCTCCTTGCGTTCCTGGCGTGGCGGATGTCCCGTCAACGTGTCGTTTGAGTTGCGACTTCATCATGGGCCACTTCCGTTGCAGGACTTCCTTGTGTTGATTCTTGAGAACCAGGGCCATCCCCATATTGGTGAACTGATCCGTTATCCACCATTTCC
>JACLAC010004547.1_pt1 | contig 10971 bp, 9 predicted proteins | sample 8027881 | NCBI WGS metagenome assembly JACLAC01 (sample SAMN15725517, study PRJNA655200) | protist metagenome | isolation source: fluorescence activated cell sorting (FACS) single amplified genomes of... | place: Spain: Blaines Bay Microbial Observatory, Mediterranean Sea | collected 2016-01-19 | reverse complement strand
ATGTCATTTATTTAGCAAAAATAGAATTGCAGTTTTGCGCTTTTTGCAAGCTCGCGTGTGGTATACGCAATAGGTGTATATAATAAAGAGCTTGGCGTCGCCGGCGGCGCTTGCAAGTCAATCCACTTGGCTGCCACGTGGCTTGATTTTTTTTGCAAACGATTATGGTCGTGGCGACCAAGCACCTCTGGCATATTGTGGTGCTATGGATCGTCGGTGCGCAGTTTGTGGAAAGTCTGGTGGGGTTGAACGCCCGCGGGGCGCGTCCGCAAGCACGAAATCAAGAGCTCCTTTGGCTGAATGCCGGGGAGCTCTCGGTGGCAGTGAATCAAACGTCTGGATTGGTAGTGTGGGCCAATGCCTCCTCTGGGTGGTCGTCCGAAATCCTCGCCGAGTCACAAATTGGAAGCGCTAGAGCCAAAGTCTTGAAGATCTCCACCACGCAACTCGAACGCAACACGATTCGTGTGTTTCGGCAGCTTCGCGTTGTCGGGGAGACCAGCAACGGGAGCTGCTGCGCTACTTACCACGTCTTTGCCAACGATACGTTCTCTCTCTCTGGTCCGCGTTCCGTGCGGTGGCATTCGTCGTTTCGTTCGGATGCAGCGCAGTTTTGGAGGACGCAAATTTCGATACGTGTGTCGCTGTTGACACCGGAGCTTGTTGCCTCCTCGAAATGGTGGATTAGCAGGGCGGCGGCATGGTGGCCCGGAATTACGGAGTCCGAGTTTGATGTCTTGAGGATGCTGAATGCCACAGAGACGCGGCGGCTGGCGCTGGGAGGACGCAGCTACTCGCAAGAGCTGAGTCCTCCAGAAAACCTCCAGTCTGCTCCGATCCCGCTCTCTCTTCACGGAGTTGTGCCGTCCAAGGGCGGCCTCGGCTTTGTCCTCAGTCCCAACCAAACAATCCTGAACGCTGTGTCGAATGCCAGCGCTGCGGGCGTTGTTTGGGAACGCCATTTTGATCGGCTTGGTCAGGGTGCTGGTGCGGTCAATACTGCAGCCCACATCGTCTTCTCGGAAGCAAGCGATTGGCGCGGCGTCTTGGGTTTTACTCGAAGTGCGTTTCCAGAGGAGTTTGGGGCGAAAGCAACGACCAAGACTCTGGATGCCATCGGCCTCGGCGCCTACTCTTGTGCCAATGTAGCGGACATGAACCAGACCAGGCTTGACGAGTTTGGGGGCGAGCTCGTGGTGTGGGACGCGCACTTTTATTGGCCGTTCCAGGGATATTCGTGGCCCCCTGCCCCGGCTTGGAGAAGCAACTTTGGCACGGGAGAATCGACGCAATGCGGCCCCCATTTCAAGCATGGCGAGCAAGTGAGCAACTCGTTGATTCGTGCCGAGTATGCCGCCGCCGACGAAGCTAATTTAACGATGCTCACGTACCTCAATCTGAACATGTGGGGGAAGGATATGAACCAGCACTGGCCTCTCGACCCCAGCAGCGCCAATAGCTCGGCTTTTATGAACGCCTCCAAGGTCATGGCAGCGCTCTTTCCAGAGGCAGCGTTGCTACCTGTCAAGTTTGGGTGGCAGTACGAAGTCATCTTAGATCCTGGGTTTGCCAGCTGGGCCGATTTTATGTTCGGGCAAGCAGAGGAGACGAAGAACCGACTGGGCGAGCACTTTCGTGGCTTCGTTATCGACGAACCTCATCGCGCCGAGTTTAACCTCAACCCGCGAGCTGAGGACTTGCCCGGTGTGGCCTGGTGTGGGAGGCCGTGCTCCTCAATGCTGCTTGGATGGCAACAGCTTGCGAAGCGCGTGCAGAGCGTGGTTCACGGGAACTCGACTGTAGATGGCCGGCTTCTATTGACCAACTTTCCGGAGCGCCTCGACGCCATGCGCTACATGGACGGCATCTTTACCGAAGCCAACGGAGCTGAAGCTGACCTTGAGATCACAACTGCCGGTTTGCTAACAGCAGGAGGGACTTCCGCGATAGTATGGACAGTAAGCTCAAGCCTGGTCACGGATGCTTATCTGCAGAAGCACCTGCTCTTTGGTGTCATGCCGATGGCGCCGATAAAGGGCAACGATCACAGTATTCTCCCCGGCAACGATGAGGTCGACGGACTCTATCGGGATTACGCTCGTCTTTTCCGTCTGCTTCGACGAACACGGTGGTTTCTGGATGGCTCGGTCACTCTTCGTGGCGCTTCCTCGTCTGGCGCGATGGTCAATGCATTTGAGGGGGAAGATCGCTTTGTCGTTGTGGCGTCTCTCTCCACGTCCAGTGCGGCGACAGCAGAAGCTGCAGCGGCGGTGGAGCAGGCGGCGGGCATTGGTATATCAGTCGAGGGCGCGAGATTTGATCCTCTGAGTTGCCGTCAACTCTTCTTGACGAAGAAAGATGTTGTTGCTCGCCCGACGCAAATCGGCACAACAAAGTTTTCCTTTGTGTCGTTAGTGGCGGATAGGTCTCTGGTCTTTCTTGTTTGTGGAATGTGATGTGGTGTGGCAAAGGCGGCAGGAACGGGGCTGTGGGAATAGGAATTCCTAGCAGATGTGTTGAGTGTGATACGGCGAGAGGGCAGTTGGACATGAGAGATGGGAGAGGCGGTTAATGCTGATATACGATAGCGTAAGTATGTTAACTAAATAATAACGATTTAGCTGTTTCTTTTTATTATTTAGAAAATAACTATTTCATTCACCTTTTTTTCTTTCTTCTTTAGTTAATAATTCGCATGCATGAGCGTCCCATGGAAGCAATTCGCCCGAGATATTCGTACGAAGAATCAAATATTTTTGCTTCCTCGGCACGTCGCTGCATTTATATTAATTCATAATAACACTGCACATGCGCGACGATATGGCGATGAAACGCCTTGCAGTTTTTGACTTTGATCTGACGATCGCTTCTTGCGAAATGAGCATATTCTTGGCGAGTAGCAGTGCTCTGGTAGACCATGGATTTGGAGGAAAGGAGAGACTGGAAATGCTTGCGAAGTTTTTTGAAGAGTTGAGGGAAAATGGAGTTGAAATCGCGGTAGTCTCGTACAACTCAAAAGACGTTGTTGCGAAGGCTCTGCGGATGACGAATTTAATGCAGTACGTGTCAAAAGGAAATGACAACAATCGTCCGATTGTGCTGGGGTATGAATGGTTTGACGAAAACGTCCGAGGAGATCAAAAGATTCCCAGGTACCAAAAAAGTCGAGCGATTTGCGAAAACGTCATGCCAAGGCTGGGTATCCAAGATGCTGCACACATATGCTTCCTCGATGACGCTGAATCAAACGTCAAAGACGTCCGTGACAACCTTCCCGGCTGCTTGGCGCTTCTCGTCAAAGAAGATCCAAAGACACTCCCTGGTTTGACCCGAGTGCACTGCGATATAATTTTAGAGTGGTGTGCCCACCCCATCCGACAAGTAGTAGACCCCTAGCATTAGAACATATATTTACAACATATTTTTGTATCATAAAAGCGACATCCAACAACGCATCCGATTGATCATCAGGGCTCAGCCATTCGTCCATAATTCGCGCCGCGAGTTTTGTTTTCATTTTGAAAAAAAAAACACACCTATTTTGTTGACTTTTGTACTAATCAGTGTATATAGAAAACAATGGCCCTCTCAAGATTTCGTGTGCTCGATTTGTCTCGTGTACTTGCTGGGCCGTTCTGCACGCAACTTTTAGGAGATTTGGGCGCAGATATTATCAAGGTAGAGAGGGTAGATGGTGGTGATGACACGCGAGGGTGGGGGCCTCCTTTTTTGCAACCAGAAGGCGCCGCTGCTCCTGAATCAGCTTACTTTCTGGCAGCTAATCGTAATAAGAGGTCGATTGCTGTCAATATTGCCGATGAAAATGGCGCTGCGTTAGTAAAAGAGCTGGCGGCGTCGAGTGACGTTCTTGTCGAGAACTTCAAAGTCGGCTCGCTTCAAAAGAAGGGGCTCGATTTTGATTCGTTGTCAAAAGTGAATCCCCGTCTTGTGTACTGCTCAATTACTGGTTTTGGGGCCACTGGCCCTAGAGCATCTGAGGCGGGCTACGACTTTGCCATCCAAGCTATGGGTGGTCTCATGTCAATAACAGGGGAAAAGGAGGGAAGTCCGCAAAAAGTTGGCGTTGCTCTCACTGATATTATAACAGGTTTGTACGCCGCGAGTGCGATTCAGGCTGCCCTCCTTGCCCGCGAGCATTCTGGCATTGGGCAGCACATTGATATTTCTTTGCTCGATTGTCAGCTTTCTGCTCTGGCAAATCAAGGATCGACGTATCTAGCGTCAGGGCAGGTGCCAGAGCGACTAGGCAATGCGCATCCGACAATAGTTCCATACCAAGAGTTTGAGACTGCCGATGGAAATATCATTCTTGCCATTGGCAATGATGGTCAATTTTCCCGATTCTGCTCCGCGGCGGCATGCGAGCACTTGCTTTCATCGCACCCTTCGGTTACTTCCTCGTCCGAACCATTCAGAACCAACGAGGGGCGTGTTCGGCACCGTGACGTGCTCGTTCCAGAGCTCTCGAAACTTTTGAGGACGAAAACGACCCGACAATGGCTCGAACTAATGGAAAAAGTCTCAGTTCCCGCGGCGCCCGTGAACGACGTTGGTCAGGCGATCAATGAACCGCAAGCTGTTTCTCGGGGCGCTGTTGTGCCCCCGGAGGCCTTTTTGCACTGCCCGCACGCGTCGCTGGGCGAGAATATGCCCCCGCTTCTCGGAAGCCCTCTCACATTCATGAGCGAGACGCCAGCGGACGATACGAGGCGACCACCCCCTACGCTTGGTCAGCACACGGACGATATTCTGAAAGAAATTCTAGGGTGCGACCCGCAGCGCATTGAATACCTAAAGAGTTGCGGCGCAGTCAAGTAAATAGATAATATTATTTATTTAATTTTTAAAAAAGCGTTCACTTGTTTATATCATTTTATTTATTATTATAGCATTTTAAATGATCTAGTTGTAGTATTTTGATAGTAATAGATATTTGTTTTGCTCGACAACGCTGCAATTTTTGTGCTGCATTTGCTTTCGTTGAGCAAAGGTGCGTACTTTTTTTTGCAAAGGATGCCTAAAAAAGGCAAGCGGCCAGGCCGAAGTAGAGCAAACGGTCCAAATATGATAGCCGCGAAGAAGAAGAGTAAAGAGAAAGTAGTTGCTGTTGGCATTGACTTGGGAACGACGAACTCATGCGTGGCGGTCTGGCTAGAGAGTGAAGGCAGGGCAAAAGTGATAAAGGCTGCTACGGGAGTGGGCGACGCGCGGAGCCGGACATCGCCTTCTATCGCATCTGTCTCGAAGAGAGGGCGCATTGCGAAGAAGTGGCAAGTTTCGTCGGTCGGGCACCTTGCCCGCTGTGAAGTTAGTGAAGTCGGCGCGCACCTCATTCGGGGCGTGAAGCACGTAATTGGGCGCACATATCAAGAGTACGAAGAGGCACGAAGGTGCGACAGTATGCCAGTATCTTTCAGATTGGTGAAAGGAGACGTCTTTCGCCGAGGCGAAAATAATCTACTAATTGCTCCTACTGACGATGCGCGCGGCGTCTCGCCAGTAGAAATCTCAGAAGCGATTCTGACAGGCCTCAAGACGCGTGCTGAAATCTTCTTGGGCAAAACAGTCACGCATGCTGTCATTGGGGTTCCCGCCTACTTTAACGCGCTGCAGCGCGCGCACACCAAAATGGCGGCAGAAAGTGCAGGGCTCAATGTACTGCGTCTGCTGAGCGAACCTATGGCCGCTGCGACGGCTTACGGTCTTGGAGTTGCTGGATCAAAGACGGTCGTCGTGACTGATTTTGGCGGTGGTACTTTTGACGTGTCGGTGCTCTCGATCGTGAACGGAACTTTCAAGGCCCTCGCAATTGGCGGAAGCAATTCCATAGGAGGCGATGCGCTTGACCTTGAATTGGCACGTCTGTGCATGAAAGAGTGGTCGTTACCGCGTAGTGGCGTTGAGGGGCGCGATCTGGAGATACTCTGCGAAGCGTGCGAGGTTGCGAAGCGCGCGCTCTCCTCCCAGGATGTAGCGAGCGTGGAATTCGAGTTTCGGGGAGTAAGCTACTCTCTAGACATAAATTTGGGTCAATTTGAACGACTCGTCCGACCCTGCCTGCAAGAATGCATGAAGATTGTCCGTGGTGTTGTAGATGATGCCTGCTTAAATTGCGCAGTCGACGAGATAGTTCTCGTAGGCGGATCGACGCAACTCCCGCTTTTTCGATCTATGCTCCAGGAAGAATTTCCTTCAGTCGAGCTGTGCAAGTCAATACGGAGCGATTGTACAGTTGCAGAGGGCGCGGCGATACGCGCTGCCATGATGACGGGTGCAGACGAGTATAGACTGAAAAAGGTTCTCATGCTGGACGCGCTTCCGTTTAGCGTTGGTTTAGAGGACAGCGAGGGAAATTTTCGGGCGTTAATCCCGCGCAACAGCAGGCTCCCCGCATCTAGTACGATGCGCTTCAGAACTTTTCAAGATGGGCAGCGAGGGCTGTCAGTGGACGTATTCGAGGGTGAGCATCCTCGTGCGAGCGACAACAAGTGGCTTGGGTACCACAATTTCATGATTCCGTATGGATCTGAGTACAAAGCTGGCGAGAGATCGCTTGAGATCACCTTTTCAGTTGATGCAGACGGCATACTCACCGTTCGCGCTGATCCGCCCGAGGATGAGGCTGATTATTGCAAAGACGGTGATGGCAGTAGCAGCGGAGATGACTCGGGAACGATGACAGTCGTCCTGGTGATCGCATTGATTGTTCTGAGTGCGCTGTACGTTGTAGCCAAATCTCTATTTCCCTCCACGGATGCGGTGACAGCAGCACGGGGCGACTTGTAGCTGCATAGCTTACTTTCAATATTTAATAAAGATTTATTTATATTATTTATTTATATTATTTTTATTTTACCTTCATTACTTTCGTCGAAAAGAAAATTTATATTTCTTTAAAATAGAAGAAACTCTCGTATACATTGAAAACGCTCACTGCAGAAATTTCGTTTTCTCCTTAATCGTCGAGGAATCCACTTCCCCTCAAATTGTTCTTGAGAATAATCTCCTTGCACGCGTTAAACACAGTTTCGATATTCTTCGAGTCTGTGGCCATGGTAACGTGGACGTACACATCTTTGTTGGGATCTTGGCGGGTATCCAAGAATTGCTGCAAGATCCAGGTGTGAGCTGCGCCCAGATTTTCCTCAAGAGACATACCGTCGTTGTACATGGGAGCGCCATCGAAGAAACTGAGACCCGTAGTGTTCATCGGGATCTTCTTTTCGCACCACTTATCCTCAAAGAGATCCTTTTTGTTGAGGAAGAGAATAATGGAGGTGCCCACGAACCACTTACTGTTGCAAATTTCACCAAAGAGATCGCGCGCCTCAATAAGACGATTCATACTGTTGTCCTCGTAGAGCACCTGATCGTACTCACTAATCGCACCTACAAAAATAATGCACGTCACGTTCTCAAAGCAGTGAATCCATTTTTTTCGCTCGTTGCGCTGGCCGCCGACATCGAACATGACAAAGTCGCAGCCATCGATCTTGTACGTCTCCTCGACGATACCCGAGGTACGGACGCGAGCATTGAGCGTGTCGCTGACGCTGGGGATCCAATCGCTGTTACCCCAACTTTTAGTATCATTTTGGTCGAACTTCTTGGAGCATCTCTTTGCAAAGTCCTGGTAGCCATCAAAAAGCTGATAGTTGGACCTGAGGTCAAACGCACGCTGAAACTCAGCGTTTTCCCAAAGAGTCTTGACGGCGGCGGCCAGCTCATTTGTCAAGACGACCGTATTATCGGTGGTCTCGTTAACTTTTGCTGCCGCGTCAAGGGCATCGTCGCTCGTGAGTTTCATGTCAAGGCAATCTGGGTCTGCCATTGCCGCGAGAATGACACGAGTACCCATGAGAAGATTGCCGATAATAACAGGTTTCGTGTTAGCACGCGAGGCTTCATCAAAGCCCTCCCCGTACAGAATTCTCATCTGCTTAAAGATGGTACTTTTTCCTGACTCGCCCGCTCCGAGAAGAAGAAGCTTGATCTTGTTCTGATCAAGGTTCGCGTCATTCTCCATGGCCTTATCAATGGCCCTTGTGGCGGCGTCCTTGGCCGATCCTCCGCAGTTTCCCATTGCTCTCAAGTATCAAGAATACGTTGGTGTAAACAAGAGAGACGCTCGGAAAGCAAAAGTAAAATGAATACGCCTTTGTGCAGGTATTGAACGAGTTTTGAACGAGACCCAAAGAAAATATCTTCGTCTTTTGAATCGTCAAGAGTCGCAACCGAATAATTATTTACAATTAACGGAAGAGAAGATCGATATCGAGTGAAAAGTGACGCTGCGTAATATGAGTGGGACGCTCCAAAGGAAGCATGGCGTACCTACCTTATAATTGAAGAAAATATCGTTTCGTCTCCCACCCACCACCATCATCATCATCATCATCATCATCATCATCCCACCGCGCGCACCTTTGCCCTTACCTCGCGAAAGATAGATCACATTGCCACGGGAATATAGTAGTACCACTCGTGCGAAGGCGATCACCGACGCGTCTGTTATTATTAATGATATAATAATGACCCACCCAAGCAGCCAATATGAAATATACGTCGGTATATATTATATAGGGAGATTCGCATACGTAAGGGACAGGTGAAATAAAACGTCAAAATAAAAAAATAAAATAAAAAAAATATTCTCCACGCCAAAACGAAGCATAATGTACTGGAAAAGTGAGTCTGGGGGGTCAAAGTGCCGCCGCCTCATCCACAAGATCTCTTGCTGGCGAAAGTAACGAACAAAAAAGGAATTACATCCTCAAGGTGTCTACTGCATATATGCGTTGATTAAGGGTTTTGGGTTAAATAATGAAATATGATCTACCGAATATGCAGGTCTGAGGAAACACCAAGATCGCCTGCGCGAAATCTCCTTAAGTATGGCGCTGTGCTTTTAATGCCACACTGATGCCCATATTGGGAGGAAGTTGTGAAACGGATAAATGAAAATAATAGTCGGTAATAATAACGGTATATGCTTCCAACAAATATTATAATGATGCTAAAAATAATTTACTATATTATATATTTAGATACAATAATGAAACTCTTATTTTACTCGTTCTTCATCGCCTGAACGTTCACGCTCCGATGAAATGATCGAGACGGTAGAGAAGCACACGCCCCTTGTCGTTACCGATTGAAAAGTAGCCGCTCTGCGGGCTAAACGAAGCGCAGGACGCATATGAAAGGGGCGTCCTCGCCGTTGGCCAGTTGGCAAAAATCTTCTTCGCGCCAACGTGGTACAGGCGCAGAGCACCTTTTTCTCTCCGCGAGAGGAGCGAGAGTATCTGTCCGTCGTGGTTAAAAGTGAGCCGGTCGATAGCAGTGGTGAGATTCATGATGGCTTTTTCGGGCGCGGGGCGGTACGCCTCTGCCGCGGCCTTGGCGTCATACACGTTGACGACGCCGCTCGAAGATCCCACTGCATATGTGCGTCCATCATATGTGCACGCGAGCGCTGTTGCGCCAAGACTACCCTCATCCTTGTGCCGATGAAGGCACCTATTCATGTTGCGCAGATCCCACGTGTAGACGACGCCATCGCCGCCAGCAGTGTATAGTCCTCGCGGCGCGCTGCCGTAGGTGTCGCCGAAAAAGGCGCAGCAGCGCACGGATCCGTTCATCTTGACACTCGATACCATCCTTTTCGTTTTTTGCGATACGAGCGCAACGTGGCCATCATTGCACATGAATCCAATGAGACTTCCGTCTTCCGAAACCTCAAACGATTCCAGACTTTTGTCTTTTCGACCAAGCAGCTGGGGAATCCGTTTCACTTTACCACTCTCTACGTCGGCGACGTAGAAAAAGCGCCGTCGGCCTGCGCACACTACCTGGCTGTGATCTGCGCCAATGAATCGCGCCTGGCTTATCGGAAGGTCGGGGAAGTGTATCGAGCGGGAGCACGAATTAACATCACCATCTATTCGGAACGCGCGGAGTTTTTTGTCCATTCCCGCCGTGAGCATGACTTGGCCACCACGGTGCCAGTCGATGGACTGGACAACGGCTTTCGACGGGGCCTTCTGGTTGGCGTCCTTCCTGCGCGTCACACGCAGCTTGCCTGCGGGGAGACCTTCTCCAGGAAGTGCGCCACTCTTGACCAAGCTTTTGCTCGTCTTTGCCTCATCGCTCGCATCCAAGTTGTCGCTTTGATCTATGCGAGCCCATTTGAGGGCAGTCTCCCCGCGGAGATTGTTGTGAAACTCGCGCAGTCGCTCCGCGTACTCTTTGCCTGTGAGCACCTTTTCATCCTCTGTCTTGCGCAACTTGCGCATTCTATTCACAGCCGTCATATCGATATCAATATTTAAATCATCTTCGTCTTCCCACACAGGTTGCATGGCATCCCCTTTTTTATCCGATTTGATTTCCTCCTCATCGTCGCTGCTGCTCTCGCCCTCGTCGTCTGAACATAGCTCAGCTGCAGCGGCTTCGTCTTTCGACGTGTCGACGACGAAAAGGCTGTCCTGTTCTTGCTCCTCGCCTTCGTCGTCACTTTGCGCGCTTTCTTTTTCTTCGCTTCTTCGCTGATGCGTATGGTGCTCGCTGTCGCTCTCATCATCGCTTTGCACGCGAAACGTTGGTTCTCCACCGCTGCCAAAGAGCGCAGCCGCAAGGGCAGCCTCCTTCGAACTAGCACCCTCCTCGTCAACGGACGACTCACGACGACGCTTTGGCATTTTATATACACTACTCAACGCAACAGTACAAGCAACTTTATGCAAATCGTTACGCCGCACTATCCAAAAACCAAAGCCAATAAACAACAAAAAAAATCAAAACGTTTGTTGCACGACCGATTGTCTTTATCATAATCAGAATAATCCATTCCACCTTGGGCAAGGCGCGGCGACTAGTACTTACTATGCCTCCGCGCACTGACGCCGCCAGCATCAATCAAGTCCACGCTAATAAATAGTATATACTACC
>JACLAC010011729.1_pt1 | contig 10972 bp, 7 predicted proteins | sample 8027881 | NCBI WGS metagenome assembly JACLAC01 (sample SAMN15725517, study PRJNA655200) | protist metagenome | isolation source: fluorescence activated cell sorting (FACS) single amplified genomes of... | place: Spain: Blaines Bay Microbial Observatory, Mediterranean Sea | collected 2016-01-19 | reverse complement strand
AGTTATCAGGCGCGATTACTGCGAAAAGTGTTCCTTCTTCCAGACTACAGAAAACTGACCAAACTGAGGAAGAAGAGGTTTCAAAAAAACTAAATCCAGAAGAAGAACTTTTTGGTTCAATTATTCAGTACCGTCTCAACTCTTTGAAAATGCATAGCTTTGCATGTGGAATTCGCTGGTTGGCAATGCTTGAGAACAGGAAGGTTATCTCTTTCCTAAAGACTCAGCCAAAAGCTCAAGACATGTCCTTAGAGGAATTGCTCGAATTCGGCCGAGTATGCATTGTCAGTGAGGACAAACCTATTGAAGAAAAGGGTATCCGAGCCGCGCTCAGTGTTGGAGATTTTCCAGAGCGACTTGTTTATATGCGAAATATTCCAGGCAAAAGAGAATTCGAGGCAGAGGACTTTCTACTCTACGTGGTGGATTGTGAATGCTACCTCTTTGAAGATATTATGCGTTTCTTATATGCGAAAAATCTCTCCTTGGCAGCCCCAATTCCAGTCTTGCTGTTGATGTCGGAAAACTTCCGAAAACAGATCCAGAAAGGGGAAGACACCCTACTTGCTCACATGGCGGGCATCGAATCCAGAGAGGATCAAGTCAACCCAAAGGGCTTTCCTATCTCTAATCGTGTTGATTCCTTAGAAGATGAGCAGAAAATTAAACATATTATCCGCGGAGTTTTAGGTTTACCACTTGGGTTCTATGAAAAATTTGAACAGAAAAAACTCGGAGGAGATAGCAATGCAGAGGGTCGCAGTTTAAGCGCGCCCACTTCCAAAGAAGTCTCCGAAGAAGCAATCCAAGAAGAAATGAAAGACATGGACTGGTCTAAATTTCCACTTTAAGAATCTGCCGGATTTTTCAGTAAACCCGGCATGCTTCATGAAATTCAGTCCGACCCTCCAGAGCATTGGCGCCCTTCAGCTCCTGCTTGCCGCTGCTCTTCTTACTCCCTTGCTGATCTCTCTACTACACGGCGAAAATGATACACCTGCGATCCTAGCAGCAATTGGTATTGCATTTTTGATCGGTGGCCCTCTTTGGTGGTTCAATCGCCAATCACGCAATTTACAATTCCGAGACACGGTGTTGATTGTCACCCTCGGCTGGTTCAGCATTTGCCTTGTAGGCTGTCTCCCCTTCGTTTTTCACGGAAGTATTCCTAGCCTGACTGATGCTTTTTTTGAGGTCATGTCAGGACTTACTACCTCCGGATCCACAATTCTCAATGACATCGAATCCCTTCCACATGGGTTGCTGTTCTGGCGCTCCATGACGCATTTTTTGGGTGGGATGGGGATGATTGGACTATATCTTTTGATTTTCTCCTACGTTGGAAGTGGAAACCTTCAGATGTACCGAATTGAGTCAGCCCCCGGTCAAGGGAGAACTGGTGATAAGATGCTTCCCAACGTTCGATTAACTATGAAGTGGCTTTGGGGCATTTACCTACTTTTGAATGGACTATGTGCGGTTTTACTCTGGTTTGGGGGCCTTTCTTGGTTTGATGCTGTCTGCCACGCCTTTAGTGCCGTAGCTACAGGAGGCTATTCAACATTGAATGCTAGTGCAGGTGGGTTTGGAAGTGCTTACGTTGAATGGATTTTATGCCTTTTCATGTTTTTGGGAGGAATGGATTTTGTCCTTCACTACCAAGCTCTTAAAGGCAATTGGCAGTCCTTGACAAAAAGCACTGAGCTCAAGGCTTATCTGATGATTTGCTTTGTCCTTGGGGTTGGGGTGTCTGGGCTACTTTGGCTCAACGGGACAAACACAAATCTGCTGGATTCATTGCGCTATGGATTCTTTCAGGTGCTTTCCCTACTCACGACTACGGGCTACTCCACAACAGACTATGAACTTTGGCCACAGACTGCACAGATGTTATTGTTTTTCTGCCTGTTTATTGGTGCTTGCTCTGGATCAACAACAAGTGGGATCCGCATCGTTCATATTGTGCTGTTGGTGCGATTCTTAGAACGCTTACTACATCGAATGGCCCGACCACACGCTGTTCAATCAATCTTGATTGATGGAAAACCATTGGAAATGTCTGTGGTAAATGGCGTACTTGGCTTCATCGTCCTACAGATACATGCCGTGTTAATTGGAGGGGTTTTTCTGAGTATTCTCTCACCAGATATAGATTGGTGGTCTGGTCTCAATATGATGATGGCCTCACTCTGGAACATTGGACCAGCTTTTGGAGATGTGGGACCGACTGAAAATTACGCTCATGTCTCTGACGCAGGAACATGGTTCCTTTCCATAATGATGTTGGCTGGACGACTAGATATCATCACGGTCTTGATCCTTTTCTCCCCTTCTTTTTGGAAAAGTCACCGTTGATTCAATTCACCCTACTGGACATTTATTAAGGCTTTCTGCATATTGCCGTTCACGGAGACGGATGCGTCACTGGTGGGCGTCCCGGACTTCAAACCCGTGTGTATGGCTCTAAAACAGTCATTGGTAGGTTCGATTCCTGCTCGTCTCCGCCAACTTTATGATATTATATTTTTTATTCAAATATTTCTCTTTATCTAACAATGTTAGATAAAATATCTAACTCAGCAATCAAGCCACACTCTGTATCTGTTGAAACTTCTGAAAATCTTCCAAAAGATTTTTCTTCATGCAAAAAATCAATTTGTCTATCTTTGGATTTCACCAGTTGTAATCATAATAATTTTCATGCAGATGCAAGCAGTAGGTTTTTGCTCAACGCTATTTATTTGATCAGTATAATTGGTTGTGCATACAGGTAGCTTCCATATTCTGACTTTATGTATGCATTGAATTTAATGGATGAATAACCGTCTTCAACCAAACTTTCCCAGTTTATGTCTGCTGTGAAGGTAGCTGGATCAGTAGATCCAGCTGTTACTGAAATTGCTGACGGAGATATTGAATTGACGTATTTACTTCCAGCACCAGGATCTAGTCTTATTTCAAAATTATTGTTGATCTTATCCACTGACTCTTGAATTTTCTCCACGATACCAGAACTGTCTCTGCTCAAGAGATAGACTTCACCCCCTGTTTCGCTGGTTACTCTATTCAAATCAGAATTACTAGATCCTGATGCTAGCCCAAATACGACTACATTTTCAGATGCTAGTTTCTCCAATGTTTGATCGAAGTTATATGTTCTTCCAGGATTCGCAAACGTCGCATCTGTGGCAAGAAAGATCATTCTCAAAGAGCCCTGCCTCCAGCTTAAATCGTTGGTAGTGTTATATAAACCATCGAGTTGACTTTCTGGTTCATCACCTCCGCCACCTGCAGTTAATGGGCTCAAGGCTGTTTGAAATTCTGTTTCAACTGAGGTCAAGCCTTGATAATGAGAATACAACCCACAACCAGAATCACAAAACCCAGTTAAACCAAATTTCACTGAATCGCTAAATTCTCGAAATTCTTCAACTATGCCTGAAGACAAGCTTTTAAATGTAACTAGATCGTCAGAATAAGACCCTGATTGATCCACAAGAAAAGCAATATCTGTTGTTGTACTAGCCGCAGGGGGGGCGTCTACACTCACTACCAAAGACTTAGATGATGATTGGAGCACCAGTGGCTCTAAATTAGAAATTCCTTCCACAGTTTCATTATCTCCAATGAATACTGCTGCCTCAATAACTGAAGTCAGATCTCTTTCAGAAGAATGACTCCCTGAATTTGAAGTCTCCGCAACTGTCGTGTAGTCAATTGGCTCATCAATAGCGCAACCTGCTACACCCATCATCATTCCTGCGCTGATTGCGACAATAGCTAAATAAAATTTACTGTATAATCTTGGCTGATCAAATGCCAACCCGTGAAGAGATTTGTAAAAGGGCTCCTAGATTGCCTAAATGCAACCTCATTGTGCGATCCCTCAAGTGTCATTGTAAATCCTAGATTTTCAATCGTGAAGTTTGTTGTAGAATCGCCTGAGGCAAGCCAACTGATGCTGCTGTCCTCTTTCTGAGCAAGGGCAACATTTGCTAAAAATAAGATGAAGAAGGCAGAAAGAGAGCATAGTACAGACTTAGCAACCATAATATACCTTTGACTGATTGCCTCTTGCATCCATGCTGAGGATAGTGCTATTTTGACTAGGATTGCACGTTAATGCACATCATGCACCTCGGTAAAAAAATCGTTACTTATATCTAACTTTGTAATCTCTCTACAAAAACAATTTCATTTCATACAGACATTCAGAATTTTTTTGGGTTATCTGTTCAAATGGAAATTCAATAGTTCCACAGTTTTTTTGCAGCACTCTCCAATTCTTGTTGATTGATCTAAATGTACATCATAGTGGTATTTATATCAGAATGGCGCATCAAACTCTTCAGTACTGGCACAGGAATCCAATTTGAAGCATGGACAATTCCAAAGTGAGGTCTCAAACAATGTAGCAGACGAAAGGTCTTTGGAATTCTTGCTTTCTCCCTGATCTGCTTGTTCCATCTGCTTATTCCAATTGTCAATACATGCTTTTCTTTTGGAAATAGGATTCCCATTGCTTTGAAAAAATACACAGTCTGCTTCCAAGCTTCTCCTTGGACATAGACGCCTTAGCTGCTTTTGATACTTTATCACTTTTGCTGCAGCTTTGATCAGAGAGATCATCTCATATCCCTACTCACTTTTTGGATTTCGAATAATGATCTGCTTTTCCTCCCAGCGCAAATCTGTCCATTTGAGGTTGGCAAGTTCTGATCTCCCCATTCCAGTCAACATTGCTAAATAGTATAAATTTGCTCTGAAAAGAGGTTCCTTCCTAAGAACGTTCATTAGCATCAGCATTTCCTTTTCAGAAAGTCTTTCTCTAGTGTGGGTCATGAACTCAGAACTCTTTGGCTTAGATTGAGACAGCCTTGGATCACCAGGATCTAGCCCCTGACTAACTGCAAAATTTTGTAGTTAAGTAATCAGGCTCAGGATATTGTGGACTGATTTTGCAGACAGCCCTAGATCTCGTGAGTTATTTCTGAGCCTCAGCATGTCCTCAAAGGATACTTCAGAAATCATTCTGTCTTTAAGTGGGCTGAGGTACTTTTTGAACTGTGATCTCATGCCTCATTCATAGCTGAAACCCCTTGATCCCTTTTCTAGTTTCTGCAGCGTGATATACTCTTCGAATAACTCTGAGATAGATGGTCCTTTTGCACTTTTGGCTTTTAAATGTAGTAGTTGGGAAGCAGTGTCTTATAAATTTCTGAATTCTGGCGTAAGAGGAGAATCTGATTTTGCCTGTAAACCATCTTGTCTTCTTGTCCTTTCTAAAGCAGCTACCTCTGGTTCAACATTCTGAAATCGTCCCAAGACGATCCATGTGTTGCATGCCCCTTTATCTGTAGCTGATGTAGAAGACGCTTGTTCTTTTCTTTCCACGGCGAATATAAACACCAGAAAAGTTGGTAGATTCCTGAACGTAATTTTTTTTCCATGGCCCAACCAGCCAATAAGGACTTGGCTGAGGGGCGTAGGCCCAGCTGATTTGATGGATGCTATTTCAGATTTTCTATCTGACATTTGGCGTTTTCACAGATTTGAATCGGAAAGCATTTTTATAAATAAACTTTGATTACAGATATTTATCAAACACTTGTGTATAGCTCTAAAACAGTCATTGGTAGGTTCGATTCCTGCTCGTCTCCATCAACAAAGAAATTAGAAATTGGTACAATATTAAATCAACGCGAATGGCATCGGACGCTCCCTACCACAACGGCAAGCAAACGCGCCAAGAAACCTCATCAAAATTTTATTCTGGGAAGAAGCCCATGCACTACCAGGCAGAGCACCGAGAATCTATTAAAAACCCAGAAGCTTTCTGGCGAAAACAAGCTGGAATAATTGATTGGTTTAAATTCCCAGAAACAATTCTTTCTCAAGATAATAACCAATCCTATCGCTGGTTTGATGGCGGCAAGTTGAATACCTCCTACCTCGCGCTAGACTATCATGTCAATTCAGGAAGAGCTGAGCAAGCTGCCCTAATCTATGACTCCCCCGTCACTGGCCAACAAAGGACTTTCACCTATTTAGAGTTGCGTGATGAGGTTTCTCGATTTGCAGGAGTCCTAAAAAATCACGACGTTGTTAAAGGGGATCGTATTATTGTCTACATGCCTATGATTCCACAAGCTATCATCACTATGCTGGCCTGCGCCCGACTAGGAGCCATTCACTCAGTAGTATTTGGTGGCTTTGCCCCAAATGAATTGGCAATTCGTATTGATGATGCCCGTCCAAAGCTACTGGTAACAGCTTCCTGTGGAATTGAGATTCAGAAAGTAATTCCCTACAAACCGCTTGTTGATGAAGCGATTCAAAAATCAAACTTTCCACCTCAGAAGGTCCTGGTTCTTCAAAGACCCCAAGTAACTGCAGATATGAAGGATGGGAGAGATTTGGATTGGGAAACTGAACTTTCATCTGCACATCCGACAGAACCAGTTCCAGTTGATTCGTTGGATCCCCTTTATATTCTTTACACTTCTGGTACGACAGGTTTACCCAAAGGGGTGGTGAGGGATAATGGAGGACACGCTGTGGCCATGCGCTACAGTATGAAAACCATATATAATGCCGAACCTGGTGACGTTTATTGGGCTGCCTCAGACGTTGGTTGGGTAGTTGGCCACTCTTACATTGTTTACGCGCCACTTCTTCATGGATGTACGACAATTGTTTATGAAGGGAAGCCCGTCAAAACACCAGATCCAGGCTCATTTTGGCGGATGATCGAAGAGCACAAGATCAATCATTTCTTCACCGCACCGACAGCTTTTCGAGCTGTCCGCAAAGAGGATCCTGATGCGAAATTTTTGAAAAACCACGACATCTCCTCACTAAAAGGGCTGTTCTTAGCCGGAGAAAGATTAGATCCCCCAACTTATGGCTGGCTCCAAAATATCTTGGAGGTTCCGATCACGGACCACTGGTGGCAGACCGAAACGGGTTGGTCCATCGCTGGGAACCCAATGGGATTGGAACCACATCTGCCAAAGAGTGGTTCCGCAACGCTACCCTCTCCAGGTTACAACGTGACTATCCTAGATGAAGAAGGATATGAGGTGTCAAAAAATACCCAAGGAAACATCGTCATCAAGCTACCTCTTCCACCAAGTTGTTTAGCGACACTCTGGGGGGATCATGATCGATTTAAAGCATCTTATCTTGATCAATTTCCTGGATACTACAGCACGTCCGATGGAGGATATATTGATGAAGATGGCTATGTCTTCGTGATGGGACGGACTGATGACAACATCAACGTAGCTGGCCATCGCCTCTCAACCGGGGAAATGGAAGAGCTGATTGGCTCGCATGCTGCCGTTGCTGAATGTGCAGTAGTTGGAATTGATGACGCGTTGCGAGGACAGGTACCGGTAGGCTTTGTCGTTTTGAAAGATGGAGTCAGTACAGAGCCCGAATCGATTGAGCAAAATCTTATTTTGCTGATTCGACAAAAAATCGGCGCCCTAGCTTACTTTCGTCAGGCCGCCATTGTGACTCGACTCCCCAAGACTCGCTCCGGAAAAATCCTGCGAAAAACTATCCGCCGCCTAGCTGTTGAAACAGATGTGTCCGTTCCACCAACCATTGATGATCCAAAGATTATGACCGAGTTACTGGATGCAATGCAGTCCAAAGGTATCGGCCAGTTTACCAAATAAAAAATAAATCCAGGCTAGCCTCACTTCCCTGGGTCAGCATCTTTGCTCCTTCTCAGCCCTAATGACATCCTCTAAACTCCCTTGCATCTTATTGGCTCAGAGCAACAGCGTCCCAATTGCCAGAAAATACTTTTACGAGTACCTTAGGCCAGACAATTCAGCTGTCTGGGAACCACCCCAGGTCATGCAGATTGAACAATGGCTATTGCAACTAGCAAATCAAGCGTTGATGTATGAGCAGATAGGTTTTCCAGAAAACCTTAATAGGGTTTTACAAAAGCGCGAGGAGCAACTGGTTTGGGAGGCAATCCTAAAGGAGGACCTCAAGGATTCAAAAGATTTTCTGCAAATTTTGCCTTTGGTGCAAACTGTTCAAGAAACCAATCGTTTGTGGCAAATCCATCTACGGTCAGGACATCAAGACTTTCAGCCCAGCCACACTTGGGAGAAATTCACTAAATGGCAAACAACATTCACAGATCTTTGTGAAGCCGCAGGCTGGTGGACCGAAGCAGACCTAATATCCAATTGCCTGAAATGGATTCAGGAAGACAAAATTCCTATTCCTGAAAAATTTTGGTTCGTCGGCTTTCGAAAAGGTGAAGATCTATTACTTGATGAACTGAGACAATCACTCCAATTGCGCAACTCCACTTTTTGCGATTGGCAAATATCTAAGCTGAAATCTACAAAACCCATAACTCGTTGCTTCGCAGATCAGGAGTCTGAGCTTAGAACTGCTATTGACTGGCTTGCCAAAGTTCGAAAGAAACAACCCCAAGCCAGATTGGCTTTATTGATCCCGGGACTGTCTCAGCTTCAGCAAACTGTGAGGCGATTGTTAGATGAACAGTTGATACCAGATTTTGAATGGCAAACTGGCTCTAACCATGATGTCTACCAAATAATGACCGGTCAACCTCTCTTCGAATTAAAGGCTTTTCAACATCTGAGTCATTGGTGGGAAATCCTACAACTACTCTCCAGCTCAAGCTATCTCAAAATCCCTTTTGAGGTGCTTTCGCATGTACTTCGTTCAAGTTTCTGGAAATCTAAAGATTCTCAGGAGTCTCTTATTCAACTGGAAATGGCTCTACGCGATAAAGAATCTCTCAATGTAAGCCATAGTCTATTGTGGCATCTAACTGAAAAAACTGGTTGCCTACATTTTCTAGAATTGCTTGATGGTTTGAAAGAACTCATCGCAAACACACCCAAGAAACAGCTGCCTTCGGAATGGACTGGATTTTTGAGAACGGTACGCCAACGGCTAGGCTGGCATCCAGGCAGAGAGTGGGATGAAGAGCGTGAGATATTCCAGGATCTTTCTCAATTGGACAGCATTATCGGGCCTATCCAGTTGGGCACCCTACTCCAGCAAGCCCGCAGACGGCTTCAGCAAAGGATTTACTATCCTACCCAAAATGGTGCATCCGAAAAAATTCTAATCATGGACACTCGGGATCTTTTAGATCTCCCTATTGATTGTCTCTGGATCTGTGGGTTGACCGAAGAGCAATTTCCCCCAAGATTGAAAAAGTCTAACCTGCTACCGGCAACCTTACAAAATAATCTTGGCTTGAACTACATGAATTTTGAGCAAGTAGAAAAGAGCTGTCAGGATCTTTTAGGACGATGGGAAAACCAAACAAATGACTTAGTGTTAAGTAGTCCCTTCTACATTGAGGGTCGTGAAGTACGTCCAAGTGCCTGGATCAATTGGCCTGAAAAGGTCGAAGAGAAAGCAGGTTCAAGACAGTTGGATCCGCTTTGGATAGATTTTGCCAACAATCAAGTCACTTTGGAAACATTCTCCGATTCCATCGGTTTACCACTCCTTTTAGGCACATCAGTGCGAGGAGGAACAAGCGTCCTGAAAGCTCAGGCTCTGTGCCCCAGAATGGCCTATGCTGAGTATCGCTTGGGTGCCAAGTATCCAACTATTCCTCAAGCAGGCCTATCTCCAATACAACGAGGAAATTTGGTCCACTGGTCTCTTGAAAACTTTTGGAATCAAGCACATAGATCATCTTCTTTGGAGGATATGTGCCAGGTCCAAGCATGGATAGCAAATAGTATTGAGGCTGCTCTGGAGCGTTTTGAGAATTATTATCCAGGGATGATGAAAAAAACATTTCGCGGTTTGGAAGCTCGCCGTCTTAACATCTTGCTCCTCGACTGGCTAGATCTGGAGAAAAGCCGTATTCCTTTTATTGTCAAAGCATCTGAAGAAAAAGGTGAACTTTTACTGGGCGGACTGAGGTTCAGCGTTCGAATCGATCGGGTGGATCGCCTAGAACATTCAAATCATCTTATCTTACTTGATTACAAATCTAGGACAGGAAATTCCTCAACAAGTTGGTTCAGGCAACGAATTACTGAACCACAGCTCCCCCTGTATGCTGTGAATCTTTGGGAAGGGACTCTTGCAGCCATAGCTTTTGCCCAAGTCAATAATCGAGAATGTAGTTTTAAAGGAATTCAAGCTGAGGAAAGTTCACTTCCAGGTATCAAGCCTTTCGACAAACATCCTCACAGAAAAGGATTACCCGATGGATACGATTGGAGTACTCTGATCGAAGATTGGCGGGTTCGCCTAGAAGATGTTGCACATGAGTTCGCACAAGGTGTTGCCCCACTCAGTTACGGTATCCAAGTGTCCTCTTCAGCTAACCTGATTGAACAGGTTTTTGCTTATTCGGGAGCAAGAGGATTTTGTAGGGTCTATGAATCCAATGTTCCTACATTTAATGAGGATCCTTTTTGGGAAATTGATAGAACATAACACTGATACATTCAGAGGAGCATTTCATCCAGTGGACGCCTTAGACGAAGTCCTATTTCTTTTTCTCGTTGTGTCTCAGTGAGTTTGTCAGGATCGCCCAAATAGCCAACTGCAATTACCGTGTGGGGTTCCTGATTTTGACTCAAACCAAAAGCCTCCTTAGCTGCTTCTACTGAGAAACCTCCCATTTGATGCAGGTAAATTTGACGAGAGGTAGCCTGGATTGCAAACTGAGCAATTGCCTGCCCCAGATCATAAGCAGCATGTCGGTTAACTTTTCCATTGCGAGCGAAAAGCAATCTGGCAACTGCCAACATTAAAACAGGAGCCTGTTGAGCCCAAATTCGATTTCCTTCAGACACACAATCCAACAAGACTTGGTGTCGTACGTCACCACGATGAGTAATCAAAAGTTGCCAGGGTTGCTCATTGAAGCAGGAAGACGACCAGCGTAAAGCCTCGAGCATGGCTTGCAACTCCATCTCTGGAATTGGTTTTTGAT
>JACLAC010000736.1_pt1 | contig 10973 bp, 8 predicted proteins | sample 8027881 | NCBI WGS metagenome assembly JACLAC01 (sample SAMN15725517, study PRJNA655200) | protist metagenome | isolation source: fluorescence activated cell sorting (FACS) single amplified genomes of... | place: Spain: Blaines Bay Microbial Observatory, Mediterranean Sea | collected 2016-01-19 | reverse complement strand
TGCTTTTACATTTGTAATACCCCAAACCGTTTCATCGAGAAAAGCTTCCCCGTCTAAGTCCAGCAATAAATGTGCAACATCAATTAGTGAAGCATACATCTCTTCCCGAATATTTAGAGGAACCTCCACTTCCATAATCGCTAGGGCTGAGTAATAGAGTAAATTAGCTGGATTCGGAGATGCATACTGAAAATTTTTGATCAAGAAATTTAATGCTTCCAGGCCTTCTTTCATACGACCCTGTTGAAGAAGAAGCGAAGGATAAATTGAGATCATTCCATTATTTGTGATGGTTTTGTTCTCGATGGATTCTTTTAGGCCATCCCAACCTTTTTCTAAAGCATCTAAGAATTCCTTTTTTCTCCCTGCATGATAGAACTCAGAAGCCAAATAAGACCAAAAAAGAGGCGTGTGCCCTGAACCGTAATCTCGACGTTCTAGAAGCATATCAAGGTTTCTTTGACTTTTTTGACGAGACGCACGCCATTCTAGATCTCCTCCCAAATGGATAATATTTGCATCAATTCGCCCAAAGGCTCCATGATCTAAGCGAGGGGTTTCATGGATTGCACCTCTCCAGTCATTCCCCTCAATATTCTTAAGAATACGAGGCAGAAGAACGGGTGAGCCCTGTCGCAATTTTCCATTTAATACTTCTTCAACCGAAGCAAAACGAGTAGATGCATTACTCAAAATCACAAAGATCACTTCAAATGTCGAATCAATCTTATTCAAGGACTCTCGAAGTGACTCACCATCATCTTGATATAATCGCTCGTCAGCATCTAAAGCCAAAACATAATCTGAACTACATTTTGATTTCGCGTAATTCCGAGCAGCGGCAAAATCTTCAATCCATTCAAAATCATATACTGTTGCCCCATGTTCTAATGCGATTTCTTTTGTACGATCAGTACTCCCAGTGTCTACAACGATCATCTCATCGACCCAATTTTTTGCAGACTCTAGACATCCTCCCAACATCTCTTCTTCATTCTTAACAATCATACATAATGATAAAGTTGCCATATTCACTCCTGATTTTGGTCTGTTTGCTATACTATCGGAAAAAACTTTCATAGTTATAATCAGAAGCCAAAAAAATACAACGACTAGTATAAAAATTAATATGCTCTAGACCATATTTTTGGGTTTGCTATGTAAGAATTATCATCGCAAAAAATTGTATTTTTTTATACCCAAGCGTAAATGGAAAACATGTAATATTTTCATCTTTCCAAATAGGTGTATGACGATTACCAATCACTTCGTTTTTACAGAAGTTTGATTCCAAATCATTCAAAAACGATTATACTCCGTACATTAAAGGGAATTAAGGAGAAATAGTATGTCATTACAAAATCTCATCTTAGATGGAAAATCCATTCAAGATATTGGAGAATGGTTAAATCAGCAAACAGGCAAAGAGCGTCTTCTGCAAATTCGAGGTCTCAATAAAAAAGCCCAAAAGCGATTATACGTTCTAGCCGCTTCTTCGGAACCACTAAATTTAGATTACTTCGCTAGCGCTGATAAGACGAATACTGAAATCATTCATGAAGGTAAAAATTCTCTCCCTGCTTTCACGCTATTCCAAAAAAGATTCTGTCGTCGTGATGATGGAATGGTTGTTGGATACAATCATGGTTCAACCATGAATATTGTTGGTCCAGGTTATTTCATAGCCAAAGAAACAGCTGGTAATAATGACTGGGAAGATAAGGGGTCTGTTGTTATCGATTACTATAAAGTCCCAGAAGACAAGCCTCTTGCTTCTTGGCCAGACGTAAAAAGTAATGGCAAAGGACTCCAACGACTTGTCTATTATAAAATGCACGATTTTATGAGAAAGGTTTCCGATCATGTAAGCATTGGGGTTGCATACAAAAATGGTTCCTATTCTGGAAACTATTTTGTACTCTGTAAACAAGGTTGAGCTACAAAATCTAAAAAATTTGTGTTAAAAAGAAATAATCCTTTAGATAAGAGATAAAACTGAGGTACATTGTCTTGGAACCTCAAAATTTTAAGAGATCGTAAAAACAGGAGTACGTATGCGATATTTATTATTAGCTAGTCCATTGTTCATGCTGGGCTGCCTTGATGCCTTTAAAAGTCCAGATACAGATGGTGATGGCCTCACAGATGCAGAAGAAGAAGAATTAGGAACAGATCCAGAAGAAGAAGACACCGATGGTGATGGTCTGGATGATGGTGAAGAAGAAAATCTTGGCACAGATCCAACTGAAATCGACTCCGATGGTGATGGCTATCCAGATGGAGCAGAGGTCGATGCCGGCTCAGATCCCACAGATCAAAACGATGGTATCTACATTGGCGGTTGGCCATACCAACCAGATAAAGATTCGTTTGAGAACTCCGGTGATGAACAACTTCTCCGTGCAGAATTACTAGATCAGTTCGGAGATATGGTTGATATGTATGATTTTGCAGGACAAGGAAAATATGTCGCCGTAGATATTTCTGCAATGTGGTGCGGTCCTTGTAATCAGTTTGCGGATATTATCGCTAGCAATGGTGAGGGGCTTGGAACTATCCCACAGAAAATTCATGATGGTGAATTTTATTGGATTACCGTTCTCGGAGAAAACAACTCTGGTCGTATTCCATCGGAAGAAGATCTTTATGGATGGTACGAAGACTACCCAGATGATAATGTTCCTGTCGTTGCTGATACAGAAGCTCGAGATTTTGCGACCACATACGTCACTTCTGGTTGGCCAACGATCGTTGTATTCGATGAAAACATGAATTATGTTGCCGGTCCAACTAATGCAGATCATTATGATGCTTTGAACTTCCTAGAAGGACTCTAGTCTTCACTCATTAGATCTAATGATCTAAAGAACTGAGGAAAAAGTTCGAATAATACTACATGCCCTATCCTCTAGCACTAGGTCTAATTTTGTTCTGCTCATGTTTTGATCCGGACAACGATGATCTAACTACAGCTGAGGAGAAAAAATTTGGCTCCGATCCAAATAATCCAGACACCGATGGTGATGGACTCAGTGACTATCACGAATTTATGGAAGGGACAGATCCCAACAATCCAGATTCAGATGGTGATGGTTATTTGGACGGAGATGAATTTGATCTGGGGATTGACCCACTAGATGGTTCGCTCGTCGTATATACCGGAGGTTGGCCTTATCAAGGTAATAAGGATGACTTCAATGCCCCCACCTCCCCTTCTCAAGCCTCTGCTAATCTTGGAGAGAAGTTCCTTCGTGCAAAATTGATGGATCAATTTGGAGAGATGGTGGATGTGTATGATTTTGCAGGACATGATCGCCATATAGCAGTAATGCTATCTGCAATGTGGAGCTCTCCTTGCAATCAGATCTTGAATACCATTATTACCAATGGAGGTGGTTTGGGCTCTGTCCCTCAAAAGGTTTTAGATGAAGAGATCTATTGGATTATTATTATGGGAGAAAATACATCTGGAAACCGACCAACGAAGAATCAGTTGTATAATTTTCACCTTGATTATCCCAATGAGCATATTCCACTCTTGGCTGACACAGCATCGAATGATTACGTTGAGCTCTATTTAGATGATTATCCAACCATCTTAGTCTTTGATGAGAGCATGAAGTATGTATCTGGTCCAACGAACGAAGATTATTACGAAGCATTACATTTTTTAGATGAGTTATAGTCTCGCGCATGATATCTTGATGGATTGAAACTCAAATTTTTGATATTATAGACTTCGATAAATACGAGTAAAAACATAAACCCTCCATCCTATTTTTTCAATGCTTCTTGGTATGAGATATCCCAAAATCATCTTATTTCTTTGCTCTATGCTTCTGTCTTGGCTCTGGTTCCGACCAGTATTCTGGAACATGACCGAGCTGAAAGATTTTTGGACTGGTTTCCTTGATATATTCTTTCAACCATCTGAGCCAGAATATATGCTTGGTGCGGGTATCGATCAGCTAGGTACCTTCTGGATTTTTGCACAGCTACCTGAGATCTGGGAGAACTCATCCTCCCTTCTTCCTATGATTTATTATCCTACTGGCTGGGACTTAGGTCAGCATACAGGATTTGCTTGGTTAGACGGTATTATTTCACTTCCACTACAATATATATTCGGGGTACCCTATTTTTATAATCTTCATGTACTCTTAACTCTAAGTCTTAGTATCTGGGGGATATGTCTTTTGGGATATCAGTCTAAACTTTCCCCTATTCTCTCTCTTGGCATCGCCTATCTTGGTTTTTTTCATTCTTTTTCATATTTCGAAGTTGGAATGGGTCGACCCACACAAGTCTTCTGGCTGTTCCCTTGTTTATTTCTATACTCTCTATTGAAGTTTCAGGAAAAGAAAAATCTATTTTGGATGACTTGTATTGCCTTGTCTTTGGTTGCCGCTTGTTTTGTATATTGGTTTGGTGCGGTTGCCGTCGGATTTTGTGGTGGTATCGTATATTTAATCGATTTAATCATCAAAAAAGGAAAGATCTCTCGCCTCATTCTTGCCTTCTACGGTACAGCTCTCAGTCTAGGACTTGCTATTTTTGTCACCTGGAGAATATCGTACCTGATGCTTCTCGGTCAAGGAGGAAGCTTATTTCCAGCGCTCAAAAAGACCCCCATCCTAACCTTAGATTATGGATTTTCAATTCCAATCTACCATAAAATAGTGGTCCATTCTTCTGCTCAATTGCAAGCACTGTTTGAGCAGGTACACGGCTCTTGGCTCTTGGGTTATCTTGCCCTTTTTTCTATCATTATCCCTTTTGGATGGAAAAAAAGACTTCCTTGGTTCGTTGCTTGGTTTGTATCTCTAGGCATACCTCTCACCGGACTTATTGAGTATAAAGGCTCTCTTTTTATTACGGGACAAACATGGCTTCAGCTTCTTTTCCCACCTCTCCTGCGAAATGAAAACCCAGAGAGAATGCTCATTGCACCCACGTTATTTTCTATTATTCTCGTCATTCAGCTCTTATCAAATCTTAAGAGAAATCATTTTATATCGGCTCTGATTGCAATTTCCTTATTGGGAATAGCAAAGCAATCGCCTCCTTCTGCTTCCGATCTTCGAGTATCATCATTTGTACAAGATGAATTTTTATTAGAAGTAACCCAACAATACGCCGGAGGTATTATCGATATTCCTCTGTCACGCTCAGAAAATAATTACGTGCAACAGCTTTTTCATCACCAGCCTCTCCTTGGTGGACCAGGGCTCAATCGAGTTCAACCAAGTGAACACATTGCGTACTATCAGGAGAATAGTTTTTTTCAGGGTTTAGAGACCTGGGCAAATACTGGAAAAAAACCCTCTCCTTGGAAACAAGAAGACTTAGATCAGCTCATTAACGATGGATTTTCGCTCATTCTGTTTGAGCCTCGAAATGCACAAATGACAACAGCGAACTTAGAAGAATTCTTATCTGTAAAGGGAATTGAGCATGGAAGGACAAAACGAATGGCTTTTCCTCTCAAGGATATACAGAAGGCTCAATCTGTCCCTCCTCCTTAAGAAGAAGCATGCAGTCTTGTTGATAACCAGCTCGAAGCTTCTGATTTCCTTCTGCGATTTGCTTTTGGATCACGTTCAGTTCCAGTCTCTGAATAGCCCATTTTAGCCTCCAGTCTGCTTTTGGAGATAACGGAGTCGCTGCTCTAGATTGAAATAGCCAAAAATGAAACAATGCAAATCCGGTTAATACAAACCACCCGGGTAAGAATCGTTTTTTCCTCCAAAGAGCCATTATAATTCCCAATGGAATTACAACTGCCGGAAGAGCATGAAGATAAAATCGTAAATGTGCTTCAACCATATTCAAAGACCGAAACATAAAAAAGAACGGAAATATCGACACTAACAATCCAAGTTTATTTACTCTTTTGACAAACAACGTTGGAATCAAACCTATCCAAAAGAGATTTGACCAGAATAAATTGTAACCAATCTGTTCTCCTTTGTTGTTTTGCCACTCTAAAAATTTCTCTGGTACTGGGATCTGTCTTTGCTCCCAAAGGAATTGTATCGTCTCCCATATGCCCTCTATTTTCGTTCTTCCCCAGACAAAATGAGAATCAATTCTCCATGGAGGCTGAAGCAAAGGATTCTGCTCATCAAAACCAACAAACAATGGTCTAACATCGATTTGTTTTTCCAAGGATGTGGCATAAGAAGGATAAGACCACCAAGCGCCAAACCAAGATAAATAGAGTGGTAATAAAAAACAGCCTAGTAAATGTATCTTTTGTACAATACTGATCCGGAAAAATAATATCCCCAGAATAATTCCTCCGGAATATGCCCCCGCCCACACTACGCCTCGCAGATCAATCAGTAAAACACCAGCTACCCCTATACCGGCTAAGAAAGTCGCCCAACCATTGCGATAACGAAAAAAACAGGCGGTTGAGAATGCAGCAAACAATGTCATCGCTACAATCTCTGGGTAAAAATTCAAAAATCGGGGCAAGAGTACAAATGGAGAGAGAAGTGAAAGAACAAATATTGCGCCCAATCCAGTTCGAACACCACCGATCATTTTACCCCAACCATAGACACATAAAAAGGATACAAAGGTCGAAATAATCGCTCCAAGAGCTAATGAATCAATTATTGAAAAATAGCGATGCAATGCTCCCGGTAATGCCGTAGCCAGACGTGATCTTTTAGGTGGAATCATCGCGTCCCAATCTCCAAATTTTGAAACAGCGATGCAGTATTCAGAAAAATCTGTCTCAAAATAGCTGACTCTTTGAAACCGATATGAATAGAATAACACTAGCCCCAGAGCGAAAATTGAAAAGATAACTCCACTTCCATATGGGAAGTGTTTTGCTCTGGATAACCAGTATCCAATCGACAAAAGCATTAGAACAGCGAGTAATAATTCCATGAAACATCTCGATGAGATTCAAGAAATCACCAAAAAGATGAAATCACTAGGTCTTGATACTTCACATTTAGATGAAGTTCAAGAAGAATTATCAATTCTACGGCGGCCATGGCTAGCTAAAATCAAATACTCTTTCAAAAAACACTTCACTCATGTCAAAGGAGAGATGGTTGAATCACTAGAGATGACGACCTTACTTCGTAAGGGAGTTCATAATCTCAATGCAAAGGAAAAAGAAAAGATTAGGTCCCAGCTTCTGGATTTTGCAAAGGTACTCCCTGCTGGTTTCATCGCTGCTTCGAATGCTGTTCTTCCCATTCCTTTTACCTCTATTCTGACTCCAATGCTGCTTCAAAAAATGGGTCTGCTTCCTTCTCGCTGGAATGAAGCGCGAATCCTTCATCTGCTACAAGAAGAAGAAGAGATACTTCGAAGTCGTGGTCTGCTACATCTTGCCGATTCATTACACAAAGTACACGATACCATAGAGGAGGAAGCTCATATTCGAGAAAGACACCTTTCTCTCTTGCTCCACTGGGATGAAAATCAAAATGGAGTCTGGGATGAAGAGGAAATTCAAGCATATAAAGCTGAATGTCTCACCACTCGGAACCTCTCTCAAACACAGGGACATAATCGGAACTGGTTTATTTCTCAAAATGGCTTAGTCTTTGGTCCGACGACCTTCGATGAACTCCCAAAAGATGATCCGGATTTATTGGTCAAATTTGGAATTAAAACGAAATGGGTTGCCCTATTGGATTGCATATCTGACTAGCGAGCTTATCGATGGACCACACCTAGATCACCAAATTTCTCTGTAACCTGATGAATTAGGTTCTGAAGAACCTGATTACAAGCATCTGCAGAAAGAGAACCGTCCGGATTTTCAAAACGCAGCTGATAGGTAATCGCTCTCATCGACTTTCCATTATCCTGATAATCAAACCGATCAATAATTTGAACGTGCGCACCTGTTGTTTCCAAAATATTTAAAATTTGAGCCGCTTGAATCTTATGAGGTATGCCAAATGCAATCGTTCTCATTAGTGGTTGATGCAAAGGTGGAAGAGCATATTGTACTACCGCAGAATCTTCCCACAAGGCTTCCTCAAAAATTTCAAAATAACAAGGCCGAGCTCGTTTAATTTTAAATGCTTTGCAAATTCTAGGATGAAGCTCGCCCAAAATTCCAACTAATTGTTCGTCAAGATAAATCGCCGCTTGTCGTTTGGGGTGTAGTAGTTCTGAGACAGTATGATCGCCAGCTAAAGGAGATATCGAAAATTCCAGTCGTAGCTCAACACCTAATTCTTCAATTAATCCCTTTAAAAATAAAGGATCAGAAGTCACCGGACGTTCCTGCCAAGTTTGAGAGCGTACAGAGCCAGAAGAAATACCCCATAGAATTTTTTTCTCCGAGCAAACACCATTCTCTGCCGTAGAATCTAGAGAGAACAAACGTGTCCATTCGTAAATTTTAATATTTGCTACGCCCTTATTTAGATTCTTTACGACAGCTTCCACTGCTTGAAGCACAGCATTATTTTTGAGTAAGGAATATCCTTTGTCCACAGAATTAAGCGTTTCCACATGCTCTTGAAGAACATGTTCTTCAGAAAGTCCAAGCTGATCAAAAGATTGACGACCATAGAAGCCATCTGTAATGATCTCATAAAATCCTGCGCCCAAAAGAATTTCTTCTACCGTCTCTCGACGATTTTCTGCCACAGATGGTAGAGCACCCATATCAATATTGGGAAGTGAAATTGGAGTATTGTTATACCCAACTGACTTCGCTACTTCTTCATAAAGATCAGCGATCTTATCAACATCCCATAGACGATGTGGGGGAATTGTTACAATCAATTCTGAAGACTTCTCTTCCATTTTGACGGAAAATTTGTATCGTTCTAAACGGTCTGCGATTTCTTTTCCAGATAAGTCTGTTTGTAAGAATTGATTTAATACAGGAACAAAGATGGATAATTGACGATTTGGATCCTTCCAATTCCCAACGCTTCTTGTCATTCCCTTCCGCTTCCAGCCAGAATATTCTTCCAATAAATACGTCACTCGGCCAGCTCCAATCAATGGATATGATGGATCAGATCCCCTTTCAAAACGAGCCAGTGAATCGGTATGAATTCCCAAGACTCGTCCGGCTTTCCGGACAGATACTGGATCAAAGCAAGCCGATTCTAGAATAATATTAGTGGTTTCGGCTGTCGTTTTAGAATCCTCACACCCAATAACACCTGCGATCGCTAATATCTTTTCCTGATCTGCAATCACAACAATACCTTCAGGAATCTCACGAGGCGCTTCTTCAAAAAGGAGCCAAGCCTTCTCTCCCTTCTCTGAGATTCGAATCACTATCGGTTCTACAACTTTAGAAGCATCAAATACATGGGTCGGTTGGCCAAGCTCGATATTCGAAAGGTTCGTGGCGTCGACAGGAGGAGTCAGAGAATGAATGCCAGCACCTTGTAGAGGAGCCAAAACAGCTTCTGGAAAAACTCCGTTCGTTCCATTACTTTCTAAATAGGTTGCCGTATAAATAAGACATTTTTCTGTACGATTTTCAACCTGAGGTCCATTTTCTCCCACCTCAAGCTTGGTAAATTCAGGACGACAAACCTTTCCGCCCAATCGTCCCGAGCACTCACGAGCGATCCCTTCATAACAATAATGATCACCTCGATTTGCCAAAAGTTCGATCGAGATTGTCCCTTCTTTGTCATCTATTTTCTTGACCTCGATGCCTACATCATCAAGCAGATGTCGTAACTCGTTTGCATCCTGTGGCAAGGCTAAATACTGATGTAAAACTTCTTTGGAAATATGCATTATTCACCTCGATGCATCGCATGAATTAGAGGAAGATCTTGATCATATAAAGGTCGTAACGCTGGTGCATTTACGGACTGAGCAGCCATTCTGGTTGTTCCAAGCCCAAAAGCAATTCCAGATACCTCATTAGGGTCAAAACCAAATGTTTCAAAGACCTTTGGGTGTACCATTCCTGCACCCAAAATGGTCACCCAACCAGCACCATGACAAGCCTGACAACCGGCTCCTTTGCAAGAAGAACATTGAAGATCAACCCCAACTGATGGCTCAGTATAAGGATAAAATTTTGGCTTGAAACGAATCGGATGGTCTCCATATAAGGATCTAGCAATAAACGCTAATGTTCCCTTGAGATCAGCAAAGGTCAGTCCTTTATCAATCCAGATTCCCTCGAATTGATGAAACATCGCCAAATGAGTCGCATCGACTGCTTCATTTCGATATACTCGTCCCATCGAAGCAACACGGATGGGTAGTTCTTTTTGTTTTCCTAAAACGCGTGCTTGTACCGTGGTGGTATGAGATCGCAATAGCAATCCACCCGTAACCCAAAAGGTATCCTGCATATCACGCGCTGGATGGTGCTCTGGAATATTTAGAGCATCAAAATTATGAAATGCATCTTCCACCTCAGGTCCATCCACCAGCTCAAAACCAAGTTGTCGCAACACCTGCATGCATTTTCGCTCAACAACGGTAAGAGGATGACGAAAACCTCGAGCATTAAAAACTCCTGGCATACTCATATCCAGCCACTCTGCATCCAATTTTGCATTGAGCTCTTCTTCATCTAGAAGCACCTGCTTTTGCTCTAAACACCCTTCAATCTCTTTTTTGAGCGCATTAATTTCCTGCGCTACACGTCGTCGATCTTCTGCTGGTACATTTCGGAGATTACCAAGAGCTTTACCAATTGGACTTTTTTTTCCGGTATACTGCTTTTTAAGTTGCAAAAGTTTTTGGGTTTTGTCAATTTGAGATAAAGCCTGTTCAAAATCAGTTTTCAATTGATTTAAGTCAATCATATCCGCTCCTTTTGACTGGCAATCAATCTATCTTGTTTTATCCCAAATTTCCACTCTTTATCCTTCCCATACCAGAGAATTCTATGTCCCTTATTTTAATTATATGTACAGTCTTTTTATACTACTTCACAGTCATTGAGCAGATGTCTGCTTTATCAATGACCTTGATAGAGTTCCAAACCACAATCAAAA
>JACLAC010024905.1_pt1 | contig 10975 bp, 18 predicted proteins | sample 8027881 | NCBI WGS metagenome assembly JACLAC01 (sample SAMN15725517, study PRJNA655200) | protist metagenome | isolation source: fluorescence activated cell sorting (FACS) single amplified genomes of... | place: Spain: Blaines Bay Microbial Observatory, Mediterranean Sea | collected 2016-01-19 | reverse complement strand
TTTAGGCAACATGGTGGCGAGGGTAAAGACTATGAATTTGATTTACCCGAAACTACAACTATTGATGAAGAAGTACAAGACATCGATATATACGAAGTCGGCTTCACTATTGGAGCATTAAATAACGAAAGCACAGTAACTTATACTCATACTGATGAAACTACGCAAACAAATACAATTAACGCACAAGTTTTTACAAGCGCTGAAAGTATGTATGAAACAATTGTTTACAACATTAGAGAAACATTAGATACATTTATAGATAAATTTACTTTAACACTTAACGATTGGACTTTAGTAGATGATATAAGCTTTAAATATACAACTACTACTACAACGACTACGACTACCACTACAACCACTTTACCACCACCACCGGTAATTTACGAGCCTCCACCACCACCTGAGCCAATTAAATTAGTGGTTATTTTAGATAATGGCGAAGAAGCTGAATATGAGGAATATGAAATAGAAGACGGCACAGTAGAAAGAGATAATGAAAGACAAAAGAATTATGAGTTGTACGGTGTAGAATTAACAGATGAACAAATTGAAAGAGGAGATTTAGAGCTATATGACATCGAAACCACAGAAGAAGAAGGAATCTTTTCTTCAGATGATGATTTGGTATTTGATATGGAGGACGAGCTTACAGAGGCAGAAATTATCGAATACGATAAGCAAATGGAAATCGAAGCTAAAGCTCTTGAGCTGGAAAGTACAATCGAAATTATTGATTTTGAATCTGAAGAAGAGGCTGAACAATATATCGAAACTGTTTTAGAAGTCGAAGAGTTTTTAGAGGAGTTTGAAGAAGTAGAAATAGTTATTATCGAGGATTTCGAATTAGATGAAATAGAAATAATTGAAATCATTGAGGAATCTAGATCTGAAGATGACATAGAGATTATAGAAGAGGTTTTAGAAGAGGTTTTAGAAGATGAAGATATCGTTGAAGTTTTACCATTGGAGGATATTACCGAAGAAGATTCGGAGGTATTTAATCAAGAAATGGTTGAAGAAGAGATTGCAGAATTAGAAGATTTAGTAGAAATACCTATTATTGAAGAAGATGTAACTGAAGAACAAGCTGAAGCAATAATAGAAGAGTATGTAGAAGAGCTTGAAACAGAAGAAGTTATCGAAATCATTGAAGAAGTCAATGACATTGGGGTTGAAAACCTTAATCAAGTAGATGAAGCAGTTATTGAAGTTATAGCCCAAGTGGTAGAAGAAGTTATAACAATAGCGCAGGTAGAAGAAATAACAGATGAACAAGCAGAAGTAATTGGCGAAGTTTTAGGATTTGATGAAGAAACTGCAAAAGAAGATGTAGAGATAATTGCTGAAGCAGTAAAAGAAGATCCTATTGTTGCAGAAGCAGTAGAAAGTTTTGTAGAAAAAGCAGTTGAAAACGCTGATACCTCATTACAACCTTACACATTAGCTGACGTTGTTGTTGAAGTACAGTTTGAAAAATTACAAACAGAGGGGCTTAGTGCTATTATAGACACAGACTTATCAAAAATTAAATTTGATGAGATCGGGGCTGATATGACACAAGACCAAAGAGAAAAAGCACAAGAAGTAATCGTGCCTACAATATTGGTGCGTTTGGCTTCTGCCGTGTTATTTAGAAAGACAATATGATAGATAAATTATTTAAGTGGTTAGTCGAAGCAATAAAAGAAACGCTAAACCTATCTTGGACTTTGGTAGGTTTGATAATTGCAACTTTGACTTTGACTGGATCCGCACAATCTATAACCGGATTGGCAACGATTATAACTCTTATAATCTGGTTATTGACTATAAGTTTTAGAAAGTAGGAAAAATGGAAAATTTTTTTATGGGCATTGTAAGTGTTTACTTTGCTATAAAGACGATATATTTTTTTGTAAGTAAATTAAACACAGTAGAAAAATATATAGCAGACGGCGAATGGGATTGGATAAGTGTACGAAAAGAAAAGATGTAGAAGCTTTATACACCCTAACGGTTATACAAGAGTTAGTATTTGTAATTGTAAGTTTGGAAGTTTATCACATGGCTGATAATGGATATACACAAAAAGAAATGTTGGGATTAGTTATGGAAGATATAGATAAAATTTATAACAAGCTTGAAGAAATACAAAACGATTTAGCAACAAGACCGACAAGACAAGAGATATATGGCTGGATAATAGCCGGTATCTCAATTGCTACTTTAATCACTGTGCTTATGTAATTTGTTGTTATACTAAGACCAACAGGTCTGCGTAATGACAGATGAATTAAAGAAATTAGTAAAAAATAAACAAGAAGTGCCTCATAATGAGGAGCTTGGTAATAATTACTACCCAACGGGCTGGAAGCCACGTGCAGAATATAATAATGCTTCTAAAACGGGGAATGTAACTGCAGTTGTAAGATCAAAAGATACAACCTTTGATACTATTTTAAAAGATAATGGGTTTGATCCTAATGAGTTTGAAGTAGTTAATGACACAGTACGGTATTCAACATGGCAAACACAACTTAAAGGTGGAGAAGTTGCAGATTTATACGCTTATAAATTTGAAGTAAAAAAAATTAACCCACATCACGATGAGTTTTTTATAGACCTTTTAAATGAAGTAAAGAAAAAACCTAAGTTACAAGCTAAAAAAATTACTGGTAATAATGCTTTTGTTTATCTTATGGCTGATTGGCAAATTGGAAAAAAAGATTTTGGAACATTAAATACTGTCAAACTTATAAAAGAAAGCATAGTAAAAGCTAAAAATAGAATCAAAGAGCTTAATAAAACAGGTACTTTAATAGATGAAATATTTGTAGTAGGACTTGGGGATTTAATCGAAAACTGTTTTGGCTTCTTTCCGCAACAACCGTACTCAATAGAGCTTAATAAATCTGAACAAGCACACCTGACTAGAAAAATGATATTAGAGATTATCGATAATTTTTTACCTTTAGCTAATAAAATAGTTTTAGCTGGTGTTCCCGGAAATCACGGCGAAAATAGAAGTGGTAAAGGCGAAGTTGTTACTAGCAAACTTGATAACGAAGATACCAATTGTATTCAAATAGTTGGCGAAATATTAGAAAAAAATACTAGATATAAGAAAGTCAAGACAGTTATACCGGAAAGCTTTCATCTTGCCTTAGACATAAAGGGTATAAGATGTGGTTTTACTCACGGGCATATGACCGGTGGTGGTGGCGATACGTGGACTAAAATAGAAAAGCTTTGGAAAGGGCAAATGTTTGGTTGGAAGCCGTTAGGATCTTGCGAAATACTATTTAGTGGGCATTATCATCATTTAAGGACTGTACAACAAGCTGGTAGAACTTGGTTTCAAGCACCCTCTTTAGACGCTTCTTTTGAGTTTGAAGAGCGTACTGGTTACGGTACTGACAGAGGCGTATTAACTTTAACTATAAATAAGAACGGTTGGGATAATTTAAAAATATTGTAAATATATATGGTATAATTATAACCGATTATGTTAAATATCGTAGGAATTGAATTTACGGATAGTAAACCTATGTTGCTTTGTGAAGATGACAATAATATTATTGGATTCTATGAAGTACCAAAAGGTGTACTGCGATTTAAACCAATACCGTTAAATCGTGATGTTACACCTATTAATAGTGTGCGTTATTCCGTTAACAATGACGCCTGACAATTTACAAGAATATAGATCTTGCAGGGTTGCTGATAAGCAAGTGGCTTTCGTGTCCCAACATATACCCTTAATTGAAGAACATTTTGATAACAAACCAGACCAAATCAAAGCTTTACGAATAATCTATTGCGAAAGTAGAGGCAAAACTAAAGCCGTAGGTAAAAACACTAACGGCACTTATGATAAAGGTTTATGGCAATTCAATGATAAAACTTGGACATGGCTACAAGAAAAACTAAAATTTACGGGTAGTCGCATGGATCCAATACTATCTACTAAAGTTGCTAAATGGCTTATATATAACGACGGTTGGAAACATTGGAACGCAAGTAAAAAATGCTGGTATAATGGATATTAAAAATATGAGGTAGATATGGATATAAGTTTAGAACTAATTGAAATTGATAAATTAAAAGAGTTTCCTGACAATCCAAGAGAGGGTAACGTTGAGGAAATAAAAAAATCACTTATACAAAACGCTCAATACAAACCATTAATTGTAAATAAAAAAACAATGCATGTGTTAGTTGGTAATCATACTTTAAAAGCTATGAAAGAATTAAATTATGAAACAGTAAACGTAAATTTAATTGAAGTAGATGAAAGCGAAGAAAAGAAAATTGTATTAGTAGATAATAAATTATCTGATGATAGTAACTATAACAAAGAAAAACTATCGGCATTACTTGATGAGCTTATGATAGACGGCGATTTAATTGGGACTGGTTTTAGTGCTGATGAAGTAGATGATCTAATAGCAGAGCTAGACGCACCATTAGTTACTCCGTTTGAAGAGTTTGGTGGTGGATTTGCTTTAGATGATGAAGAGATAGCGCAACTTAGAGAAAGCTATACAAACTCTAAAGAAAAACGTAAAGAAGCTAGAGGTGGCGAAAGATTAAGAGATGTTATGCTTCATTATCCCGAAAGCAAGTATGAAGATTTTGTTGATATGTTAGGTAAATTATCAACTAAATTAGAGCAAAAGAAAAACGACACTATATATTTAGCAGTTGAATTTCTTTACAAAGAACATTTTGATAATGAAGATGTTGACGACCATGATACTGAATTTGAAGAAGTGAAAGAAAATGCGATTTCCCGTATCTTCAAAAAAAATTCTTAGAGAATATTTAGAGTTTCATCAAGTACAACAATACAGTACTGACATGGATCCTATTTATCCGGTTTTAAAATATATAATAGATAGGGCAAAAATAGCAAAAGAAGAAAGTATATGGCTATCTTTCCTATATGTTGCCTACTACAATATTGGCTCGGCTTTACTTGCATTTGAGAAATATCCAACACCGGAGTTGCCAAGCGATTTATTAAAATTACCATGCGCAACAGAGCGTAGAAACCATAGGACGCCAGACAATTTAAAAAAACATCTTATTAATTACATAGATATTTATTGGTGGTATGACGGGTATGAAAATTGGTTAACAAATGATTTTTGCGAACACCCTAAAATGAATTGGGAAATAACACAAGAAAAGCTACAACAAGTTTGGGGAAATGGTCGTTGGGCTTGTTATAAAACTGCTGAAGTGCTTTGGAAAGTAAATGGATTAAATCTAAAAGCAACTGACATGGGACATGCCCATAGTAGTGGCTCTAGAAAAGGTTTAGAGCTTTTATATAATAACTTACCACAAGGAAATACTGAAAACGAAATTATGTTATTAGATACGATAAGCGAGGATTTAGTAAGGTACATGGATAATCAAGGTCTTAAAGTTTCCATAGAAACGGCTGAAACAAGCTTATGTGATTTTAACTCTTTAAGAAAAGGTAAATATTATAGTGGTATCGATATAGACCATATGCAAGAGGATTTACTAAAAACGCCTAGTTTATATACAGATTTGGCTTTTGAGGGTAGAAGAAGAATGATACCTAATGAATATCTTGGTGAGTTAAACGGTTGGGACGGTGTAAGAAAAGAAAAGAAAAAAGAGTATGTTATTCAACAACAAAGTAAGCCGTAATGAAATAGTATCTTTAAAAGAACATATTGCTGATTGGGATTTTAAAGGTACTGAAAGTACAAATCATCATTTGAAAAGTGCTTTGTATGATTGGGATAGAGAGCAACAATGGGACAAAGAAACTGCGAAAGTTTTTGCTTTACAAAAGAAATGTTATGCCTTTATAACCTATACAGTTAGGGAGCCACGACATTGTACACTAAGACATTTTTTCACTTTAGAAACTGCTCGTGGTGAGGGTTTAGGAAGTTTAATGATTAAATTAATTTACAAAGATATGATTAGTAATAATGTAAAGTTTTTTAGATTTTTTGCTAACAAACCGGCAATAGATTTCTATGAGAAACTTGGTTTTAGATGGCACGGTTTAAGCAAAACAGGTTTACCATTTACTTATTGGGATATTGAAAATAATATTTTAGCTGAATTACCAAAAGCACAAGAAAGATATATTGTATGAAGATAGCTATAATTGGGAATGGGATTAGTGGCTCAAGTGCGAAAAGGATAGCATTAGAATTTGGACATGAGCCGACAATTATATCAACAAATACACAAATAGCTTCTAAATCTGCATTAGCAACCATACGACCTACTTGGTTTACAAAAGCACAAAAAGTAAATATTGATAGATCTTGGGCTTGGTATAAACACTGGGGCGCAACTATTACCAAAATAGGAACAGTAAGTAATTGGAAAGACCATACAAAAACTAAAGAACAAGAGGATTGGTGGCTAGTAAATCCATTATCTGTTTTAGAAAAGCCTGATATTATAGGCATAGTACCTTATATGGATATGCTAAAACAAAATTATGATGCAGTTTTAGATGCTTCTGGTATTTCTTTGTCTGCTGATTTAGATTACTTTTATGGTGCAACTTTAGTAAGTAAAACTGCTCAAGCAGATTTTATGCCTTTAAGAATACATCACATAAGACCATACCACAGTGTGCATATTGTTAAGAGTGATAACATGATACGTTTAGGATCTAGTATAAGTAAAAATAAACATAAATGTGTTTCAGAAATTTACAAAATGTTGAAGCTTTGCGAGGATCTTAAATTGATAAATAAAGTAGATGATTGGGAATTGTTAATGGGAGTAAGAACACAAGGTAAAAATAAACAAATTGTAGAGCCTGAGCTTGGAAACCCTTATACAAAGATTGGTGGATTACATCGTACAGGTTATGCTTTAGCGCCAGATTTAGTAGCACAATGGATGAAATCATTATGATTGAAACAGTTTATATCTTAGGCGCACCGGCAACTGGAAAAACAACTCTTGTTAAATATATTACGCAAAGCTGGGTACACATGATGGACGTTAAAACGCCATTGGCTTATCGTGTATTCAAAGATTTACGAAACAAAGAAAAAGAATACAATATTGTCTTAGGTAAAGACGCACCAGTGTATGGAGGCACTGATACTTTAAATTACACGGCGATAAATAGTTGTGATGATTTATATAAAAGGTTTTTAAAAAAGAGTGTCAAGTACGTTTTAGCTGAGGGCGATAGGTTAGCTACTGCTAGTTTTTTTGAATTAGCTAAAAAATATGGTAACTTACACGTTATATATTTAGACTTAGATGAAGAAATTAGAATTAAACGTAACCAAAATAGAGCTTCTATGAATAAACTTTCGCCACAAAACATAACATGGCAAAAAGGTAGATTGACAAAACATAAAAACCTAGCTGATAAATACAATGCGCAAATAATAAATTGTGGTGTAGTTGAGTATGGTTTATACATAGAAAAAGATGTAGAAGATTTAGCAATCCAATTAAAAGAATTTTTGGTATAATAACATATGATTGAATTACGATTAAGAAGCAAAATATCACAAGAAGAATTAAAGCAAAAAGTCGGCAAGATCTTAACCGATGAAGATTACAATTTATTAATTCATAAAGATACGACAATTAGAGGTATAAATGGCGAGATACTAGCAGTGTATCAGCGTAATGTTATTCCTGAAGATATCGTGAACAATACCTACCCTGTCTTGCACGACCTTAAGAAATATCAAACGAACAATAGAACACTTGCTAGTGGCTTGCCTCAATACAAAAGAGATACCGGAGGCACTAGAACAGATACAATAAAGCCAATAGCTTCAACTACTATTGGTAACTTTGATCCTAAACAAAATACACCGTATTGTAGATTGACTGCTTGGTCGGGTAAAGAAACAGAAAAATACGAAGAGCTATTTCCTTTATTTCAAATTATAGGCAAAGAAATGGAACGTGTAGCACCCAAAAGATACAAAGCCCAAATGGAGTTTGTCAATCGTACTCATCCGGACTGGGTAATACCAAATACACCATTTACAACTATTACTGTTAATAACTCTTATCCTACCGGCGTACATACTGATAAAGGCGATTTAGATGAGGGTATAAGTACATTAGCAGTAATTTCAAAAGGCGATTATGAGGGCGGATATTTAACATTACCCGAATACAGAATTGCTTTTAATGTAGGTCATAGAGATTTATTAATATTTAATGCACACGAGTGGCACGGTAATACAAAATTAAATATGTTAAGTGATGACGCTGAACGTATAAGTATTGTTTGTTACTATCGGGAAAATATGGTTGATTGCGATTCTATGGAAGAGGAAGAGCAAAAGAAAGCAGATATATCAGAGCTTAGAATGATAAAAGGCGACAGATCCGGCATTGTACAAAAGTACAGAAAAGAAAAGCTTGACTCAAAAAGTTAGCTGGGAGCCAAACGAATCATACGCTGAATACAAAGCTCGAAAGTATGCAGGTATGCAGGGTATAGGACAACCAAACTCACAAAAAAATAGTGCCGGTAATTGTCTTAAAACAAACATCATTAAAACAAAATGCAAATGCAGAACTTGTATAAATCGTAGAAATAGAGCTAAAGGTAAAAGAAAACAAAACATAGTAAGAAAGAAAATGAAAATACCTAATAGCAGGTTTCACGGCGCTGACGCACACGAGGAAAATTGGAAGAGTGGCGTTAGGGTTGAAGTAAAAGCAGGTAAACAAGTTGAGCAAGTTGAGAAAGCATTTACTCGCGCAAAGCTTCAAAGCGATACAAACCATAAAGCAATAGGATCTTTAAGTAAACCATTTGTGTATGTTGCTATGCCCGACGGCACTGAAAATGGCATTGTGTGTTTTCAATTAAACGATATAGAAAATGTTTGTTATGAAATACTTAAAGGTTTTGGCTATTTCGATTCTTCATAAGAACAAAAATCGCATTTCATAATAACATCTAAATCTCTTAATCTATGTCCATTTTTACTGCAGTCATATTTTTCAGCAGGTTTATTCTCTTCAATTAATTGTGTTAATAATCCCCAATGCTTTGATATAGCATGAGGCGTAATAAACATACCTTTAAAATATACTTTATAAGCTTCCACTACTGCTTCTATATCTCTAGGATCCACGTTGGCTTCTTTTAAGTCTTTAACAACTTTATTCCAACCACCTTTGTCATTTTTTGTTACTGGTTTTCTACCAATAGCCCGTGTCAATTCTGCATAAATTTGTTTAGCAATATCTTGACTTTGGTTAATTGACTTTGGTTTGTAGGTCGTAGAGGAACTAGGGGGCAGGTCATTTATGAACGGGGGTACTTGTATAACCGTATATAGATTACTTGTTTGTTCGCCCGTTTCTTTATCATACCTAGCGACTTTACTCAACGCTTTAATATCAATTAAGATCTTAATTTGTCGTTTAACCGTACTATCACTTACACGCATACGTTTTGCTAAAGTGCTAATACTTGGAAAGCACTTACCTGTTTTTTTATCAGCGTACCTTTGCAATACGCAATATAAAACTTTTGCTTGTGCCGGTATGTCGCAATCGATAACCCACTCCGGTATAATAGAAAAATAGATTTGGTTTTCTATATTTGAGGTCGCTTCCGGTTTTTTTACAACTCGTTTTTTTCCGGAAGCTTCCTCATTCGTGGAGCTAGAAAGGTGTTCCATACTTACTCATTTTTTCCCTTATATCTTGCTCTATTACTTTTTTGTGTCACCTATTAATTCTTCAATCTTGTTACTAGCTTGGGAAACAGTAAAGTTACTGATGTCCAAGTCAAGACCGTTTTCAGTGATTAATCTATTTAGTAAATTCTTTTGTGGTTGTGTCATTGGATTGGATCCTCCACCACTACCACTATTTGAACTTTTAAATTTAGGCTCTTCGCCAACCTCATCACAAATAAATTGAGTAAACTTTTTTGTCAACTCTTTTACTTGGTCTAATTCGGCTTTACCATTTACAACGCACTCGATAGCACCTTTAAATGCAACTTGTGCGATTATTTCTTTATTCATATCAACTCCAGTTGTTTTATTTCTCTTACTAACTTATACATAGCAACATTTCCTTTATGGTTATGTTTGTTACAAATTAGTCTTTCTATTTTATACCCACGTTTTTTAAGGTCGCTAACTCTTTGTGCGTAGGTAGGCAAGAAAGCATTAAATTGATTGTTACCCTGTTGAAAGTAAGTACCACAAACAAAATCACTATTTTGTTCTAGTATGCGTAATACTTTGCCTTCATCAGTATTATCTTTTGGTCGTGTATGTACCATATTTACTCCTATCTTGCTTAGTGGTTGCCCACTGTGAGTGAGGCTCGGCATGGTATGTGGTTAGTATCTTGCAACTTGCGGAGTTGTAAGACCAAACCTCACTCACACTAGGCATTACCTAGCGTTGAATTTGCTGAAATCAATTTCGCCATTTACGGCTAATTCATAATCAGCTTGTTCTAATAATTCTAATATGCCTTTACCTTTGCAAACGATTACTTGCTTATTTTTCGTATCGTATATGTACTCTAAAAGAGCAAGGGGAGTTAACAAGATAAGCAACCACTTACAAAGGTTAAAGGCAAGTATTAGAAAATCGGCTTGTGAAAGATAGTTATATGTCATTACAACGCACCGTCCCAAGCCATGTCCTCTATATGTTCAATATGATCTACTGCTTTTATTTCGTTTTGTAATCTAGTTTTAAGATCCCGCAACGTTGACAATCTACCACTTACTTCACTAAGGGTTAATTCTAAATCATAATCTTTATTGATATAGATCTTCCTAAGCTCTTTGTTAGATTGTAATTCTCTTTCCACAAATGAAAGCACCTCTTCTAATGCTTCTTGTGGGCTAGGAGTAGCAGTCCACCTTTGTGAACTAGGCATAATCCTTTTAGTATTTTCGGTCTTACTCATATTTTCCTCCTTAAAGTAACTAACCATGAGCCATTATCCTATATCTTGTATT
>JACLAC010025433.1_pt1 | contig 10978 bp, 9 predicted proteins | sample 8027881 | NCBI WGS metagenome assembly JACLAC01 (sample SAMN15725517, study PRJNA655200) | protist metagenome | isolation source: fluorescence activated cell sorting (FACS) single amplified genomes of... | place: Spain: Blaines Bay Microbial Observatory, Mediterranean Sea | collected 2016-01-19 | reverse complement strand
GGTGGGCCAAACGTGTTTCGAGTCTGTGGTCGGGACGATCAGCAAGGAGAAGTGGCAGGTAAGTTCCTCGCAGGCGTTTATCGAAGCATGAACATTGCGATCGTTCATGATAAGACGGCCTACGGCAAAGGATTGGCTGATGCGACCATGGCCTCCATGAACAAATATGGAAAGAAGGAAACCCTCTATGAAGCCTACACCGCGGGTGAAAAAGACTACACAGCCCTCGTTTCCAAATTGAAGAAGAACAACATCCAGGTTTTGTATGTTGGAGGCTACCATTCAGAGGCTGGCTTGATGGTTCGCCAAATGCGAGATCAAGGTATGAACACTGTACTTGTATCTGGTGATGCTCTGGTCACAGATGAATACTGGCAAATTACTGGAGATGCTGGTGAAGGGACATTGATGACTTTCAGCCCAGATCCCCGAAAGAACCCAATTGCAATCCCATTGGTGAAAGCTTTCCGCGAAAAAGGAATTGAGCCAGAGGGATATGTACTATACACCTACGCTGCCGTCCAAGTCTTTGCACAAGCTGCGGAAGCCGCAGGAAGCACAGACATGGATAAGATCCTGAAGGTGATGAACAGTACAAAATTCAGCACTGTTCTTGGTGAACTAGGTTTTGACAGTAAAGGTGACGTGAGCCTACCAGGTTATGTCTTCTACATTTGGAAAGATGGAAACTACGAATATCTTTGATTCGATATATATTAAAATATGAATATTTTTTAATCATTGATCTACTTTACTCCGGAAGCACCTGAATTTTGTTCTGTTGATCTGGTCTTCTGGAGTCCTACTTGCCCTCCAAGACTTCATACTCATTATTGAAAAATCCCCCAAGTGATCTCCGTTCGAAACCTGTATAAACATTTTGGCGGAGTCCAGGCAGTAAACGGGATTAGTCTAGAAATCAAAACAGGGTTGATCACAGGATTAATCGGTCCTAATGGAGCTGGAAAAACCACTTTATTCAATCTGATTGCGGGGACTTTTCCACCTGATCAAGGACAAATCCTGCTTGATGGAGAAGACGTAGCTGGATTCAAACCACACCAACTTTTCTCCAAGGGACTTCTTAGAACATTTCAAATTCCTCACGAGTTTCACAGTTTGACAGCACGGGAGAATTTGATGATGGTTACCCCGAATCAATTTGGTGAAAGCATCATAAGTGCTTGGTTTCAGCGCAAAATTCTTCATCAGCAAGAGAGAGAGATTACCATGAAAGCAGATGAAGTCATGGAATTTCTCAACATTCGACATGTCGCAGATGAGCTGGCTGGAAATTTGTCTGGTGGACAGAAGAAATTGCTAGAATTAGGTCGAACAATGATGGTTGATGCCAAGGTCGTGATTCTAGATGAAGTCGGAGCTGGGGTTAACCGGAGTTTGCTGAGAGAAATTGGAGATGCAATTGAGTTGATGAATCAGGAAAAAGGATACACCTTCTGCATGATCGAACACGATATGGATTTTATCAGCCGACTCTGTAATCCAGTGATCGTGATGGCGGAAGGAAAGCTGCTAACTGAAGGCTCAGCAGAAGAAGTGAAATCCAATGAAATGGTTATAGAAGCTTATCTGGGTCGTGGAGCTTCATAAGTTCTGAGCTAAGAAATATTTGTAAAACAGGAAATGAGTTACCTCCTCGGTGAAAATTTGATTGGTGGTTATGGAACTGGAGATATTCTCAAGGGCTGTACAATCTCCGCAGCGCAAAGAGAAATTTCTGTTGTTGTTGGCCCAAACGGAGCAGGTAAATCGACCGCTATGAAGGCGATGTTGGGTATGCTGAAGGTCCTGAAAGGGAAAGTTATGCTTGCGGGGCAGGACATCACGAACATATCCCCACAACAAAGAGTTCAACTTGGTATGGCCTTCGTTCCTCAAAACAATAATGTCTTCAGTAGCATGACCGTTGAAGAAAATCTCGAACTCGGTGCGTATGTTCGCACTGATGATTATTCAGATACGATGGGTCAGGTCTATGAACTTTTTCCTGTGCTAAAAGAAAAGCGTCTCCAACCAGCAGGAGAACTCTCCGGAGGACAGCGACAACAAGTTGCTGTTGGGCGAGCTTTGATGACGAAACCGAGTGTGCTTATGCTCGACGAACCAACAGCAGGTGTCTCTCCAATTGTCATGGATGAGCTGTTCGACCGCATCATTGAGGTTAAAAAAACAGGAATTGCGATTTTAATGGTAGAACAAAACGCTCGACAAGCACTTGCAATCGCTGACAAGGGATTTGTATTGGTGACAGGCCAGAATCGCTTTACAGATTCTGGTCAGACGCTCCTCACCAATGAAGAAGTGCGTCGCTCCTTTCTTGGTGGATAGCGATGGATTTTTTGAACGCGATCGTTCTACTTTCGAATTACGTACTAATTCCTTCTTTGGTTTATGGGTCACAACTTGCCCTCGGTGCCCTGGGGGTGACGATTGTTTTTGGCATCATGCGCTTCGCTAATTTTGCGCATGGTGAAATGATGTCGTTTGCAACAGTCTGCACGATCTTTATCACATGGTGGTTTCAATCACTTGGTTTGACTGCCGGAATCATTCCCACAGCTCTCCTAGCCCTCCCTTTTGGAATCCTGATCACGAGCTTATTGGTCTGGGGTACTGAGCGAAGTATTTTTAGCTACTATCGTCAAAGGAAGAGCAAGCCTGTCATCTTTGTGATCGCCTCTGTTGGTGTGATGTTCATGCTTAATGGGATCGTCAGGTTATTCATTGGGACAGATGAAATCATTTTCATGGATGGTCTAAAATTTATCATCAAAGCTGGAGAATTTAAAAAATGGTCGGGTCTCAAAGAAGGTTTATCGCTAAAGCAAACTCAGGTTCTAACTGTCCTATTGGCGATTATAGCAGTCGCCTGGGTGTTTTGGTTCCTACAAAAAACCAAGATGGGCAAGGCGATGAGAGCTTTCTCAGACAATGAAGATCTGGCATTACTATCAGGTATTAATCCTGAAAAAGTAGTGCGAGTAACATGGTTTATTAGCGCTGTCCTCATTACTCTAGCAGGTGTCCTCTATGGCCTTGATAAAAGCTACAAACCACTAGTCTATTTCCACCTGCTACTCCCAATTTTTGCTGCAGCCATTGTTGGTGGCATTGGGCAACCCATTGGGGCCATTCTAGGAGGCTACATTGTCGCTTTCTCGGAGGTAACGGCTACCTACGCATTCAAAAAATTCCTTAGATACCTTGGTCCAGAAGGTTGGTCTCCTGATAGTTTAGTCCAATTTCTTAGTACAGAATATAAGTTTGCGGTTTCTTTCTTGATTCTGGTCTTGGTCCTTTTGATTCGGCCAACAGGTCTTTTCAAAGGCAGAGTGCTTTGAGCAATTCGCATCGGGCTGTCATTAGTTTTGCAATCATGGCTCTCCTGCTTGGGATGGTAGGAACGATACAGTCTTGGAACGTGAGCCTTGCTATACTAAATCTTTGCCTGATTTCAGCGATCATGTCCCTAGGACTAAATATCCAGTGGGGCTATGCAGGTTTATTCAATGCTGGAGTAATGGCTTCAACAGCATTAGGGGGACTGGCTGCGGTTTTAGTATCTCACTCTCCAGTTGGTAAAGCATGGGCTGCTGGAGGATTAGATACAGGACTAGCTCTAATGACTTTGGTTTTGACTGTCTTAGGTGCCTGGTGGATTAGAAGAAAAGTACCAGAAGGCTACCTTCGAAAAGTCATGTTCTTGATGTGGCTGCTCTGCGGATATGCGTTGTTACGCTATTTCTATGAACAAGCTTCGCTAAATATAGAAGCAGTCGATCCAGCGCAAACAGGGTTTTTGGGAGGACTGGGTCTTCCTATTTTAATTTCTTGGATAGTCGGTGGAATAGCCGCAGCTGGATTAGCTTGGGTAGTTGGGCGAGTTGCTCTTGGGCTACGCTCAGACTACTTTGCGATCGCTACGCTTGGGATCTCAGAGATCATGATTTCCATTCTGAAGAATGAGGATTGGTTAACAAGAGGCGTGAAAAATGTCACGGGCTTGGAGCGACCTGTCCCTTACGAAGTAGACCTTCAACAAAGCCAGTGGTTTATGGAGTTGGTAATCAGATTACACTCTGTTGATCCAAACCAAATCAGACAGGAAGCTCTCCAAGAGATGGTGATATCGGCTTCAGGGGTCTTCGTCAAGCTTTGCTATTCGGGACTATTCCTCATAGTTCTTTTAGTAATCCTAGGCTTGGCTGCACTAGCCTTGAATTCTCCTTGGGGCAGAATGATGCGGGCGATTCGTGACAACGAAGTTGCGGCTGCTGCAATGGGAAAGGATGTAACGAACCGTCATCGGCAGGTATTCATTTTGGGGTCGGCGGTCATTGGTGTTGCGGGAGCAATGCTTACCACATTGGATGGTCAATTTACGCCCGGAACTTATATTCCTTTACGCTTCACATTCCTGATTTGGGTTATGGTAATCATCGGAGGAAGTGGTAATAACCTTGGGGCGGTCCTGGGGGCTTTTATCACTTGGTTTACTTGGATTGAAGCGGAACCTGTGGCGCTTTGGGCTGTAGAAAACTTAAACTCATTGCTCAGTGAGGAGAATACTCTCCGTCAACATTTTATTGACGTTGCCCCTCATTTGAGGATGGTAGTTATGGGGCTGATTCTTATTCTGGTGCTCAGGTTTCGGCCAGAGGGAATATTGCCGGAGAGAAACATTAATAGTAAATAATTGGAATTTTTTTAGAGACCAGCCCTCATTGGGCAGGTCTTTTGAAAATTGCTCAGTGGAATCGAATAGTCTTAAATGATTTATCAGCTATTTCGAACTCTCGATATGAGCCAAATGTTTCACCGACACCATTTAACTCTACGCTAGTAGCACCAACATAATCGATTGGTCCACCACCATTTAAAATACTGAGGCCTTTTGAAAGTTCACCTGGAAGGATCTTAGTGCCAGGGGCATTAGCGACAGCAAGTAAGTTGTCTTTAATTGATCCCCCATTTGTGGAGCGGGCCCTTTGCATCGCAAGAACTAAAAGAGCTGCTGCATCGTAGGATTCACCAATAAATGGACCGTTATTGTTTATTCCAGAACCAGATGCGATTTTCTTGAAAAGTTCAGCGCCATTTGATGCCGAGCCAGGAACCGTTCCGAAGGAACCAGTTAGATCGCCATCAACATTCGTGTGCAACCTATCACCAAACATTCCGTCTGCTAGGATAAATCTATCGAAAGCACCGCTATCGATCGCTGGTTGTATGATTCCGGGACCACCTTGATCTACATAACTAAAAACCGCCAGGGCTTCACCACCCGCTGAGTCCAAAGTTGCAACTTCTGCTGAGTAATCAGCTTTGCCACTTTCAGCTGGTATTGCTACGGTAATCTCACCTCCAAGATTTTTAAAAGCATTTACAAATGAATCTGACAGACCCTTACCATAATCACTGTTGACATATGTTACAGCTACTGATTTGATCCCGCGTGACATTGTGATTTTTGCTAATAACTGGCCTTGCCGGGCGTCCGAAGGGGCTGTGCGGAAGAAATAACCATTATCTGATATAGTTGATAGAGCAGGTGAAGTTGCCGAAGGAGAAACCATTGGTATACCGTTTGGCACTGCAACATTATTTGCGACCGCTATAGTAACTCCCGAACAATCAGCTCCCATTATACCCACAACTTTTTCTGCTGTAACAAGCCTCTCAGCAGCAGCTGTAGCAGCAGCTGCATCTATACAAGTAGAATCGGCACGAACAGGAATAATTTTTTCACCACCTAGCAGATTCCCTGAATCCGAAGCTTCTTTGAAGGCAAGTTCTGCTGAGCCTGCCATATCCGCTGTAAGTGATTCAATCGGTCCTGTAAAGCCAAGAATGATTCCCATCTTGATGTCTGCGAATGCTACGGTAGGTAGGATCAAGCTTCCCGCTATCATCATCACAACTTTCTTGAAAAATTTGTTTCTCATCATTTTTTCCCTCTTCAAAAGCAGACGTGTTAAGAATTTACGAACATCTAAAGTTTTTTCAGAACTAACTGCATAGATCCAAACTTGCTGCCTACAAGTCATTTCTGAGACACCTTTTTTACACAGATTTACTGAAAAGGTCTACAAAGTCTATTTTCAAGCTTTTATGCGATTCTGAAATCTGACTTAATGGATTTTGAGCTCATCAAGTTAAAGAATTATTTTGATGTTTCGAAAATAGCCTTTTATCAGTGTGCGCAGCAAAATCAATTTATTTAAATTTCTATTGTGAAGACCCGCTTAACAATTTGAGAAAGGTTCCTATGGTGTACGATGTCATTGTAGCTGGTTTAGGCGGAATGGGCAGTGCGACAGCCTGGCAATTAGCTAAGAAAGGGCACTCTGTTTTGGGCATTGAGCGTTTTTCACCGTCACATGATCAGGGATCCAGTCATGGAGACAGTCGGATTATTCGTTTGGCATATTTTGAGGATCCAGCCTACGTACCACTCCTGAAAAGAGCTTATGAACTTTGGAGTGAAGCTGAGATAGCCTCTGGGAAGGACCTTTTCACGGAAACTGGGGGACTGATGATTGGTCCTAGTGATTCAAAGACAGTGGCTGGAGCGCTTCATTCAGCGGAGGAATGGGATCTTGGTCATCAAATGCTCGGTTACGAGGAAATGAGAGAACGCTTTCCACAGTTCATTTTGAAAGAAGATGAGATTGCTCTGTTTGAAGAAAGGGCAGGATTCGTCCGGCCGGAGAGAAGCTGTGCAACCCATAATCAATTGGCAGAGCAGTCTGGTGGAAAAATGCGTTTTGGAGAACAATTCTTATCATGGTACCCAGATGGGAATGGCGTTCAAGTCGTCACAGATAAAGGGACTTATCGAGCAAATCGACTAGTGATCTCAGGGGGTTCCTGGAATCCAAAGCTGTTGCCAGATTTGAAAATCCCGTTTGATGTTAAACGTTTAACATTATTTTGGTTTGACGTTGAAAATATGGATCAGTGGCAGTTAGGGAGAATGCCTGTATACATTTGGGAGCCAAGTGATATTGAACAATTTTACGGATTTCCTGCGATTGATGGGCCCGGGGGTGGAGCCAAGGTGGCATATTTTAGGGTGGGCCCGGAGTGTGATCCTGACCAAGTTGACAGAACCGTACTTCCTGAGGAGATTGAGTTGATTAGACAAGCGACAGTTAGATTAAATAAATTGTCCGGGGCTCCACTTAGAACAGCTACCTGTCTTTATACAAATACCCCGGATGAGCACTTTGTTATCGGGTTACATCCGGAGTATCCTCAAGTGTCTTTAGCAGCAGGTTTTTCTGGGCATGGATTCAAGTTTGCGAGTGTGATTGGAGAGGTTATGTCAGATCTGGCAATTCAGCAGTCAACAGAACATCCAATTAGCCTTTTTTCTCCAAATAGATTCCGAAACTGAGTTGGATTTGAGTTTCTTTATTTCCAAATCGCTCTGCATTAGCAGATCAGTTACGAAATAGTATTTTTCAATACTGAATTTTTTTTGAATAGATATAATTATAAATCATAAAATTTTGGAGTTGGAAGGAAATAACAGCTATATTCCTCCCGTCACTTTACTTCAATAAAATTTGTGGATAAGTCAGTAAAGGTGTAAAAACGGTTTTTTTTACCAACTAAAATTATTCATCTGGAAATCTGGCTGGGCTTTATGTTTTTGAATCTCGGCATTGATTTTCTGATCAGAAGCATCCCTCAAAATTCCATCACGCACCCAGACTCCTGCAATTCCAAATTTTTTTGCACCCTGGATATCGTGCTCTATTGAATCCCCTATCGCGACAGTTCGCATCTTTGCAAAAGAATACTCTCTTTCAGAAAATTTATACATCTCTTCATACGGCTTACCGATCCAGATGACTTTACCACCTGAGGATTCGTAATATTCTGCAATTTTACCAGCTCCATAGGCGAGACCTTGTGGCGTGAGCATCCATTTGTCAGGATTCAGGCAAACACAGGGTAGTTTTTTGGACAGAGGAATCTCCAACTTCTTGATAGCTTTCTCCCAAGATTCTTCCTCGCCACGACTACCACTAAGAATCAACACGTCTGCATCTTCCGGATAGGCTACTTCCTTGAGCGTTGATCCCAAAAGGGGAGACCGGTCTTCGTCTCGAGCTAACACCCAACATCTTGATCCATCTTCAAGTCCAAGCTCAGACAATCCTCCAGTAAAAAGGTAATGCCCTACCTCCCCAGAAGTAACGACACCCTCAAAGAATTCTCTATGTAGCCCCAGCTGTTCCATGCGCTGATAATTTTTCTCTGCTCTTTTCGCTGAATTGGAGAGAAGAATTACTGTTTTTTGGGCTGCTTGGAGGTTCTGAAGAGCTTCAACGACACCTTTAAAAATAGATTGGCCATTGTGTAGTACTCCATATTGATCTAGCAGGAAAGTTTCATATCTATGGGAAAGTTCTTCAAGTTTGGTGAAGGGGATATTCAGCATGGCTTAGATACTTAGTAAGCCCTTCCAGGCAAGTCGAGCGGTTCCTGCAGCAGCTTGATCAGAGGCAACATTCTGCATTTGAATTGGGAGTTGCTTTTGGCGAAGTGCGGTCCAAACGGAATTTTTTGAACCACCTCCGACTGTACGAAGTGACCTTAAGACTGGGCCTCCAAGTTCATTTAAACGATTGTAGGCCAGTGCTTCCACTGTGCTCATTCCTAACAAAAGACCATGAAGGAAAGTTTGGTCATCTGTAGGCCTTGGCTCTAAGCGTGGTGGGAAGGAAGGGTCATTGATTGGAAATCTCTCTCCGGGTTTCAGCAAGGGATAGTAATCGAGGTCTAATATTGTTTCAGGGTCAATATTTCTGGAAAGTTTAAGAAGTTCCTTATCTGAAAAAAAATGAGTGAGTACGTTGCCACCAGTATTTGAGGCTCCACCTGGTAACCACTGATCACCAATTCGATGACTGTAGATACCATATTCAGGAGCAAAAACTGGTTGATCGCTTAGAATCTTAACAACAAGAGTCGAACCAAGTGAAGTGACCCCATCCCCAATTTCGGATGCACCCGTTGCCAAGAAAGCAGCACAACCATCCGTAGTCCCTGAAACGATTTTGATGTCTTTTGAAAGTCCAAAGCGAACGGCAATCTTTTGGTCAATCTCACCTGTGACTTGACCGGGTTCTTTTGGATCTGGAAGTAACTCACGTCGAGCTTTTGTTTGGGAGATCCAATTAGGCCATTCTCTAAGGATGGGATCATACCCTGTTTTCAGTGAGTTATTCTCGTCACTCCATCGGTATTCGCCAATAAATTTTCCGAGTGCCCAGTCTGCTTGGTGAAGCGCTCGGTGACATCCATCAAGTTCCTGAAGCTTCATCAACTTTGCCAATCCAGAAGTGGCTCCATGCGCAGCACTTTCTCTTGCAGCATACTGACGAATCTGCTCAAGAATATCAGGATCTTCGACAGGATCATTATACATCAGAGCATCGCCAATGGGTTCCTGCTTATTGTTGAGCGCCAACATCGTCCCAGACGTCCCATCGACGGAGATTCCAGCAACCTGATTCCATTGATCATTCGATTCTATCCGCAATTGCGCCAGAGTGGATTCTACGGACTTCCACCAAACAGCGGGGTTTCGATGATTTGAACCGAAATCTGACATAAGGCTGGATCGCTGAGCTACCACATCGAATTTTGAATTCATCAAAACTGCTCGCACACCAGAGGTGCCGATGTCAATTCCGAGGACCAGGGCAGATTCTAGAGAGGATGTCATCTAAGTTGGATTTGTTGAGTAAGATCAAGCTGAGGCATTTCGTCGAGCCAATTCCTGTCTATACTTCTCCGCATCCCAATTCAGAAGTGCTGCTTCATCATTGAAAGTCAACTTTTGAACTCTATCGTTGGGTTGTAACCGAGATGCAACTTCTTTCAGAGACAATAACATTTCATCGGTGCCACGAGGGGCTTGCTTGTGTACCAACACGGCTTGAGCAGGAACGATTAAGGCTTTGGGAAGGCTTTCATTTTGATTCTGCTCAAACTGGGTTAGAGTTGAACTCGATTTCAGAAGTTGTACACCTGAACCCAGAAAAATGACGTGGTCAGGGTAAAGTGAACCCTTTTCTACCTTTTCCAGAGAAATAGTGTCGTGGGCTATTCCTTGGGCAAAGAATTCGGCATCTCGATAGTTAGATTCTTCTGGAAGAGCCAAATTAGACTTCGGTATTTTGACCTCTCTTTTAGAGCGCCTAAGTCTTTGGTGTACTTCCAATAAAAGTTTATGCGCCTCTTCAATTGAAGAGGCAGCTACGACCAACCCATGATTTCCAAGGATCAAGACATTCGTTTTGTTGGTGATCTTTGATTGTATCTCACGAGCCAGCGGTAATCCGGGCCTTCTGTAAGGAATGAAAACCCAATCAAGGCCTCCCAAAGGAGTAGCTAAAAGCTTTTCAGCATTTTGAAGGACAGCCCAAGAGATTGTTTCTACACAATGAACATGGAGTACAACCCTATATTTTAATGAGGCGTGAACCACTGTCTCAATTGATGGACGAAGGGATTCAGTTGGGTCTACTTTAAAATATTGGGGCTTTTCCACGCGCTCGTCATTCTGTGCCATTGCTTGCTGTAACTTGGCAAGATCCACAGCTACCATCGTCTTTTTCTCTGTCGCTTCTGATAACCAGGTGCCGGATGCTTTCACCCAAAGTAGGCCGTCTTCTTTAATGGATGTATTTCCTCCAGCTCCCTGTACCAATAATGGGTTTCGTCCTAAATTAGCGGAGAGTTCACAAAATTTTTGAAATTCTGAACTTTTTGAAAATTTAAATGTTGAATCAAACATTAGGATTTAGGATTTTAGTTGCGTTTTGCTAAGCCAATCAGAGAAGTGATCCTGCTCAGTTTTACTTAAATGAAGTCCGTGTTTTGTACGTCTCGAAAGAATATCCTCCGTTGTTTGGGCCCATTCGTTTTCTATCAAATG
>JACLAC010012625.1_pt1 | contig 10978 bp, 12 predicted proteins | sample 8027881 | NCBI WGS metagenome assembly JACLAC01 (sample SAMN15725517, study PRJNA655200) | protist metagenome | isolation source: fluorescence activated cell sorting (FACS) single amplified genomes of... | place: Spain: Blaines Bay Microbial Observatory, Mediterranean Sea | collected 2016-01-19 | reverse complement strand
GAGAGTCGAGATTGTGCGATCGCGTCGTGGAGGACTCGGTGTTGGCAGAGTACAGTCATTTGGGTAACGCTCTACAGACTGCAAAGAGTGCGAATTTGTATAGAATGATTTGGAGTGCTGGAAGTGCTATTGCTTCAGGTGCTTTGGCTGGAGCTGGAATGGTCGCCTGTGTGGGATCCTGCGGGCAGCTATGTCCGGGTCCCACGGGTCTGGCGGGACTGAGTGCTACAGCAGTCGTATCCGCAGCCGATGCAATCCATGCGTTGACACATTGTGATGAGTGTGATGAGATTGAGAAACGTCAGCATGAATTGGAGTCTCGTCAGAATAGTAAAGTATTGGGAGAAATGAGTGCGGAAGCAATACAGGAAGCGAATGAAATGTTCGATGCGTTTGATTTGGACGAGAACGGAATCGTGACGGCGTATGAGATTTCGTTTGCAACGGAAGATTTGGGTGAGATTCCCGATCCTCTCGAGATTGACGAAATGATTCGTGCCTCCGATATGAACGGTGATCAAGTCTTGGATCGAGTGGAATTCTTGAAATCGATGCAACACGCCGGTTTGGACGGTGAAATTCTTATATATTAATTAATATTATTATTGTGCAATAAATTATTCCTCAAACTCTTTTCAATCACAACGCTTCCTTATCTTTTCAGATCTTGTTGAGTTGGATTTCGGTGAAGAGGAGGATCCCTTCGTCTCGTTGTGCTTTCGTCTTCGACTCGACGAAGATGACGTTCGAATTTTTATCATGCCACTTATGCTCAGACGATTCATCATGTCCGGTGTACACTCAAGCACCGAGTTCGGTTTCTCGAATTCCGGATAATCCAAAAGAGAAAACATTCCGACTCGCTCACGATGCAGTGTTACAACTTTCGATCCGCACGCACGGACCATTTTTTTCACTTGATGATACATGCCTTCCCGAATCGTGATGCGCACTCGAGTTGCACACGGTGGAGCTACCGGAACGTCACCCTTCAGATCCACAATGCCAAACTTTTTCTTCAACTCAGCGTGATGATACGGCAACTTGATAGTCTCGAGAACCTCAAGTTTTGCGGGCAAACATTTCGTGGGATTCTGAGGACAACAGATCACGAGTCCTTTCGCGAAACGTTCGGGCGCATCCTCGCAAAGTCTCGAGAAAGGCTTTGCCAAAATATCAGCAACGTAAACTTTATCACATTTATTGTTCGAATGCATCATAAGATGATTCAGTCCACCGTCTGTACCCATAATGTACAATCCTGTCGTGTCCCTGTCGAGTCTACCGAATCCGTTCAGAGACCGATGTCGAAGCTCCTCCGGTACGACGTCGTACACGCTCTTAATACCTTTCTTTTTGAAGTTACGAACTCTCTCAATATCCGTTTTCGCGATCTCCTTTTCATCCTTAAATCGCATCGAGATACACTTTATCGGTTTGTGCATCAAAATCATACGATGAAACACCTCGCTCGTACTCGGCCTCTTCATCCCCTTCACGACGAACGTTCGTTCCTCTTCACTCTGAAGCACAACATTCCACGCCACCTCCTTCACAACCCTTCCATTCACACTCACCTTTTCTTCAGCAATCAAATTACGTGCCTCTGATATCGACACATCCGGATATCGAGCACATATATAGTTGTCCAACCTCATAACTTATAGTATGTGATGCAGAGTTTCTAGAGTTTCTGTCTGTGAAACTGTCAAGCACACTACATCTGACCAAAAGCTTTTTAACATTTGTGGGATCTTGTCCAATTGAAAAATCACAAAGAGAATGTATGCGATTCGAAGTTTAACGTTACGAAATGTGGTGAGAGGTGATGGAAATCTGAAGATGTGTTCTCGTATGTTGTCGACAACGAAAGAGAGTGATTTGAAACGTCAGATATCGTATCCGGAGGCGAGCAGACCGGAGAGCATGGATCGCAATCCGGAACCCAGCGTGCCCGTGTTTCCTGTCATGTTCGGAACAAATATGAAAGCGATTTTAAAGTCTGAACGTGAGAGAGGTCTTGTAATGCAAAATGTACCTATTCCAGCAATTGGACCGAATGATGTATTGATTAAAATCAAAAACACCGCGATGTAAGTTACGCGCGCGATCGACTTTTCTAAAACATCAAGACTCACTTCACAACACACAGATGCGGAACGGATGTACATATTTACGAATGGGATGAGTGGGCTCAACGTACGATCCCGACACCCATGGTTGTTGGACATGAGTATTGTGGTACGGTCGCGGAACTGGGAAGCGAGGTAAAGGGTTTGAAAGTAGGTGATCGTGTGACAGGTGAGGGACATATCACGTGTGGATACTGTCGAAACTGCAAGGCAGGAAATCAACATTTGTGTCGTAATACTATGGGTGTTGGAGTGAATCAACCCGGTGCCTTTGCGGAATATTTCTCTCTTCCGGCTCGTAACGTGTTCAAGCTCGATCCTAGAGTCGGAGACGATGTCGCTTCCTTCATGGACGCTCTGGGTAATGCCGTTCATACCGCTCTGTCGTTTGATTTGATTGGAGAGGATGTCCTCATTGTCGGTGCGGGTCCGATCGGTGCGATGGCTGTTGGAGTGTGCAAACAGGTCGGTGCTCGACATGTCGTGGTCACGGACGTGAATGACTATCGCTTGAAACTTGCCGGTGAGTGTGGCGCTGATGCTCTGATCAACGTGTCGAATGGTGATCAGGAGCTCAAGGTCACGATGGATCGTTTGGGTATGACCGAGGCATTTGATGTAGGACTTGAGATGTCGGGAAATGCGAATGGTATAAAAACCATGTTGAAACACATGAACATGGGTGGTCGCATCTCGTTGCTTGGTATTCCCCCGAACGAGATCAGTCTGAACTTTGATGATATTATTTTCAAGGGACTTACCATGAAAGGTATCTACGGTCGCGAAATGTTCGAGACGTGGTATAAAATGCAAAGTCTTCTCACTTCCGGATTGTCAGAGCGAATCGAACCGATCATTACACATCGATTCGGCGCTGACGACTACGTGGAAGGATTTGAAACGATGTGTGGTGGTGAGTCGGGAAAAATTATTTTGAACTGGTCTTAGAGATGATGCTATGTTTTTGTTTTTTTTTCCTACTCGAAGTTCCACTATAAATAAAAAAATTAAAATTGTGTTTCTGCTGCTGAAGAAGAGAGAAGTTGTTGTTTTCTGGTGCAATAATTATTATAGCCAACATTGCTTCTGTCTCGTCCCCAGCCGTTCGTTTTCGGAGTTTCCGTGTGACCTCTAGACCTACTGTAACTTACAATTCATTTTCAAATTTTTCCATTTTCAAATAAAATGACAACAACAATCAAAACCGTGTGCGTGATCGTAGGTATACTATCCTCCACAGTGCTCGCAGAATATCATATGGATACAAAAACAGTGACGAAGAAGAACGTCACGACGTTGCCACTGACATCCATTCAAGTAAGTGAAGCCGACGTCGCTTCGTTACTACGACGCAATTCCAAACCACTCAAATACAGGTGGACAGACCACCAGTCTCGCGACTACTCAGTACTAATGGTGAAGGACACGACATTCCTGCAGGTGGAGCCATTTTTCCCACCGCTATTTACTTTGCCAACGTACAGATCGGTACGTCGCCTGTAGACTTCGCGGTCGGCATCGACTCCGGAAGCGGTGATCTTTTTATCGAAGGTAAAGGATGCGATGGGTGTACAGAGAGCTCCTTGAATAACCAGTATGACCCCGCGAAGTCCTCGAGCTCGAGTGCACAGGGTAGCTTTCGTCATTCGTACAAGACTTGTAATTTTGTAAATCCTTCTGCGTCGTGTACAATTTCGGGTCAGCAATATATAGAACAGGTGAGCCTAGCGGGACTCGGACCTGTGAAACTCAAGGTCGGCGCTATTCAGAGCCAGTCCACCAACTTTGATACCAAACGAGTCGTCGGAGGCCTCATGGGTCTTGCGGGATTTGATGGTGAGGACCCTCTCTCGACTTTGGCAAATGCGGGTATGTGTGATCGTGTATGGGGTATTTGCATGAACCCGGCGGGTAGTGTGAGCAACGGTACATTGACTGTTGGCGGTGTGGACGAGACATTGTCGGACGGACCGATTAATTACGTGCCGGATCAAGGGTTTATTCTTCCGACGGTGGAGGTATCTTCACTAAAGCTTGGAGAAAGCACGACGATCCCGTTGAAACGAGAAAACTCTGCCGTTCTTGATACTGGAACGAATGTACTTCTGCTCGGCAGGACAGCCTATTCGAATGTGAAGAGTGCAATGTGCGCTGACTCTTCTCTCGCAAACTGTGCTGAGCTTTGGGATAACCAGTGCGTTGAGCTCACTGACGCGCAGGTAGATCAGTACCCATCTCTGAGTTTCCAGCTCGATGGCACCGTCCTGGAGATGAGCAGTCGAGATTATCTATTGCTCCGCTCCCCGTTGGCAACGAAAGCGGACCAGTATTGTCTCGGAATCCGTAATGGTGGTTTTACTGGTTTCATTATTGGAGACACCACGATGAGGAACTACTACGTAGTCTTTGACAAGACGCAAAGCAGAATCGGATTCGGAAAAGTGAACAAGCAGACTTGCGGTGGCAAGAACTAAGTGTTGTTAGAATTGATCGTAGTTTTAAGAAGATAAGAAGTTGCATGTAACGTCTAACTGCCACCTCCTAACTAGCTACACAATTCACATTAAATCAAACAACAACAACAACACAAGAACAACAGACTCGTGGTAATTCACTTTTATCATTTTCTACAAGAACAACAGACACGTGGTAATTCACCTTTATCATTTTCTGCCAAACGGTTTCAGCGTTTCATCCAGAGGTTGGGAAGCGATACGATTACAAAGACAAATGAAGAAAGAAGAAGAACTTCAAGATCATGTTCGAAAGTGTCTCGATACTGGAGTAGTGGATAGTGAGATATTTCGACGTGCGAAGGAGCTGGGATATACGAACAACAAAAGAATTCTGGAGACGATTATCGAGGGTAGAAGGGAACGGATAGACGTCGTGAAACGTTTTCGCGGATCGAATAAGAAAGAGGAAGCGAAGGAAGAGAATCACGTCGACGTGAGTCCTCTGTTGTATGCTATATCTATATGTGATGAGGAACTTGCGCTGAAACGAATCGATAAATCTTCCGCGAACGATAGGATGGAGTACGGACTGACAGCGTTGCACATGGCGTCCGAGAGAGGGATGACAAAAATCGTTCGTAAACTTTTGAATTCAGGTGCTCGAATTGACGAACAGAGCACGTCTGATATACGACTTCATCATACTGTTGTTCAGAGTGGAGGATCTACGGCAATGCATTTCGCAGCGCAAAAGGGACACGTAGAGGTCTTGAAACTGCTTCTGGAAAGTGGTGGAGACTGCTCGATACGAAATTTTGACGAGAGCACAGCCATGGAGATTGCCATGCTTCGTGATGATAAAGACGCGATGGATACTCTGTCGAAATATCAGAAAATATCAACAAAGGATCCTGTTGCACTGGCAAAGTGGAGAGAAACCAAGAACAAGAAAGATCGAGAAGCCAGAACAAAGCGTTCGCGCGATGCATTTATTCCTCTTCCGAGTCTTGAGAAACCTTACAAATTGAAATCTATATATTCTCACAAGGAGTGCGAACGAATTCTTCAAAGTGTTCTTCGACACACATCTGAGCACGGGTGGACTTCGCAACGTCATCGAGGTCATGCAAGTACGTATATTTTGGATTCGTGTGTGTTTCATCTTACTCGTTACTGAAATCAAACAGGTACCATCGATATACAATGCTCAGAAATCGAGACGATTGATGTTTGGATACGCCAAACACTTCGCGAGCGACTGTTTCCCGAACTCTCAAGACGTCATGAGTTCGAACGAGATTCCTTCTTCTTTCGAGATCTATTTTTCGTCAAGTATTCAGCCTCCGAAGGATCGAAGGGACAACGCGGTGTGGGGATACATCGTGATGGTTCGATTGTGAGTTTTAATGTTCTTCTGAACAGTGAAAACGAATTCACTGGCGGTGGTACGTACATTGAAGCGAGCAACACCGTTTATACTATCGATCGAGGGGATTGTTTCGTACACAGCGGGAAGGTACGACATGGAGGTGAGACAATAACTTCAGGTGTCAGGTATATATTGGTGGGGTTTTTGGATGCGAAGCTACGTGAGGACACGGCAGCTCGTGGCGTCGTCGTCGGTGACGTTTCACTTGAGTTACACACGAGATCAGGTAGATAAAGTATTATTATTATTATTATGAATAAACAGGGGAAAAATAAACAGAAACATCAGCATTGTGCTTTTAGTACTTAGCTGTTGCTACTGCTACTACTCGCACTATCACTATCACTATCACGAAGGCTAATACTCGAACCTCCTCTCAGGGTGGAATTTTTTTCCTCGACATACTCTCTAGAATGATGTGCATTTGTCGACACAAGATTCGTAAGCCATTTTGGGCCAGATCTTATGGGAGAACACTTGATATTCGGAATCGAACCTTGACAGAACTCGTAATTATCGCAACAGTAACATTCGCTGTCGCATCCGCAACAGGTCCAACCGCTCGGACACGTTGAGTAGATACAACAATCATAACACGAACCAGAGACTCCTAGAGTCACGAAAGATGCCAAAATAACAAAGATAGCTCTTTTCATTTTTACGTTTGATGGGAGATTGATAATGTTTTCTTCGACGTTGAAACGTTATTGGTTTTTAAATCAATGTAAATATTTTCTCTACGCGTATCTAATTTCCTTTCTTCCTCTGAATCTGATATATGAAATTCTTGGAAAGAGTTCAAAAGTATACGGAATGTGTGAGACTTTGAAATGAGAAGTCTATTTTTCTTCGTGAGTGTGAGTTTTTTGACCGTTTGGAAAAGGCAGAGAAAACTGCTCGAGATCAGCTGAGATTGGGTGGTGTGACAGTATACGATGGCACCGATGGCGCATGGTACGAAGAGAATATGATAAAGAAACGGTGAGAGAGAGAGGCGAGAGAGAAGAAAAATAATAGTTTAAGAATAATGATAAATTAATCAAAGATGAACAAGACAATCAATACTTCTTCTTGTGGCTCGTTCGACGAACAGTAAGCGGTGAGGCACTACTAGCCCAATGCCTGTGTTGTCCTGTGTTGTTTGAAAGACGTGGAAGGACTTTTTTGGACGAAACTTTGGATCTCCGCTGTTGCTGTTGCGGATGAGGTCGTGGGCGACGTTTCTGTTGTTGACTTTGACTCTCTCGAGGAGGAAGCTGTTGTTGTTGTTCAAGACGCTGTCTCTCCAGTTCGGCGATACGCCGAAGTGCATGTTTTAACTCATCATCGAGACGAGCGTTCTCTCGTTGAAGTTTGTCGACCAAGGCGTCATTCGTTTCGTCTCTGGTGACAGGATCATGCTGTTGACTTTGTTCTGCATTTCGAAGTTTTGCTATTTCTCGATTCAAATGTTCCGCGGACACTTCCATTTCTTGCATTTCCAAAGTCATTGTTCGAGTTCTCTTCTCAAATCTTGACGCGTACTCCTCGCTCTCTCTCAACTCTTCTCGATATTGAATGCACTTATGTTTGTGCGCATCTTCAAGTGATAATAATTTAGTTCTCATCATGTTCTCGTATTGCTTTGATATCTCCTCCTCTGTCTCGACTTGCAAAGCCTTACTTCTCTCTTCGGCTTCTTTTCTGGACACTTCGATCTCCGCGATCCAACGACTCGACGCTTCTTCAGCTTCCAGTTTCAATCTAGAAATCTCCTCAATTTTAGCCTTCATACGACTCATTTCCCACTCCGTACGAAGTGCATCTTTACCTTTACGATGAAGTAAAACGTTTAGATCTCCAATTCTAGCCTCGTATTCCCGCAAGTCTCTCTCCAAATCGGAGATCGTTTTGGTATGTTTTTCAATCTTTATTTTCGTCTCACCCTCATTGGACTCAACAGTACTCTTCAAGCGTTTGTTTTCTTCCACAAGATCTTTCAGACGTTCCAAAACACGTATGTACTGGCTTTGAACGTTGTTGGCGGACGAAGACATTACTCTTGAGAAACTCAAGAAACTCCGAAAAAAAACGGTTTTCAAAAAAATCTCAAAAAAATCTTTGTAGGAATGACAGACACGCCTCTGTGTCTCATCGTAGATCTGGGTTCTGAATTGCTAAAGGCAGGTATATGTACAGATGATTATCAAAATACACCGTACTCGAATTCTCAGCACAAGAAAGGAATTCCGAGTGTGTGGAAAGGAGAATCGGTATCTTCGTCGCGCGTGAGGATACCCGGTCAGATGGATAAGGACGGCGTCATGTCCAGGAATGTTCCTTGTATCGAGAGAGGAACGATTGTAAATACAAAACGATTGGAAGATTTCTTGCAGAATGTGTATGATGAAATGTTGAAAGTGGATCCGGACGATCGTGGTGTCGTGTTGACGACGCCGACTCACGGCTCGTCCCGAGATCGTCGTTGGCTTCTTCAACATCATTTCGAGACGTTAGGTTTCGAATCGGTTTCGTTACAAAATCAATGTGTAATGTCTTTATATTCTGTTGGATCACAAAGTGGATTGAGTCTTGATATTGGACACGGACTAACACAGATTGTTCCCATTGCGGAGGGAACGATTCTTCCGGAGGGTGCGAGTTCCACGTATCGAGGTGGTATCGATATCGATCGATTCTTGACACGTCTTTTGGACAGAGAAGGACATGTCTTTGTTTCTTCAGATAGATGTACGGTTCGTAAAATTAAGGAAGAGTGTGGTATGGTCGTGAAGGATTTTAAATCCGACATGGCGTCTTCGATGAGAGGCGATCGAGAGGGAGAAATCGAGGTCGAGTTGCCGGACGGTACGTGGTAGTCAGTGATCTGATTGCAATTTCAACAAAATCAAACCAACACACTCGCAAAACAGGTACACCACTTAAAATCTCGTCAATGACACGAATGATGTGCCCCGAGATTTTGTTTCGGCCTGAAATTGCAGAGAACTACAGTCGTGGTCCTGGTGTCTCGAAAGCTCTGTTTCATTCCCTACAGGAGTGTCCTCTGGATACGTTTCGTTCTCTGGCTGGTAATATTGTAGTCGGAGGAGGATCGACTTTGTTTCAAGGTTTTCAAGAACGACTGAAATCAGATATGACAAAAATGTTACAGAAACGTGCGTCTGTACTTCAATTCAAATTCGACGCGTCGGTTTACGTCGGTGCTCAGATTTACGCCCATCTGGATTCCAAAAAAGTTAAAGGTTGGTTTACTCAGAGTCAGTACTCGGAGCATGGTGTAGATCGACTTGTTGGAATGTATGAGGAGGGTGGTGCTGGTGTATAACAGTGATCTTTCGTATATTTTAAATGAAATTCTAATATAATCTACTGATCTATTATATACTACCACTACAACTAACTAAAACCACTACTTAAGTAGACATGTGACGACCGATCGATCGCCTTGCTTGCTTTAGATACTTTGAAAAATCAGCATCACGACGACGACGAGGTGATGATGAGGAAGCAACAAAACTATCGTCTGCGCTACCTTCGACGTAAGAACGCTTGGAATCTGCGATGTCATCATCATAAGCCTCCTCAATACTTTGAACGTTACTGTGAGACTGCGCGGAATCCGGACGTGTGGCGTAAAACATCATAACATGAGATCCGTCATGATGATCGTGTGTGTTTTGATGTCCGTTCGTATTCGTGTGATATGAATAGGATGGTGACATACCGAATTCAGGTTCCTGACCTTGAGGAGAGAATCGTCCCATTGTGTGCGAGACGTGTTCCTCAGACACATCGTGAAGTCCGAGAAGCGAAGTGTCGGGTTGTCCCTCGCTCTCTTCATCCAAATCGTGACTTTGATTCAAGTGTCTTCTATTTTTGTCTTTCGATGCTTCTGCCCATTCACTAATCTTATCAAATACTGCTCTACTTTTCTGTGTGGAAGAAGTTGGGTGGGCGTAAGTAATGTGTTTTGTGTATGTGAGATAGGAGAGAGAGAGAAAATAACGACGTACACCATGTCTCAAAAGACGAATAATGTCCATCAACTTCACTCTTGGACCGATTGCAAGACCCAACTCTTTGAGCTGCGGTTGCTCCAATAACATCAATGCATCGATATCGATATCGTGAGACTGAAATACTCTCACATAAGCTCCCATTCCCATTCCGTTAAAGAGTTTGGTCAGCGTCAAATCTTCGGGCAGTTTCGAAGCGATTCTAGAACCAATCAAAACGTCCTTGCTGCTACTACAGATATCGTCATCATCGTGAACAACAAGCGTCTGCGTTCCGATAGATACCATCTCAACCTTTTTCTTTGCAATACTTTCCAACGTCGCGGCGATCTCGTCGGCGATCTTCGGCATCTTGGTTTCGGTATCCTCGGACTGAGAAGCTTTCCATCTAGATCTTCGAGACGTGCGACGACGTCGACGAGATTCTATACTTCTTGACTTCTCTCTACTTTTTCTTATTCTTCGATCACGAAGCATCTTTCTTCTAGCTCTGATGCTGCTGTCCGAGTCTCCGATGTATCTCAACATTCGAATCGTCACGAAACTAGCACCGGCAAAAATGACGGCACAACCTCCATATACCATGAGAGAGAACGAACCGTCCTCTTTCCATTTCGATACCATATCTTCGAACAATATCCTGTGTGTGTGTAACATGTGTGTGTGGACGTCCGAGAGTGAGATCTCGAACGACACGAACCTGGTGCTTTCGAGATCTATCGGAAGTCGTGGCGTATCACTTCGTCTCATTCTATGACTCATCTTGTGAACAGTTTTTTTTATCAAGTCTTTGAAATTGAAAATAAAAATCGGGACAAAAAGTCTCTCTCTCTCTCTCTTCTTTTTTTCTCAGGAGGCCTAAAATTTTTTGAATTCAAAATTTTAAATTCTTGTCGATCAACTGTGAAGCATTTGTCTGATTTGGCGATAGTATACGTTTCT
>JACLAC010019082.1_pt1 | contig 10979 bp, 9 predicted proteins | sample 8027881 | NCBI WGS metagenome assembly JACLAC01 (sample SAMN15725517, study PRJNA655200) | protist metagenome | isolation source: fluorescence activated cell sorting (FACS) single amplified genomes of... | place: Spain: Blaines Bay Microbial Observatory, Mediterranean Sea | collected 2016-01-19 | reverse complement strand
GGGTGCAACAGCAGGACCAGCGTTCACAAAAAAAGTATCATCGAGCACAGCATCTGTGTCATCAACATTAGGAACATCGGCAGCTGGTGCTCGTACAGTTGGTCGAGAGCCATACTTTGAGCAACAACAATCGTTGCAGAACATCCGTGATGGCAGTAATGCAGAGGATCACGCTCCTGTAGGCGCTTCGCGGAAACGTCGACGGTCGGAGATGTCAGCGCTCGGCGAAAGCCCACAGAAGGGACCAGCTATGCGCGTCGTGGACGGCGTGGCAGCCGAGAGACCTGCAAAACGAGCGAACAGCAAGAATGCCTTGCTCGACGATCTGCAAAACGATGTCGAGGAGGACGATGTGACGCGCATGTGCCTGCAGGGTAGAATCTTAATGCAAAAGCAATTTCATTCACAGTCATCGATGCTGTCACCTGTCCGTGTGCTAATAGGTATGAGTCGTATCTGCGCTCATTCGCATTGCCACGCTAGTAAATACACTGCGCTTCGCAATTTTGACAACAGGCCGCGTCGTATGCTAGGGGGGCTACGCTGAGGGCATTTGAGTAATGGAAGACTAGCGCTGAAGAGTGTGTCAGAAAAGTGTGGAAACGAATGTATTTTTTGTAGCTCACAGTGTGTTTCATTGAAAAATTTCAATTTATCGCCCACAGCCGGCGATTTGCGGCGGCATTTAAAAGCGTATGAGCAGGATAGGGAGCGCGAGGAGCGGATAGCGCAGGAAGAAGGAAAAACTGGGGGGCTTGGCGGTAACAGCGCCAAGAAGCGGAAGAAGGGTCTGGCCGGCACAGAGGGTAGCCTGGGGCATAGCCGCAGCGACGGTGCTGCGGAAAAGGTCATAATGTTGTACGTTTCGTCGCGTCAGCGCACAAGATTAGCGTCAATAGACAACACTGGGTTCGTGAGTTCAATCCTTGATAGTCCTCTTCCATTAATTCTTTCGTTCTCTCATGTGCGTGTAGTAGATATTGTAGCCATGATCGCATTGTAAAGCTGCTATTCTGGTGGTTTGCTTAATAGTGATTTGTGTCTCGTTCGTTGCCGATGCGCGTTCGTGCAAACAATTTTGGCTGGCGAAGCACAAACGTGGTTTGGTAGGATCGGTACAGAGCGAAGAAGAATTTTGTTGATATCAAACTGCAAAAACAGCAAAAGCGATAGCAAATTAATAAAAAGTTGTAATATGTCAAACATGATTTGCAGCAATTGTTTCCGTCGAATGTGGACGTTTTCAACTTACCCGAGTGCTACGTAGCCGGATACACCCTTTCGTACGAAGAAGCAAAGCAGTGTGGTTTCGAGGACGACGACGGAGACGCGAAAGAGGAAGCTGACTTGAACGATGGCATCCTGTCAGACGATAGCGACTAGTGGTGTTGTTCGCGGCATGGAGAATGATGCCAATACCACTCACTGTGTTTCCCACAAGGGAAGGTAACACAGCTGTGCTGCAACGAGTATTATGGGCTGTGCAGCAAGGGGATACCACTGGCCGCCCCGGCAAAAGCAGCTTGAGAGAAAAGTCACGATAGACTTCGATGGCAGCCGCGTGGTGTGGCTGTGTGTTTCAAATGTGGTGGCTCTGGCTATGTTGGCAGAATATTGGGGGCTGCTCGGTGTTCAAGCTTGGATTCGAATATGCGAAGTGAAAATGCTTTGTGCGTCTTGTCATATGTAGTTTCGCTTCGCTGACTGGGTGTCGATGGGCAAGCTTGAAGTTTGAGTGATTAAACGAGCTCTTCGTTCGTTTCGGCGTCACTGTCACATTGGCACGTTGCTAGTCATGCGATTCTCCACGTTGCAGGTGGTTTCGGGTTTCAGGTGGGTCTGTCCTTCGCGTGCCTCTGCCTCGGCATTAACGCGTTCGGCCCCAAGTTCGGACGACGTTTTCTGTCCCACTGATTGGCCCCGCAGCGGTATTGGCAGGCGCCAGCCGCGCTGCTCTCTGCCCCACTCGGCGAAGTGCATCCGGGCGACAAGGCTTGGGGAAACGTTGGGTTGCCTGTAGACACAGGTCGCGCAACGATAGACCCAAGCCGGGGAGAGGTATGGGCCCGCCAAATTGGAAGATCCATACCCCCCCAGGCCCAAGTGCAATCACACGTCGCGACGAGCGGAGTGGAGAGCGCGTGACGCATTTCTCCAGTAAAATAGCATTGGCCGCGTCCATTTCTGAGAGTCTCATCTGGGTCAAATGTGTTCGGAGTCGAACCAGGGTGCGAAGTCGAGTTTCGGTGGGGTTCATTGTATTCATGGAAGTTTGGCGCAAGGTCGGGGCGCGGTTCCAGAGGTTCCCTGAAGTTCAGGAGACGCATTGGTCAAACAAGTCAAGGGAAGGGCGGCATCCCGATCCGCGGCGATCGAGTAGTTAAAAAGAACCTTTTTAGCCGCATGGATCGGGATGCCGGCCTTCTTTTTAGCCGATCGGGATGCCGCCCTTGCTATTCTGTTTAGGATCGGCTATCATAGTATTGTAAACTGCCCTACTACGAAGCGCGTCAAGTTGCATCGGCTTGCGAATGTTGCTAGTGCTAAAATCGACAGTGCGTCATTGTCGAAAGTTGTAGGGTTGAATGAGTTCATCTGCACATCAACCAAGTACCGCGCTGGGCGGCAGCTTTTTTCCTATCTATACTCGTTGGCAGATGTTGAGAAGTTTGCGAAGAGGGACCACGCACGCGTTGATAGTGCGTTGAAGGTTGTGAAAGAGCTGTCTCTGACGTCTCCCCCACTTGTTGTCGTGCCCAAGTTCTTCTGTGCGAAAGCGGTGCATCTGTATACTGATGCTGCGGCATCTGCGGCGCGTAATGCGATGGGGGCCGTGATCTTCATTGAAAGTGGCGTGTATGGATTCACTGTCAAAGTCCCTGACGTGTGGGTGACCTTGGGTAAGAGCATGCAGAACCCGATTGCTCTGTTCGAGGCCTTGGCGGTCCTCTGCGTTGTCCACAACTTCAATGTGCATATAGTTGAAAAAAGGGTCGTCAGTCATGTTGACAACAGTGTTGTAATGGGTGCGCTTGTTAAGGGCTATTCCGGTGTAGAAATCTTGGGAGACCTGGTAAAAAAGGTGCATTGTGCTGCCTTCGTTGCGTGCAACACCTGGCGCTACTTTGTTTACGTGGCATCCAAGTTCAACTTGTCGGACGCCCTCACGCGAACTGATGAGACGCAGGTCTCTAGGGTGGGCCAGCTCAATGTTCAGCTCGTTGACGCAGAGGTGCCCTTTTAGGGCGACGATGTACAAACTGCTGCGGCGACGCATGTCAAAAGTCATGTATTATTTTCAATTGGGACAAGTTTCTGGTCTGCAGACTAAACATTCGGGCCTATGGCGTGTGGAGAGTTGGGTGTAGGCCCTCTGTTTCTGAATCGAGAAGATCCGCGGCTAAAAAGAAGGGCGGCATCCCGATCCATGGGTCCTTGAGTTCAATTCGAAGGAGCAGCGCGCGCGGCATATTGAGCATGGGGGAGTCGCGTTGAGCGCAGCGTGCGGCGCGTTATTTATTGGTCCATGGCCCTCTGTTTCGACTCACGGGCGTAATCGTATTAGTGATAGTGCCTATTCAATCTAAAAGTAAAAAGCAGGTGTCAGGTTTCATTAGCGTGCGCATATTGTTTCAGATTTTAGGGAAGAAGGATATTTATATAAGATAGAAAATTGCAGGTGTCTCAGACATGGTTTCGATCCAAGACGCAAGATGTACGCGCAAACTGCAAGATGGAATTCATTTCTCATGTTCTGTTTGATTCATTGTGTGGTCGGTGATGGAAGTGATGAAGGTCGTCGTCTCAGGAGAAGGAAGCGCTCGGTTAGTGGTTTAGTCTTAGATGATGTCCAGTACGTCGGTTGTGACGGAAGATCGGTCGATCCGAATGGTAGAGCTACTCTTCGTCTCTATCCTTGTGTTAGAATATAGAGAGGTTGCGGTGTCCAGCGAGTCGTTGTTCTGATAGCAGCAAAATCATTGACGCAGAGGCGTATCTATGAAGCGTCGCAACTTCACAGCAGTTCTCTTCTCCTCATCGGCGAATGGTGCCGCTCACAGTCTTCGTGTTCAGATTCTCGACTTTGTTCTCAGACGTATGCATTGCCACGCGTTGCTCGAGCTTTGTGAGTCAGAGTTGTTTTCCGCTTCCTGACATGCAGCATCGAAACTGAGACGGAAAGTGGAGGCAGACGCGGCGTCGAGAGAAAACAGCGAGGCTCGACGACGGAAAGCGTCAGAAAGCGTTGTACATGTTCGCATGTGATTTCAAATCACATGCAGAAGTGTGAGTGATTCCCATCCGTGGGGTAACGAAGAACTGGCTTGGCATTCAGTGTGAAGAGGTCGAAGCCGACACAAGATTCAAAGATTTCTGTCGAGCACGGTTTTCGTATTTCTTGAACAAGTTAACAAGTTTTCGAAGACGTTTTCATCAATCAGCGAATTGAATTCTAGTGGAGAGCACAGATTTGAGTTTGCCGCAAATAAAGGTTCGTCTGCAGGACGTTGTCTGCATCTGATCTACTCGCGGACCTTGTTGAAATACCCATTCAAGACGAAGACTGACATCACATGGCAATGATTCGAAAACAATGGCAATGGCGCAACAGCGGCGTGTTTCCACGGGGTAGAATTTGGCGCACGCGGAGGTGCCTAAGTGGAATTGGATTGGAATCGGCATCCACGGGGGTGAACTGGGTATCCACGAGGAAGAATTTGTTTCCCGCGGAGATACTCTTCCTAACCACGCACTACTAAGTAGGGAGCTCCTCTGCGCCTAGCTCCGCATAATAGTCGAATCTGAGTCCCACCTTGATATCGGCAGAAGTTAGTCTGTTAGCTTTCTGATGTAACCGCGTACTGATTTTCCATGGTGTATATTCATTAGCAGCAGTTCACAGTGTCGTTCGTCGGGACATTGCGCTAGGTGAATAGATTAGATGTGAGACGTGATAGGCGCGGTCCACTTACAGTCTGCATTTTTTTTGGCTTTTAGTACTTCTTTGCATTGGTGTGGCAAGGACATTTTGCGGTTACGTGGCCAGCAGACCCTGTAGTGCACAGAAAGATAGCGGTTGGTATGATGAACACATCGTGCCTCGTGGGAGTTCAGGGTCATTGCCTGCGAGTCTGTAGCGGTTAGAAAAAAATTCTTCGACACTCCAGGCATGTATTCAAGTTGTCGTGTCTAGTGGTTTATTGTCGCAACGCGTCTGACCGTCTTTCCAGTGGGCAGTGCGCAGGACTGCAGGAGTTGATTCTCAGGTCCAGGATCAGTTCTGCTGAGACCACTGATTGCCCAGCAACCATCATATACGCAAGCTGGCGGTGCTCGTGGATCGTTGCAAGGACAGCATGTTTCTATTGCCACGGTCATAGTCGACTTTTCGAGTACTACGATATGCACGCACACAGTGCTTTGTACGCATCGAAGTCTGTCGCTAAGCGGTTAGCACTGTGAAATAGCGCCGTTAGTAGTGTCTGAAATGGCAACGGGAGACGCGGAAAAAACTGGACTGGAGCTGGCTTAGTACTAACTTGCAGCATTCTTGACACAGCATATGAGCATCATAAATCGAGCTTTCTAACGGCTCCTAACAACCGCCTAGCCTCCAGTATTTTTACGCACGTGAGAGCTCCGGGCGCGCGGCTGAAGGCGTCTCCAGTCGAAGCGTGTCGTCGGTGCAGTGGCCCGGTACGACGTCCCCAGGTTGTGGACAGTTTTATCGGATTGGTTGTTTATTCGGTTGAAATTGCCGACTTCGAACTAGTCGAAGTAATACTATAGGACATGGACTTCCGTTGATCCCAGCAACATTGATACTCCATCTTGTAGTATTTTATTTTTGCTAATGTTCGAAAAAAAAGATGTTGCTCACTGATGGAGCAGACGGAGTTGCACCTTTGGCGAAGATGCCGCTGCAGAAGGAAGTATCTTCGAAAATGGCCGCGCGGAGTGGTGGCGAACGTGTTGTCGAGCCATCACGCGGATGTCTCTTCGAGCGGGCATCATCATCTCGCGATGGAGCTGGACGAAGAAAAGAGAAACGTTTTGGGCCATCAGCAGGTGGTAGTGAGAACGACAGCAGCGGCTTGAGTGGAAGTAGTGAGCGACGTCTGCAAGGGGCGAGAAAGCATCAAAGCAGCAGCCGCAGCAAATTTCTCCATCATGGGTACAGCAGCTGTGATGAAGCACGTGGGTTCACTGCTCCGCAAACCAACGAACTACTCCGACAACTGCCGCAGCCTCGCGCAAATGCGCGTGCAACACGGCGTGAACACGTTGTGTGCAAGGACAGCCTCGGCAACCTTGCAGTGGCGCGGCGATTGCCACACACTTTACTTGCGCGAAAACGCATGCGACAAGATGTCAGCAAACGTCGCCCCGAGGGCTGCACGCCGAATACACCTGAAACGCTACCTAGAAACCTGCGCCAACAGGTCAAGGGACCACTGCGACAACTGTCGCAAGCTTGCGCCAATGCGCATGCAACACGAGCTGCGACGGCAACGCGCGTCTCAATGTGAGCTGCGATCCACCCGGCTGCCAAACCAAACGCAAGCATGAAACTAACGGATCAACACACTGAAGCGGCGACTGCCGTATTGCTGCGCAAATGCGCATACACCGCGACGTCAACAGACGTCTTCGCGTGGGACTCAACGACACGCAGACTCAATCCTGCCAGATCAACGAGCTAGTACGAAAATTACTGCACTATAGCGCAAATACGCAGGCGACACGAAGTCGAAATTCACACGTCGCCGCCTCCGTGGAAGACACGCTGCCGTCAGACGCAGTTTCCTGCGTCAAGAAATGGAAGAACGCCACGTGGCAAAAGCTACGCTTGCGCGCAAAAGCGCAGGCAAAACGACGTTTGCACACAACGTCGCTTGGGAAGCAGACCGGGCTTTGCAATGGCTGACGCCTGCATGCACGATAAGTCGAGAGTCACTACGCTTCTGGCACATCACTCTCGGCGATCCTTCAACGTGAACCGCGCCATCCGCCACGGAGCAAATTTATGGTAGCCGAAATAAGCAACGCCGCAAAGTAAAGTAAAAGGCCAAACCGTCATACTACGAGACAAACGCTCGGCCCCGAGACGCTCTGAGCCTCTTAGCGCATTAGAAGCGACGTCTACTGCCACGAAGACGAAGACGCAACACCAGATACCCGCGGGGCCCTGTCCTCTCGAGTAAGATTCAAAAACCAAAAGTATGCCAAACAGCCGACATGGACCGAAGTCCGAAGTAAGTGAAGACTGCATATTCTGACGCCTGCAACTACAGGAAAACGAACTCGCGCCACGAGAGCCGCACTCATGCGCAATTGCCAATTGCGTGTCCGTGAAAACACGTCGATCCGCGGGAGTCACGCAGTCTGAAATGACAGACGCTCGCAAATGCGGGTCAACGATTGTGCAGAAAACAACTGCGCAGAACCCTCCGGCTTGCTCTCTAAAACAGAACTGAGAGTACAGCAGTTGTGATGATTCTCAGTGCACAACGCCACGCTAGGAATGAGGCACTTGCTAGGAAAAGCATGACCTCAGGTGGCCCTGGGCCGTTTCACAATCGCCCTGGGCAGATAGGCGTACCCAGGTGGCAAGAGTTTGCGGTCGATACTAGCATCATACGGGCCACACCGCCGCATGTTGGTGGGCAACAACATCATGGTGGGCAACAACATGAACATCATCGCACGGCGCCGCGGCCTTCGGCATCAGCTTACCATTCTTCGTGAAATTCTTCAAAGAATGACAATTCTTCCTACTCCTCTTCCGACCACTAATCTTCTGATTCAAGGTTCAGAATTACAGTCTGTGTTTTTAAGTGTAGTATTTCTGACACTCACATGACAGCTTCAACCCAACAACTATTTTCACAGAGGGTTGCGGCATGGCATGAGAATGGGCATTGCAATTTTCGCACAGTGAGGCGAAAGTCTGTTATATAGTCTGTAGCCGTTGCGAAAGAAAATATTTATTACAGCCGACAGTTTACATTGATGACTAGGAATCATTAATGCAATCAGCTGCCACGGGTGTTGCATAATTATTCTGAAGCAGGGGCTTAAAAATATTTCGTTTCAGGGGCAACGTCAGAGGCTTCGTTTCAGGGGAAACAGCGAAAGAAGAGACCAGCTGCCGCAGCAATGTTTGTTCACCCCGCCGCAGCAGCCAAACAGCACCGCATGACGGTGTGCATGGCACAGCGACCCCCGCAGAACGTGAGCCAGCATGCCCCGCAGAACCGTCGTCGGCCGAGTTGTCGGCGCAGCGTTTGGGACGCTGGCGGGCAATGAGAACGGATGTTGTGCACATGGGAGGCGGGACTGGTGCACATGGTAGTCGCGAATATTTACCGGTGACGAATGATGTGACGCGCCATGAGCGCCGCTCTGCTTTTCGCACTCGTGGTCTGCTTTTCCCACTCGGCGAGATGCTGGGGGGCATGGACCCTGCTGCCTGGACTTGTGTTGCAGGCGCGATAAGTGTGGTGGGTATCGGAGTTTCGGTTTTCGTTGCGTCCCAGGTAGTGCGCAACCGGTCAACAACGAATCAGTTCTTCGAGCGCACATTGTCAGGTGATTGCACTGGAAGCGTTGGGCCGCAATGGAACGACGCATCTCACCATGGTGGACGTGGGAAGAAAGTTGTGGTGGAATCGCATGCTACGGGGATGCCGTGCTCTTCGAATACTCTAGCTGGCGCGGCGAGTGGTGGGACTAAAACGACATCAACAAGTAGTGTCGTCGAGGCCACTGCCGGCGTGAGCCAGGTCGAGCTGAACGTTGAGAAGTCCTGCGGTTCAGACGCTGCAGCTGCTGGCAACAGTACTCCGCATGAGCTGGACACACTGGGTTGCCATGAAGAACCACGCATGACGGGCCACACATCACATGACGCATCATGTGATGGGGCATGGGGACGAAACCGGTATCGTGTGCTGAGCACGACGGTATCATCTGCTTGGTCGTATTTTTTCACGTTCCTGCTCAACCACCAGCATGCTGTGTCAGCATACGTCGGCATCGTAGGAGCAGGTTGTTTGTTCTCTGCCACGGTACTCGGCGCACAGCTGTTGTGGCAACGAGGGCAAGGCTTCGGTCGTGGGCAAGGTTATTCTGTTGCGGCGCAAGGGGTGGAGAGCACCGGGCCCAGGGCCGCGCAGCACTGTGAAACACCTGCGGTAGTGGTCCAGTCACACTGTGAAACGGACGCAGTGACACGCAGCAGTGACACGCAGTCATTTGTATCATGTCCTCCTGCTGCCGACAGCACTGCTGCTGCTGATGCGTCGGTGTTTGCCACTGCTGAAGTGGCACTGCTTGTCACAGAATCGACATGCCGCCCATCGACTGCCCCCGCCGCGACTCGGCAACGTGATGCGTCGTCCACTGGAGCAGCTCCATGGACCATGGACACCACGTGTCGTCCTACTGTCGGAGCAGCACAGGATGAGGCATGGAGAACGAAGGGCTCGTCGACACAGCACAGTCTTCTCGACACAGCACAGTCGGAAGTAGTCGATCATGCCCCGCGTGGGAAAAAAGTCGATCCAGCATGCCCCTCGTGGACGCATGCTGATGGGAGGGTTTTCGAGAGTTCGGCAAGGAACGACAAGCTGCGGGATGACGCAAAAATGCCCAGGAACTCAGACGAAGGGTCAGATTGCTCGGGAGGTTCCATTGTTCTCCTCCAGTATTCTTAGTTTCTCCCACCTCTTTTTTCTTGCACCACTTCACAATCGAGCAGATTATGATCTAGCGTTTTAACTTATTTTATTTCCACTGTGTTGGTTGCGACAAACATGAGTGCTTTCATTGCAGCCCAGTAAGTTTGCAGTGTGAATCAAAGTATGATCAGACATTGCCGAATAGTATTTTGCCAATAATTCCAAATAGGTAGCCAAAGGAGCGCGGAGTGGCAGCGTAAGTTCCCTTGCAAGCACAAGAGCAAACAGAAGGAATCAGCCCGTCATGTGTCGGAAGCGCCCGTCCTAGTGAAGCAGAAGAAACATCTTATCAAGATGGGCAAAAGTACAAACTCTTAAACACATCCATGCTCTTTGACGCGGCATGCGACAAAAAATACTGTGTTTCTACCAAAGCATCACATTGCAAAGGAACGCACCAAGTGCGCCCACACAAATGATAAAACGCGCCCCCACGGAAGCCCGCGAAGATATCGACGTTGCTCACATTATGTGGACTCGTTCACGGAGGTTCCTATGGTCCAAGTGTCCCCCGCACCTCACGTTGAATCATCGCATAGGTCTACTTTTTTAACAGATTATGTGGAAAAGCGTCGACAAAAAACTCCCAACACAGTTTTTAACTTTTTTCGGCGCAGGTGATTCAACGGGGGGCGCGGGGGCATTATCGTAGAAAAAGTGCGTCTGAAAATTCGAGATAAATTCATCATCGTCGATATCAGCTTGCTGTGACGGGTGAAGAGTCAAGTGCATGTGAGAGTGTGGCAATGGGATCTTATATTGGTTGTATACTTTTTCGGTCCAGCAGGCACAAAGTGCTCGAAGCAGGGGAGCAGAGTGAGTCATGGAGGGATGGGCATTCGCTTTGTGCAAGGGCGATGGGTAAAAGAAGCAAAAAATATTGTACAGGTCGGAGGGATGGCTTACAAATGATGCAGGAGAAGCTGTGGGAAATTACGGACCACTCTTCTCGAGAATCCACGGACAGTTGCCATGGTGAGTTGTCTGCTCACATGCATATTTCTAAAATGTAGTGCCCGCCTTCAGCATCATCCAATCACTGCCTGTTGGCGACTTGCATCCAGTATGATTGTTTTGATTGAAGTTGATTCGAAAAATTAGCGATCTTCGCTTTCCGTGTACAAAGCAATTTCCCCCATCACGAAAAATTGGAACACGTTGTTGAATCCTACCAACCCCCAGAATCCAGCCTGACCAATTCTGGAAGCGGTCGTGAGCGACGTGCGGCTGAGATAG
>JACLAC010013547.1_pt1 | contig 10980 bp, 6 predicted proteins | sample 8027881 | NCBI WGS metagenome assembly JACLAC01 (sample SAMN15725517, study PRJNA655200) | protist metagenome | isolation source: fluorescence activated cell sorting (FACS) single amplified genomes of... | place: Spain: Blaines Bay Microbial Observatory, Mediterranean Sea | collected 2016-01-19 | reverse complement strand
GTCTTGAAGTTCATCGAAATTTTCCAAACGAAACCATTTTTCCACTGCCATATTCGTGCGGATGTGTGCGGTTAGTGACTGGGTCCATGACGTCCTTTCTGGTAGTCCTTCCACTATCATCTTGATGAGCCACGCTCTTATTCGAATGCTGTGTGTCTCGATTTGGGAGGGAGACATGGCGAGTTGCGTTCCGGGACTGCAATGACCCATGATGTGGAAGATCGTGTGGATCCCGCAGTTGTTATGGGACACTTTCCGTTGGTTCCCCTTGTTCCTGATGGTTTCCAGCGGGCGCGAGCTTTTCGAGGCCATTAGTCTCTGGAGGTATTGTTCGTTTTCTCGTATGTTTCGAAGTCTCTGCAGCTCGTATTCACTCATGTGGTCGTTGGGTTCGTCCCCTGGGCTTTCTTCCAGGTGAGCTTCTGCTGGTGTCCGTGTGGTCGGTGTCGTTGGTGTCGAGTTTTCTCCATCGCCGCCTGAATATGTGTATGTTGACTTGTCGATTTGAATGTTCAGGCGTTGGGGGGGTGACCTGAGGGTGTTGCGTGGGGAGACTGCTAGGTCTTGGGCTAGGCGGGCCCTGTGTGCAAAACCTGCCTCAATTCCTCCTACTACTGCTTCGCTGACGTTCTTCTGAAATACTCTGATGTACCAATCGATCCATTGTTGGCGAGCGCTGAGGTAGCTTAGGCAGAAATACATACAATAGTTAGTTTTTATACACAAGAAAATTGGCTTTTAACACCTCCAAATGTTTCTTTCGGCGTTTACCTGACACGGCCTCTAATTATACAATACAATGTTCCGCCCAGAGAGCCCACCAATCTGGCACTGTTTTATAGTGCTGTCTTTTTTACACAGGTATTGAATGAACGCTTCGTACTTTTTTATAGCATTTCCTGTTTCTTTGTCTACTCTGTTCTGGAAATCTTTGCTGCATACACAACAAGGTATCACTGCAAATTTTTTTCTATTTTCCAAAGCAAAGTCGATGATATACTCGGTCGCCTGGTCAGGATGAAGTCCTACAAGTAAAGACGAGTGCCTTAGAATGTAGTACGCTTCAGAGTCTGAGTGGATTTGGTGCGGGTGGGGAAGAGTGCTATCAGAGTCCAAAGTTGCCGGGTCCATACTGCTTAGGGGTTTTAGACGCATTTGTTCTTTTGATACCCCTCGTTTATATTCCTGAAACTTCGAAGATTCGCCCACAAGAATTTTATTATTTGCAAACTCAAGTCCCTTTTGGAAGTACTCTGTACATTCGCGTAATTTCACTGCTCCTACGTCTTCGATCTGTTTGGATCTATCATACGTGCGAAACCATTCAATCATACCTCTGTCAAAAAATATTTTCACATGCTTGGGAAACGTAGCAACGTCCAGTGGCTTCATCGTGATGTATTTGCTGTACAAAGGATTTCGCGTATAAATACCATGCCTGAGCTTCTTCACACACCGTGTACAGTCCACATGTCGGGGATCTATTACTGTTGCGGCGACACCATTCAAATTTATGAGTTCAAACGCAAGCTCACCTTTTCCGCCAGCTACGTCTACCACGCCACTGCCAGCGTTGAGAAAATCAACACCATACTTGTCTATCAGAAAACGTCGAACATGCCCAGACTTGCACCCTTTAGAATTGCCATGTACATTCGCATTATCCCGCTCTTCCTCTTTGGCCTCGCTTGCGATTTGTATTGTATGTGCAACATGGGAGTCGCTTTTATTGACAGGCTGAATGTCGTGTGAATAAAAACATGCAGAGCCAAACCCGCACGTGTTGTGTTTCGCAAAGTACGGACAAAGTGGTGGAGATAAAGTCCCTTCTCCCAAAAAAACTTTTGCACAGTTGAGATGAACCCAAGTAAAAAATGCCTTGGAATATACTATATTGTTTGAGATGCTTCGTGTTTGAGCAATTTTTCCTCCATTCATTTTCTCTAAATTTCTTTTCGCCAGTGGCCATATTCTTGACCCCGCTTCAATGTGTTCGTTGCATGCGTGGCATAAATTTCGCACCTTCGCGAGTCGAACCTTAGTTTCATCAGCAATTTGCATCCTCTGTTATTGTTGTTGGTGTAAACAATAAGCACACTATCCACTATCCTGGTCGCTTATAAATATCATGTTCTAGGCACTGCAACTTAACAATTCCTCGTTGAATTCTCGTTTGATATAAAGATTTCAAATTTAAGTAAAACATTATTTGCACTATCTATCTATCGTTCTAACACAAAACAAACAACATTCTCTTCTTCTTTCTTAAATTCTTCTTCTTCGTTTTTTTTATTATTTGGTAGCTTACCGTAGTACCGTAGTATATATCTTCTAGAGGAGTCGGTTTATCTCCTGGAGGAGACGACGAGACGAAACGAGACGGAGATGGAGGAGGTTATTTTTTTTTAGGTAATACTACGAAGCTGTATGGAGTGGGTGGTAGTAGAAATTATTATTATTTATTATTATTATTATTATTTTGAATTTTGAATTGATATTTATTGCATTTAGAGTTTTTGACGTAGATTCCCCTCCTCTAAAAAAGAAGAAGGAGTGAAACGGAAAGTAATTAATGCATTATATGAGACAATACATCAAATCTTGACGTCTTTTAGACAATAAAAGTACGTTTTAACTCTTCATGCACTTGCTAAACAGTACTTAAACAGTATTATTGGTCCCCGTGTTCCAGCGAACCATGAAAGAGCACGTTTCCTTTCTGGCGGTTCTCCTTGGAATAGCCTTCGTACTATCGAATGTTTCTATGGTAGTGCGACAAGTACACAGCCACGTGGTGCACACTTTTGAGGTATATTTTCCCCCGTACATCTCCTCAATAGTTGGTATGCAAGGAAATATATCGCAATCAACCCATAACATCTCTTTGAAGGGGTTTGCCCCTTGCAATACTTCCGCAGACTGTGCTTTGGGAGGCGCGTGCGTATCCAACCACTTTGGTTTCATTTTGAAAGACGATTATGAGTTCGTCTACCGAAAACCTAACGGAGAAATCAAAACTAGGCACTGGCTCGTTGTTGACCAAGTAGAAAAGGGATCGCCTGCTGATATAGTTGGGAAACTAAACCCTGGTGATATCCTAGAAGGTAAGTACTAACCCATAAACCCATTGTACTCTTTGACCGGCTAGTTTTCATAGACGCCCACTAACACTACTTAATCTCAACAAAAGCAATTGATGGGGTTCTTGATGACAATGCTCCCGTGGCAGTAAAAAGACTCGTGAAGGTCACTGAAACCGTTTTGAAAGTGTATAAGCGCAAACAGGAACAGGATGCGAAAGATGCGATCGACAAAAAAATGAACATTTCTTACGGGAGTTTTTATGATATGGCTTTGAACAAATCTGGTGGGCTGGGTCTGAAGTTGAGTAATAGGGGGAAATACGGAGTGCATGTAATTAAAGTGATTCCAGGAGGGGCAGCTAAGAGGACGGGAATTATTCATCAGCATGATAGAATACGTACTGTCAATGGTGTAAATTTTACTGTTAACAGCACGGTAAATGAAGTTCTGGCCGTATTGAAAAATGCCAGTGGAGACGTCGTAAATTTTCGATTTCGTCGACCATATCTGCGGGAATATCCCCAGAAAATATCCTTTTCTTCCAGTAAGAAAAGCTACCGTTTTACCACCAAATTAAAAACCGATCGGTCGGTCGTGTTGGGGCAGTGTATATGCCGTGGATTCATGACAGGGACACGATGCACAAGCTTGCATTTTGGAAAAAACATGGTAGTTCTTGACCCTCCGCGTCAAAAACCTGAGTTTGCAAATGCAGTGCACGAGAATGGTGTGGAAAAAACCGAAACGGCTGCAGCTTGCACAAATTCCAGTTCGAATAGTAGTAATTGTTCCCAGATTCTGAAACCTTACACAGAGAACTTGGCAGACAGTGCTAGTCGAGAAGGACCAACTGGCCATAACATTGTGCCCACAACAAAATTTGTCGATACGCTATCAAACGATGTTGAAAAGTGGTATTTATTGCTCAGTTACTTACTGTTGTGCTTCGCCGCTTATTTCTCCAGAAAATATAGCAAGATTAATGAATCTATGGGTAGAAATGAGAACTCTAATATGCCTTCGTTGCGACACCAAGTAAGATTGTACGGTTCCTACCTGTTTCTTCTGTTATCAGGAAAGCTGTTTTTGGGCTTGAATTACCGAGTCTCTTCCCAAAGTCTTGCAAAAGTGTATATTCCTACTCCAAATACATGGGGGAACATGGTGTTCGAAACCTGCGATTCGATCGAGGACAGTGAGTGCCTTTACCACTCTTTCGTCCATGAGCATGCACCTGAGTGCCTTGGGACTTTCCTCGATTGTGCCAAACTACTACACGCCGTTAGTAGCGTCGGAGCAATAGGTCCATTTTACAGAACGAACTATACGCTTTTGCCCCCTGGGCACCCAAGTTCATCTGTGTGCAAAATAGGACAACAACAAGCTGTTTTAATAGCAAGTGTCTATTCGGACGGGAGTGAAACAAATGCCAGTAAATGTAATGTTGAGCCGTTGGATTTGATTGCTAATGCGTCGTCGCGTTCGACGGGAGACGCCCCGTGGAATCCCATCAAAAACATAATTCTGCTGTTGAGAAGATTGCGCGAATCAAAAAGCTTATCTCTGCTGCAGAAAACAAGTGCTTGTGAATCCATTAACTGTTCGTTTTTCGTCGCCGAAGGGCGGTGCGGCCCTAAAACGTTGTTCGATCCGACTGCAGAAACTTCATCGTTGGTAAGCGCGCGAGGGCGGCATGACAGACTGACGCCCATGGAAGCGCAGAAACGGCATTTGCATAGGCCTGGGCAAGGAAATAGGTTTCTCGTTCAGATGACAAAAAACGTGAGCGCTGGCTACTATGGAGATGAAATTGCGTGGGTTCAGAGCAGCACTGGCCCAGCACTACAAGGCAGACCGGGCAGATGGGACGAATTTATATCGGACCCATCCCTTACAATGTTAACCAATGGGACGTTCCTGTTGCTTTACAAGGGCTGGTCGAGAGCCGACGACAAATCAATTCAAGGGAAAATTGGAATTGCCGTTAGCCATACGGGGTGGAGTGGCCCGTTTGTACGATATGGATCAAGCGATGGAGTGCTGCTGAGTCCCCGCCAAAAGAATGTGTCGTACGGTGAGCCGTACTTGTATGTTGATCGCAAGAACAATTTTCATGTTTTCTTCGTGTCAAGTCCTGCGTTAACATGCCCATCTGAAATTTTGCACGCGTTTACCAATGATCTTTTTGACGCCGCTGTCCGCGGAAAGGGCCTAACAATGACGCCGTTGCCGTTGGTTGGGTGCGAAAAAGCAGGCGTAAGACAAAAACTGGTCGACGGAAATGGTAAAGACAGAAATGGTATATGGCGGGAAAAGTTCGTGCACCCAGATGAGGTTGTGGAATACGGGCGCCCCTCGTTCTACTATGTGAATGGAAATCCCATTCACGCCTCCTTGAGCGTGACTCGTCATAATACCCCAGTGCCTAGGTTGCTCCAGAATCGATGGGACGAAAGGCTGATGCATTCTATATTGCACAAGTTGGGCCTGTTGCCTCATATTTACGAGTATGAATCAGAGCCATGGCCCGCAAAAACTAGGACAGTGCACCGTGAACTCATTCAGGGTGTCCAGGGGATCGTCTTTGATGAAGATTCCGTGTACGAGTAGGTAGCTTTTATTTCGCAAATATTAATAATTACAAGGTTTGATTTTAATTTCAAAACTACCACCATCCTAATACTCTTATAATATAAACACTTATACTTAAAGTGATAGGCAGCTTTTAAATTTCCCTTCTTTTCTTCAACGGTTTGGCTGAACCATTCGTGATAATAAGTAGTCCTAATAATTACTATACTACAGCTATTAGTATAGAAAGAGGAACAACAAGCTACAATTGTAAATAACTATCTTCTTCTATTTTTTTTTCGTTTTTTTTTTGAAAAACATTTTTCTTCTTTTTTAGTTTTCATGTCACTTCCCTCTTGCTATTTCAATATTATTATTTTTTTAACTAAAATTTATTAGTCGTCGTCTATTATTGTTTTGTATATTATTATATATTATACGGTACAGGTACCAACAAGGTAGTCAAAATAAGAAATTATTGTACAAAAAATAATACTTACACATACTACAGTCTTCATCCTCCTGTTTGATTTGTGTGTCTGTCGCTGGTTTCCGTTTCATTCATAAAAAGAAGACACGACAACCCTGTTGATAAAGTCAACGGCATAATTTGTTCGAGCCATAAGATACAAAGGTTAAAGTGGAGTACGCATATTTTTAATCCCCTCTGTTTTGTTGAAGGTCACCTGTGCCATGGACGATAGCCAAGATAGTTCGATGGACGTCTCTTTAAGCCCGCAACGAGCGGCCGGAACAGGTCCAAGTTACGGTGCGAAATACAACGAAGATTATGGTAGCCCTCAAAGTCCGCTGAGCGCGAGTGTTGCGAATGCAAACGAATCCTGGAATGAGGACGAGGCCGGCGATTTGATCATGGTTGGCGATGGTGGTTCGGAAGAAGACAAACGGTGGGACGCTATCGTTGGGGTTTTAGAGCGTGTTTTGATGGATGAGTCATTTTGCACCGAGCAAGAAGACTATTGCACGTCGCACTGTCACCATTTTGAAGCTACCGAGGAAAACAAGCTTGTGTATATGGAACTCCACATGCAATTCAAAAGCATGGTGGAAGAAAAAATCGAATCCGAACTCAAATCGTCCATCGAGGACTTTACAATGGAAGAATTCAACAAACTCTTGGAGGAGAGGCAACTCGAGATTTGTGGGGATATCTGGGATATGCTGATGACCATTAGCGATTTTGAAGAGTTTAAAAATCTGATGCTTGCTTACAAAGTCCAGATGGAAGCCGGCGGGGCCGGGCAGAATGGATCCTTTTCCGCCGCATTCGAAGGCGTCGACGGCAATCTAGAAGGGTTAGCTCCATTAGTAACCCATATCAAATCTTAAACACATGAAAGTATCGTAGCATAGTTTGAATTTATAGATTAAATATAACTGATCACTGAAAGATCATTCTATGTAAACAACAAAACTACTACAACAACAACAAAATTTATTAACTCAGTTTTATAGTTATATAGTATAGGAATAAATCTAGTGTAATGTAGTTGTTTCGTATTTAGATTACATATAACCAAATTAGACTATGAGTTTATAATTAAAATTCCAACCAGGAGGTACAGTACCAAGTAAAAACAGCATGAAGAAAAAAGAAAAGAATACCAGATAATATCGTCGGGCGAATTACTGAAATTAAATCTGTAGGAGGAAGAAGAAGAGAAGAAGAAGAAAAAAGAGGAGGCCAAGAGCTAGCTAGATAAAGAGAAAAAAGGTGAACGCATAATTGAACATTTTCTATCAACATAAACGGAAAAGAAGGGATTTTATTTGGATTATTCTTGTTACGGATTAGTGTTCTGTTACTGAGTTTGAGTTCGAAATATACTTGTGAAACCACACTTTTAGTTAACTGCGACCATAGACTTTTCGAGCGGATGGAGCTGGCACAAGCTGCTCTTGAGGCTGGTGCCGGGAAAACTAAAGGGTCGCCCAAGGGTATGAGGAACAAGGAGGCGAACATAATCATCACCTCTCCAAATCAGCTGGCTGCAGATGGCACGCCTCAAGGATTGAAAGGTTCCGAATCGTTGGATGGCCCCAAAAAAATCGCCGTTCCCCCAGGACATTTTACGTCCGAAGACCTGCTCATCGACGATACGTTGCCGCCACTCGAACGAGTCCTGAAGTACACCAGCGCAAAAATGGCTTTGCAACGACTCGTCCACGTTCGCATGATCGGAGACACTGCCGTTGCAGTCGGGGCAGCGGATACTCTGAAATTTCTCTTTCCTTTGCTTCCAAATCTCGTTGTAGATCCTGAATTTGTGGTTCGGAAAGAACTGGCGGCCCAGCTCCAAATTCTGGCGCGGGTTTGTGCTGAAAACGGCAGCCAGGCCGGAGACGGGGGCAGGACGGATGGTTACAATGCAGTTTTGCACGACCTGCTCCCAATTGTTTCGCAACTGCTCGGCGACTCGGCCTCTGCAGAGGTGCGAAAAGCAGCATCGGATGCGCTGGTGGACATTGGCTATTTTTTGAAGCAGGAAGACTTCATGCATATTTTGACCATTGTGATCGAGTTCGCGGGTAGTGATACAAGTGAAGAAAATAGAATGGTTGCTGCTGAATTGCTAAATATGCTGGCCCCATTGCTTGGAAAGGAAGAAATGTGCCGTCAATTTCTTGTTCCAACCGTTGTTTCCCTTGCCGAAGATGGGGCATTCCGCGTGCGCATGAGCGTCGCCCGACACATAGCAAATGTATTTCGTACGTCTTTGGAGGAGGATATTGTTGAACGGTTGTTGCCCGCATTCTTTAATTTAGCAGAGGATGAAATTTGGGGGGTTAGGAAAGCGTGCGCAGAGAGTTTGTGGCAAATTGCGAGAGCGTTGCCCAATAATCTAAAACACAAGTATGGGTGGCAAAAGAGCACTTTAGTTGGCGGAAAGCCTCGAAATAAGAAGCAGAAAACGCTGAACAAGATTTATTGTGACTACGTAAATGTCGATCCTTCGAAATGGGTCCGGAACACCGCGTACCAGTACTTGGGACACTTTTTAACTGCAATGAGCGGTGTTCTGGGAAACAATGACGATCCCTGGGATTCCAATGAAGCATTTAGTAAAATTGTCGTTGAACAAACCAGCTCCGCCGGACCTGGAAAACAGAGGGAGGCTTACAGTGCTAGTATCGATTTCACTAACATGGGCATTGGAAAGGAACATTCATCATTTTTAAGTGCTGAAGATACAGCTGACCTGAGTGCCGAGGAGAGCACGACAAAAAAAGACATCACAACGGACCCGACTCTGCTCGCCGCGTATCAAAGTATGGCTTATCCCGATAGTAGTGAGTACATGTCCCAGTCATCCCTCGACCAGCCAGCGGTGCGTTCGTCTAGCGGAACGCCTTTATCGCAGCACCCGACGTCCCACATGTCGCATGGCCCTCGGGGGGATTTGAGCGAAAGTTTGAATTCTGCTGATTCCCGTGTACAGAAATCCCCGTTGCATGGGTCTGCGTCGGCGCAGGATCCGAGACCGGACCCGGACGACCTCGCAATGTTCTGTGCCTACAGTCTTCCCGGGGTCGCTCTTAGTCTCGGGAAAGACCAGTGGGGTCGATCGTTGAGGCGTGTATTCTTGACACTTATAGAGAACCCGCAGCCGCGAGTCAGGAGGACCCTGGCTTATTCGCTGCACATATTAGCACAGATTTTAGGCCCCAACATGTCTGAAGAAGAGCTTCTGAATGCATTTGATACTTTGTTGCATGACGTTGACGAGGTCAGGATTGGCGTGGTCGAAAACCTCGCTGTTTTTTTGCGAGCACTCGATAATCCATGCCGAGAGAGCTTCTTGGTTGTGATGAGCGAAATTTTAGAGGGCGTTGGTAGGCGAAATTGGCGTTTTCGTTTGTTGTTAGCGAACCAGCTGGGTTTCTTCGGGATTTTGTTTAGCCCGCCCGCTACTGTTTCTGTCGTCCAATCTTTGGTTTTCAAGATGTTGCATGACCAGGTGGCGACCGTTAGAAAAGCTGGTGCGAAGTGGGTCGGGACTATCGCAAATCGTTTGGAAGGAAAATTTGACTGGCAAGATGCATTTGTGTCAAGGCTTGTGGATGAACTTGGGAATGGAAAATCTTACCACCAGCGACTACTTTATATTGAAATCTGTGTCGTCCTAAAAAAGCACATTAAGCTGAACAATTTTGAACGTCTTTGCAGGCCAACTCTGGACCGATTAAAGGTCGACCCAGTTGCGAATGTCAAGTCGTTTTACGATAAAAAACTAACCAATGGTGAGATATGAATCGGGGGAAGAGTTCGCCGTTTTACTCATTACGCAGCATGAAAAAAGCTCGGAAGTACGAAAATTAATTTACAACAGCACCATGTTTTACGAAATAAGGATTAAATTAACATTACCATCGCAACAGAACTTACAAACGCCGATTACGAACACTGACCCCCTCCCGATACCTCAACCCACAAATGACCATTCCTTAATTGATTTACAAGACAGAAAACGAGCACTTCTAAAACATTCAGGCCGCTGCTTTGAAAATCACACAGGGATTGTTTTGCCATCTATGAGTGAGGCATCGGATGAAGAAGTTGACTACGGGTCATTTGGCATCGTCGCCAATCTAAACACCGATTCGGATCATGAATGGAGTACATCAGGGAATGATAGCCAAGACTAAGTGACAAGGGTATATTGATTGGTAAAATCGATATAGCCTTGTCAGTTAGTCTTGACACAGTAAATATCACTTTTGCACTATCATATTGGCGAGAAAAAAACTGCGAGCGTTGCCTTTATTATACAAAAATTCTTGAGCTCGATTTTTCTGCCTTTCCTTTTTTATTTCTGCTCCCTTTTCCCGATGTCTTCTGCTTTCCATTCTGGCTGTTACCTAGTAGTTTGCGCCGTCGCGCATTAGCCCCGCCAGTGTTGGGGCTTCTCGGAGGGCTCATACGAAACGTCTTTGGGGAGCCCGGTGGGCTGATATTCATATCTTTCTCGTATTGCATGGTCACGCTTTTCGGTGGCGGTGACGGAGCCCGTTTTGACTCCAAATCTGACAAAATGAAAATACACTGCTTTTTGCGCCGTTCAGTAGCTATTGCCAAAGGAGTTTTTCCTGCTCTATTTGCAGCATTAATTTTTGCCCCGGACCCAATTAGTTTCAGTAAGACAGAAGCCGAACCATTGTAAGCAACTTTATGGAGTGGGGTATCGCCGCGAGTGTTGGCTAAATTTACATTGGCCCCCTTGCTGACCAAGTAGTTCGCTATTACTTCACGGTTACACAAGCAAGCATTATACAAAGCGGTTCGACCGTCGTTGTTGATGATAT
>JACLAC010005633.1_pt1 | contig 10983 bp, 8 predicted proteins | sample 8027881 | NCBI WGS metagenome assembly JACLAC01 (sample SAMN15725517, study PRJNA655200) | protist metagenome | isolation source: fluorescence activated cell sorting (FACS) single amplified genomes of... | place: Spain: Blaines Bay Microbial Observatory, Mediterranean Sea | collected 2016-01-19 | reverse complement strand
GCATGGCCTCCCTCTTAAATACTTAGCCACATCTTCAAGCCCTACTCCTTACTCACGTCCCTGGCGACGCCACACAGCATACGGGTTTTCCCTATTCACTAACGGCATGGTGACACGACCACCAACACGCTCGGATTCATGAACCGCCATAATCATTTCTAACGCCGCTTGTGCATCTGGCCCGCTAGAGGCATATACGACATCCCGCTTTTCCTCTATTGCCTGAATCAACTCTTTGGCAATTAGTTGATTGCTGTGGTGTGTGCGCTCCCGTGCCGGAATGTTATCCCATTCCTCTATATGCACTTGTTCCCACTGTCCCATAGCTTCATCCGGTATCCACATACCATGACGATACAGATACATTTCGCCATTGGGTGAGTTACGTAAGGAGATAATTCCTTCCGTGCCATATACCTCAAATCCAAACCAGCGTGAATTGCGCTTTTCCGCACTATCTCCCAGATAGGAATCGAAGTGGCCCGCTACACCATTCTCAAAGGCAAAATAAGCAGCGATACCATTACCAGCGATAAAGCCAATTCCTTCATTACCCTCATATGCATCCGCAGCGGTAACACTCCGACCATCCTGGGTTACATGACCGTGGACCCAAGCAACATTCGCCCCGGCAAAATAACGCATACTATCCATCATATGTGGTCCCAATACTGCCAGATCCTCACCCCCTGCACGATGATCAAATTTGCCCCTTGCTCTAATTGCCTGCACTTGACCAATTTGCCCAGCATCTACCATCTTTTTACCATGCTGTTCATACGGATTAGCCCGACGATGTGCTACCGCAACCCGCACCTGACGTTGTTCACAAGCCGCTAGCATAGCATCAACTTCAACCAATGATGCAGCTAACGGCTTCTCGCAAAAAATCCCTTTAGCCCCCGCTTCCACACTAGCAATAACCATATCTGGATGCCCCCCAACAGCTCGTGGGCACACATTTACCAAGTCAACATCTTCCTTAGTCAGCATTTCACGATAATCAGCATAGAGGTGAGCCACCCCTAGTTGTGCACCTACCGTCTGACGTCCTTGCTGATCAGGATCAGCCACAGCCACCACATCTACCTCAGGCATATCTTGATATACCCGTTCTAGATCGTGACCGTAATTGCCAACACCGGTATGGCCGATAATCGCAGCACGGTATTTAGCAGCCATCTATACCCCCTTCATTATGTGAAATTAAATCGTTTCTTAATGGTTTTTCTTGTTCTGTCCCAGCGAGGATCCCATTGACCCACACACAACTAATACGGCACCTAATAATCCTACTCCATTCAACAATTCTCTTTCAATTAACCCAGGCACTATTTGATTTAATACGGCAATCAACCCGACCGTAATTAACGGCGGCAAAGCCAACAAGGCACCTAAACGCGATGCTTCTATACGTTTTAGCGATTCGGCAAAACTCAGATAGGATATTAGAGTAAAGAGAATAGATGCAACTAACAACACTATCCCCACCGGTGGCAAAGCAAAAATCTGTTCAAATTTTACAAATGGAAAATAAAGTACCACACCAGCCCAATAGATCAGAAAAAGCACAGAAACCGCAGGCAATACCTTTAACAATGGTTTTTGTGCTAACATAAAAACGGCCCAACTAAATGCCGCAAATAAAATCAGTACAATTCCTTTAGTATAATCCTCTAAGCCCAACAACAAATCACTGTAGCGTTGATTGAAAAACAACAATAAGCCGAATACCAACATCGCAAAGCCACCCCATTGCAACCGACTAAATGTCTCCTTAAAAAGGATTAAGCCTCCAAACAATACAAAAATGGGTGCTAGCTGCATCAATACCTGTGCTGTTCCCGGCGGAATTCGACTCAGACCCGCCACATAGCTCACATAATTAGCACACAATCCACCAATACACAATAGGGCCAATATCAGCGCCATTCCCCGTATTTTGAATGGAGATGCTAGGCCATGCTTATAAGCAACTACGGGGACGACCAAAAAGCCAGCGGCCAAAAAACGGCACCACGTCAGCGTGGACGCATCAAGCCAGTTTAATAACAGCTTTAAGATAAGCGGTAATGCACCCCACAAGACGGCAGTGAATAGAGCCAGTCCTACACCGAACCAGGGACTATTTGCTGATTTAGTATCGGGCAAGAATTTCCCTATAAATGCTTAAGATTAGTATTATAGCATCTCAATAATCAGTCCTTCTTAAACTTTACTTTCCTGCGGCCCACAATACACCTTGCACAAGCATCTGACAAAAAGCCGGGTTTTCACATGCTTGTGGATCATGGCCCAAGGCCTGGTAGAATACGCGTCCCTGCCCATGGTCTTTAGTCCAAGCTACCGGCATTACATCCCCTTGCCACAAGGCATTGGCCAATACATGTACACGAGGATCATAATCAAGGATATATTGTTCATCCCTAACCATAAATTCTTCTTCAACACCTGCCATAATTGGATGATCAGGATCTTTAACACTAACCTGATAGTCACGGTAGCGCGGATGCGTAATGAAATATCCTCCGACCAGATTACGATAATCTGGATCATCACGAAACGAATCAGCAGCACTATGTATCCCAACATATCCCTTACCTGCTGCCAACCAATTCGATAGTCCATCGCGCTGTGCATTACTAATCTCACCGACCGTATAATGAAAAACCAATACATCATACGCCTCTAGCCCATTGCCCTCAAATACCGTTAGATCTTCCTGTACCGTATCTAGTGTTAGTTGCTCACAAGTACTTAAGGTTTCTACTAATTTAGGCTGCACTCCTTGCCAATTGTGAATTTCCCCACCACCAAAAACTAGGGTATTAATTGTGTCCATATTTTTTCTCCTCTAAATATTTTTTTATACGCCGCCAACCGCTTTATTTAGCGCCGGCATCAATTCATGGGCAAACAGTTCCATACTGCGTACCCAACTGGCTTTATCATCCCAATCGTAGCTCATCAAAATTAGGGTGCCAAACGTCCCGGTTTCTTCGATTAAGATCAACAAACGCCTTAATACCTCTTCTACATCTCCAGCTATAATCTGTTCGCCCATCAAAAAATCCATATTGCACTCCGCATCAGGCATATTTAGATCGCGCTTATAGATACGGCGGCCCAATCCCTTGTCAAAGAGGCGACCAATGTACTCATAGTTCTGTCCCAATGAATTATGACGTGCTTGTTCAACTGCCACCGCCGTCGTATCAGCCAAAAAAATTGAGCGTGCAACCTTCCAATCGGCACGATCCGGTTGCCTCCCAGCAGCTAATGCCGCCGCCTCATAGGTTTGCCAATTATCAGCTATTACATTGCCAGCCACTAGGCAATGTGAAAAGGCTTGGAAACCGCGTGCGGCTGCTGTTTTCAAGCTATATGAATTTGGGCTCATACCCGGCACCGCAATGGGTGGATGCGGTTGTTGTAGAGGTTTATGAACAAAGCCGATCAAGGTTTCTTCATCTACGTTGTCTTTAAGCTGAAACTGCCAATGCTTTCCCTGATGGCTATAGGGAGGATCCGAAGCCCATAATTTTAAGATAATCTCAATCGCTTCAGCGGCCATCGCCCCACCCTCTTTAGGATCTACCCCAAATAATTCTTGATCAGCGGTCACACTACCCGGTCCAAAACATAGGTTTAAACGCCCTTTTGACAGATGATCCAAGAAAGCTAATCGTCCCGCGACCATAGCTGGATGATGTTGGTTCAGACAAACCGGTGCCGGACCCATACGAATTTTTTTAGTCTCACCCAAGGCCCGAGCAATAAAAATCTCCGGCATTACAATGGTCTCATACTTCATTGTATGGTGTTCACCTATCCAAAACTCTGAAAATCCCAGTTCTTCAGCACGAATAATCAATTCTAGATCTTCATCGTACCCTTGTGCTAACGGTTTATCCGGTGCATGAAAAGGCATAATAAACATACCATAATCAATCGGCCGTGGCTTATTAGACATCATTAAAACTCCTTAGCTATAGTATATACTAAGAGATATGTATTGTCTCAACCGGCCGTCAACAAAAAACCGGTATAGTAGTTGCGCCTTCTAAAACCATCCCCTATCTCGTCCCTAATATAGGCACCGTCAATAAAGTATCACCCGCAGTCTTTAACAACAAGTACAATAAAATTTATAACCTATACATTCATAGCACAGCGAAAACCGAAATCGTTAAAGTATTTATCAGGGGCCAAACTGGAGCGCGCCGCACAGCGCGCCAAACGTATAGCATGGCGCCACGCTCCACCACGTGCAACCCGTCGTTCACCCTCTGCTGGACCGGTTGGATTACGACGTGGTGAGGTACGATAATAGGAAGCGCTATAATAATCAGCACACCACTCATGTACTCCTGCTGACATATCATATAAGCCATAGCCATTAGGACCTTCCGATCCCACCACTTTAACCGGCATTTTGCGTCCCCCTAAATGGTCTTGCGGTAAAGCATCCCCCCATGGATATGTACGCCCCACATAACCACCGCGAGCGGCCTTTTCACGCTCAGCCTCGGTAGGTAATCGGTAGTAAGCTCCCGTTATGTCGGTTAACCAGTTGCAATAAGCTTGGGCATCATACCAATTTGGAGCAAGAACCGGCTGTTGTGAATCCTGAAATGCAGGCACATCCCAATAAGGCGGAGCTTGACGTCCCGTGCTTTGTAAAAAACACCTATATTCACCCCGTCGTACGGGATACTTAGCAAGAGCAAAACTATCAACCCAAACACCATGTGCTGGACTTTCATTCTTATGGCCTTGATCACATCCCATCATAAACTCACCGGCAGGTATACATACCATTTCCGCAGCGATTCCTTCAAGCATTATATTTAGGCTCTTAAGCATATCATTCTTCTACATCGATTTAAGAGGGTGCTCTAATTGAAAATTATCGCCAACAGTTGACATCAAGCGCTAAAACAGCTAAAAACAATACGCAACAAACATAAGAAAAATTAGCCTTTTGCAGCACCTCAATACCAATAAAAAAACAGGTACAATTCATCATTATCAAAAAAATCAGTAATGGGAAAGGAATACCATGTTTTCACCTCAACTAAAGCAACAACTAAAAAATGTCCATGCTTATGCTACTACCCCTTTTGACGCGGGCAATATCCTCCAAATAGACCTGGACGGCCTCAGCCAAAACCTTGAATTTTTAATCGAAAACGGCGTTAAAGTAATTAATATTGGCGGTGGTACCGGTGAGATTGATGCATTAACCGCTAGCGAATTACTGAACATAACCGAAGTTGCCCTAAAAGTGGCTGGTGACCGCGCCCTAATTACCCCTAGTTTACCAGGTAATCTAGGTATGGCCGCAGAGCTAGCACCACAGTACGAACGTCTCGGCGTCCAAGTTGCCTTAGCCATGGCTCCATTCACTCGTAATCTGGTACCCGATGACCTAGACGGTGTTCTGCATTATTATCGTCTTCTAGCAACCCAGTCCAGTCTTGCCTTGCTACCTTATAATACCCAAGGATGGTCAGCAGATTTTTTTGTCCAACTCGCTTCAATTGACCAAATCATCGGTATTAAAGATCCCTGCTTCGAACCTCACAATCTGTTTCGAGCTATCAAAAAATTGGGAAATAAATTAGTATGGATTGGCAATAAACGGCACGATCCGGGCGTCCTACATTTTCGCTATCAGGCCGGTATTGAAGGTTTTACTGCTGGCTTTATTAATTTTGTACCGCGCTATGAATTGGACTTACATACAGCGGCCTTACGTCAGGATTGGGAGCATATGGTTACACTACAAGAGCGCTTAGCTCCTTTGGAACGCCTACGCACTACCTACGGAGATGCAGTCATTAAGGCCGGTATGGATATCATAGGCCTAAGCGGTGGAGCTATTCGCGCCCCGCGTACCGAGATTAGCCAAGAAGCTAAAGTCCTACTGCAGGAAGCAATAAATGACCTGGCGGATTAAAATCTGAGCCCGTATTAACCGTATTTTATTTTATGTCCCAGACAGCAATACCCGCTAAACAACAGGCAAGAGAAAACAATATATGCAAAGAAGGAATCAGGTCATAGACAACGACTAGTAATGTCCTCTATGACCTGATTCTTATTTACCCTATCCTAGCTTAACGCAACAAAGTTAGTTTGCGCGTCTGCATCCATTCCCCTACTCGTAAGCGGTATAAATATATGCCGCTAGCAACTTCCCGCTCCTGATTATCTCGACCATCCCAACGCAGCGTATAGTCACCAGACCGACGTTCACCTTTGACCAGCGTCGTCACATGTTGACCTTCCATATTAAAAACAGCCAATTCTACCGTACCAGCCTCAGGTAAGGCATAATGAATCACCGTCTCACTATTGAAGGGATTAGGATAATTCTGCCCCAAATTAAAATTCTGAGGCTGTGATTCATCGCGTTCTTCTACAACTGCAGTAGGCGGCGGTAGATCTACAAAACTAGCCGCTATACGAATATTATCTAAATAAAAAACACCGGTTAGATTACCATTTAGCGTAATCGAATCTATCGCATCGACTTGGTCTCGTAAACCTTCCCCATACTTATTTTCCTGATCGAACATTGTAAAGGGAATATCGACCTGCTGCCATTGGAGATGCTCTAAATTAACCATGTCCTCATCCGGGTTCTGAACTAAAGCAACCGAGAGTCCGTCAATCGTCAAACTTAAAATAGGAAAAGCAGGAATTTCTATTTCCCCCGGATGAAAAGCTAAGCGAACACCAATAAATCCCTTTCTTATAACGGCTTCAGGCGGAACAATTTCGACAGACCATGGAGTAAAGAAATTGACAGGTTCAACCTGTATAGGTTTTGCTAATTGGCCACTGTACACCGGCCCAGCAGCACTTGGTTCCAATACCTGTGCCCCATCGATACCACTAAATGTCCAGGCCTCCGCTAGCGCGTCATCAAAAATTGGTAAATCTAATGGCAACACAACAATGCTTTTAAAAAATTCTAACGTTTCTACTCTATCACCTACGTTTTGGATAATACTTATCTTGACATTGTGTGGTCCAACCTCTACTCCGGCCAAATCTAAGCGTTCCTTGAGTATATATCTCCCATCGCCATTATCTTCCAAGATCACATCAGTTGCCCCACCTAAACCACTCAAATCAGCTTGTAAACGTGGCATATCCCCTTCTGCTGCTTGGCGTTCTAACTGAACACTAGCACGAATATCGAGCACGGTACCAAGCGTCACGGCATCAGGTATATTATGCTCCCAAGAACCGCTTAAAGGACTATGCGTTATTTTCAGAATTACATGGTTACGATTATCACTTGTTACGTAAAGACTACCTTCATTATCCGTCATTAATCCAACCGGAAAACCCCATACAGAATCCTGTGTTAAACCCGTCTGAAAACCGGTAATAAACGACCCCATACTAGCATTACTACCATCAGGATCAGAAAATAACGCCATCACTTGATAACCTGGATGCGACGATAACTTCGCTTTTCCAGCACGAAATGCGACAAAAGCTGCATTTTTATATTGTTTGGGAAACTGCTCATGGGTATAAAAATGAATCCCCATTGGAGCATAATGAGCAGGGACTAATGCTACTGGTTTTTTTTGGCTTTGTGCTAACAAAGTATCTGCACTAGAGAGCGGCAATAGCCTTTGGTACTCGTCAATATTAAAATCGTTCCACACTTGGTGGCTATGGACTAGTGGATAGCCCATAAAATCACCATCGCGGATAACATCAATCCATTCCGGTGGGCGAGTACGGCCTTCTAAATCATGACCATTATTATTCCCCCAAAGTTCATTGGTCAACGGATGAATATCCATACCAACAACATTGCGCACCCCTGTAGCAAAGATACGTCGCCCCGAACCATCAGCATTAAACTCTAGAACAGTGCCTCGCTCAATGTTGAACGGCACTGTCTTTGATGAATTTCCTACCGTTTGCGGTGATACATCTAAACGGCATAAATCACAAGGTGAACCAACCGAGAGATAGGCTTTTTCATTAATTTCATCAAAGACTAGGGTCCGCGTATCATGCCACCCCTCCCAGGGAACATCAGCAATAAAAACCTCACGCCGTTCATATAGGCCATCACCATCATCATCAAAAGCGCGAATAACCTGATGTTCTTCTGACACATACAGATCCCCCTTATAAAATGCTAAGCTATGAGCTTCTTCCAAATTACCCAAAACCACGAGGGCTTCATCTGCAACCCCATCCTTATCAAGATCAGGGTAGGCAACAATCTGGTCACGTCCCATATTAGCAACATGTAAAATCCCGGCAGGACTAAAAGCCATTAAGCGAGGATTACGCAGCGGCGTGCCAGCAGCAAAGACTTTGGCAGAAAAACCTGGTGGTAAATTAAGGGTAAGTCCCTCTGGAACAGCATCACGATACTTTTGTGGCACCTGCACCTGGACCTTCTGGAGTTTCAAATCTATCTCTGGTGCTAGGGTCCCTGGGGGATACTCATCCTGGGCTATAAGAGGAAAAGTCAATAATGTCCAAATACATAGCATACTGAATATTTTAATCGTTTGCATCCACTGTCCTCCTGGGTTAGAACAAGATTCATCAGCCCGAAAGGGGCATATTGCATATAGCTGATTCGTTACTATCTTATGCTAAAATTTCGATCTAAAAAAAGGATCTAACGGAATAAGAATTTAGGTTATCCTTAGATCCTATCAATTATCCAATCTATAATTTGAATTTCCTTTTTTATGCTAAGCAAAAAGCCTATTATTAAGAAGTACTAAATATTTCAATTACGGCAACTGGTAATTATAGTACTACCCCTATCTTTTGCTATTGAAGGAGTCAATCTATGGCAATATACAAATCTCACATTATCCAAAATGCACTTGATCAATTACCACGTTTAGTACTCAACCAACGACCAACCCCATTACAATTTTGTGCCAATCTAACCCAGGTCTTAAATGGACCACGTATCTTTGTTAAACGCGACGACCTAACCGGACATGCATTTGGAGGCAATAAATCTCGTTACTTGGAATTTACCTTGGGGCAAGCTGTTGATGCCGGCGCCGATGCATTAGTACTCTCAGCCGTGGTCCAATCCAATCACTGTCGTCAGTTTGCTGCTGCCGCCGCTCGCCACAATCTTAAAGCCGTAGTTGTATTACGTGAAAATAATTCTCTTATGGGACGTCAGATCCCAGCTACAGGTAATTATTTATTAGATCATCTATACGGTGCCAAAGTATGTAGCGCACCGCCAGAACGCTTAAATGAGGTTATTAGCGAAGAATTGGAAACGCTACGCCAAGCGGGCTATACTCCAATGCAGGTACCCGGCCAACGGTCTGCGTTAGCCTATATCGAATGTGCCTTGGAACTTGAACATCAATGTGCTACCCAACAGGTAAAAACAAGCCATGTCTATATCGCTTCTGGCGGTACTAGTCTTGCTGGTTTAGTAGCTGGCTTTACCCTACTAGGACATACACCACATTTTGTCGGCACCCCACAAAGTAAGCTAGGCCGTCCACCACAAGAAGCAGTACAAGCGATAACCCAGCGCGCCACTGATGCTGCTACTATGATTGGTCTATCCTGTACGCCAGACCCACAATATATCCACGTCACAGACCAATATGTTGGTGATTACTTTGGCCACTTAACCGATGCAGGATTGGAAGCAATACAACAATTAGCTAAAACCGAAGCCATCTTATTGGATCCAGCCTATACAAGCAAAGCTTTTGCTTGTCTTATTGATGCAATAAAAGAAAAAAAGATAAGTACTAGTGAAGATGTTATCTTTGTCCATACGGGTGGTACACCACTCATTTTCGCCTATGGCGATGAACTCTTAGCCTAATACGTTTCTGCAATTACCATATAGGTATTTAACGGCAGCTTCGACAAACGCTGGACCGTTCCTCCTGGCCAATGAACCTGGAGTGAATCCACTCGCGGCGCTAGTCCCAAACCAAAGTGTAAACGTCGATCACCACTACCTAGAAAACTATCGCCACACAATACATCACGCCGTTGTTTCCCCCCCTCACTCCAAAGATATACTTTTGCTCCCACAGCATCACGGTTTGCTTTCTTACCGACCAACTGTACTCCCAACCAATTATATCCTTTATCCGTTTTATTATGCCACAGCGCTGGAGGCTCATTCAAATTAGTAACAAAAACATCCTGATGGCCATCATTATCAAAATCACTCAATACTGCACCTCGACTTACCGCCCCAGCTAAGGAATCTTCCGCCTGAGGCCAAACCAAGGAAAAACGCCCCGCGGTATTTTCAAAAAGATGATCAACCTGACCATAACTAGTACCGCTACCAGCGTGCTCAATTTGTGGATAAACATGACCATTAGCAACGAATAAATCCTGGTCCGCATCGTTGTCATAATCCAGAAAAACTGCGCCAAATCCAACATAGGGCAAACTTACTCGTCCCAAACCAACCGCAAAACTTACATCGGTAAAATTGCCGTTTCCCATATTACGATAGAGCGTATTATAATCATCCTCGAAATTCGTAACGAATATATCTGCCAGAGCATCGTTATTATAATCCCCCCAGGCAACCCCCATGCCCGCTTGCGCCAAACCCATCTCATTAAATGCCGTATTGGCGCGCAAGCCAACTTCGAAAAAAGTACCATTTGCCGCATTTTGATACAAAAAATTGGGTGTTGAATCATTGGCAATGTACAGATCTGCATCGCCATCATCATCATAATCGGCAAAGAGTATACCAAAACCATACCCGGGTTCTTGTTGTTCCAAACCACTTTCTTTGGTTATGTCGGTGAACGTTCCATTGCCATTATTACGATAAAATACATCTGCTAAGGCCGGCAAACTCAATGGCCCAACAAAGACATCTTGCCCTTTCCATTGTGTTCCTAATGGACGAATATCTTCCTTTTGAAAATCAACATAATTAGCAACATAAAGATCTAGATCACCATC
>JACLAC010003492.1_pt1 | contig 10983 bp, 6 predicted proteins | sample 8027881 | NCBI WGS metagenome assembly JACLAC01 (sample SAMN15725517, study PRJNA655200) | protist metagenome | isolation source: fluorescence activated cell sorting (FACS) single amplified genomes of... | place: Spain: Blaines Bay Microbial Observatory, Mediterranean Sea | collected 2016-01-19 | reverse complement strand
GATAGGCGTATAATATCAGGATTTTTAGTAAACCGGCCGGGACTCCTCCAGGCTTCAAAAATTTTATGATTAACAGTTCGAGTGTGAATGTACATCAATTTCCTCTTTATGAAAGATTATGCGCCACTTAAGTAGTTTAGGATGCCAAAAAAGCAGAGGCTTTCATTTTAAAATGCCTATGCGACTAGTTGAATGGTCATCGCCTGCATTCAGTTGGTAAAAGTAAACCCCACTAAGACACTGTCTCACCGTTATCTGTCCTGCCATTCCAATAAATAGCCTTATCCTGACTGAGGTAGATGCCCGCAGATCGAAACCCAATGGGAAATGTACGGACTAACCTACCAGATACATTGTAAATGGAAACTGAAACTTCAGCATCTTGATTCAGTTGAAATGGTATCCGAGTCTTCGGGTTGAAGGGATTGGGATAATTCTGTAGTAGTCGAGTTAAATTTGGCACCGGATTATATTCTAACTGTACTTGCCGACAAGCACTGGCTAATTTTATTTGTTATTACAGTTTTTTCTTATGCGTATTGGATTGGATGTGGACAGATCTGATTTTTAAGAACTAACTTTTTATTTGCTCTGAAAGGAGGTAATTTTGCTAGCAGTAGTGAAGATTTATGGAAATTCAAATTTCATCATCAAAACTGCATATGATTGTTTAACCATTTGATGTCATAATTCAAAAATTTAGATAGTAAGCTGATCTGCTACCTTGAGAATAATTTTGCCAAAATTACGGTTCTCTTCCATGTATTTGTGAGCTAAGTTGGCTTGGTATAACGGAAAAACAGTATCAATGACAGGTTGGATCTGGCCTTTCACTAATGTATCGAACCATCGATCGACAAATCGGTTACGGATACTAGCTTTCTCTGAAACCGGCAGACGGCGCATTACAAAACCTATAATTCTCAAACGTTCGCGTAAAATTTGCCCAAGGTCAATCTCTGCTTGTGAGCCGCTTAGTAAACCAACCACTACTAACCTACCTTCAAATTTCAGTAGAGATAAATTCTGGGTTAAGTAGTCGGCTCCAATGAAGTCAATGATAACATCTACTCCACGCCCATTGGTTAATTTATCAATAGCTTCGGCAAAATCTTCGTCCTTATAACAAATGCAAGTTGTGGCACCTAATTCTTGAACTCTTCGGGCTTTTTCCGTTGTACCTGCTGTTGCTAAGACAGTGGCTCCAGCTTGATTAGCCAACTGAACTGCAGCAGAACCAACACCACTACCACCTGCATGGATCAATACAGTTTCACCTTCTTCCAGTTGGCCACGTGAAAATAGTGTTTCGTTGGCTGTGAAAAACACCTCAGTAACTGCGGCTGCATCTTCAAAACTCCAATGTTCTGGAATATGCATGGCTAGCCGATGGTCAATCACAGTTTGCTCTGCATAGGCACCGCCAGAAACTAGACCAAAAATACGATCGCCTACCGAAACCCCTTCAACTTTATCTCCAATTTGACGAACCACACCGGCTAACTCTAGCCCAAGAATACTTGACTCCCCGGGCGGAGGTGGATAAGCGCCATTTCGTTGGAGAATATCAGCCCGATTGAGAGCTGTAGCTTTGACATCAACTAGTAGTTGGGTAGGTGACGGAGTGGGTGAAGCTACTTCAGCCATCCTCAAGATAGTCGAGTTTTCAGTCTGATATTGAATAATTGCTTTCATGGTCAGTAAACTTTCAAAACAATCAAGGTAACTACTTCATTCTAGTCAGGAGGAGTTGCTTTGTCAAGAAGCTCAACAAGTGGTGTTATCATTTGACTCGCTAGTTTGCATTGACCATCAAACAATAGGGTAGTAGCTTGATCCAAGACGGCAGAATATTTGCTTGATATTGTGCTCTCTTTTCTTAGTTGATAAAGCGAAATGGGTAATCTCAGGTTGACCGAATCAAAAATTGATTTCTTATCAGTGTACCTTTGAATGATTTCCAGATAGAAGTAACCTGAATCAGTCGTAGGTTCAATAGCTGTCCCCTCACCATAATCATTCCATGTAGCAACCTGAATAATAGTAGAATTAGACTGCCATGCTAAGTCAAATGTTTCAATGAATGTCTGTCCACCACGGTTATCAATAAATCCATAACTATCATGTACGCCAGCTGTCTGGTAAATATCATGAAAAGCTGGAAAAGCGACCGAAATGAACAAGGTTGAATCACTTTTTTGCAGATTATCAAGATATTTTCGCCAGATGGAAGGTGGAATAATCTGACCACCTGTTACTGGTGGCCAACCAAATTTCCCGTTCATACCTGACTGTTGCCAAACGTGCGGTAAACCGAACAGTTGAGGATCACTCATCAATCCAGTAGTTATCCGAGACCAATGAGATCGATTGAAATATTGTGGTCCGAAGACGAGGACAACCGGTCGCCCGTCTAACTCTAGATAAGCGGAATCGTTCAACCAATTTTTGTCTACCCATTGCATGACTTGCTGGCCATGTGCTTCCACCTCTGTAAACGGAAGAAATCGATTTTCTACCATGTATCGAACTGTCTGATCTTCATAGCAAATGGCAAACTCAAGACCTGCTCGTTTAATATATTTAATCAAATGCTTCGTATTTCGGTGAATGGTAGAATAATCTCTGAACGGTTTGATACCATACCAGTCGATAATCACCCCATTAATACCAGCTAACTTCATCAATAAAACTTGACAGACTAGGGCATCTGGGTCGTTAGAATCATATGGGCCAATCAGTGGGTATTGATGGGATGCAATTTCTCTTTGGCCGTTTTTCTTGATGTGTTCTGGGTTAAATTTGTTCATTGTCCAATGCCATCCCCAATCTCCACTAACAGATTTTGACGAATACCAAGGCATATAATGGACGAAAACCTTTTTATTCATGTCCTCTGCTTCCAAATTTAAGTTTAATATCAGAAAAGATAGAATAGCCAATGGAAGAGCGAATTCTTTGAAACGGTTCAACATGATCAATTACCGAACCTGATAATGAAGAAAAACTTCGCTATCAACTATTCGGTGACTTATAAGTTCTAGATCGACTAAGTCAGATAATACAAATCCGTTTCCTTCAACCGCTGTTGGTACATCACGACCACCTGCAACTTTAGGGCAAACAGTTAGATAAACTTCATTAACAATACCAGCTTGAAATACTGAAGCGTTAATTTCGCCACCACCTTCGATCAGTAAGCTTTTGACTTGATAATTATCAGCTAAAATTTGTATGATCTTGCAAAAATCAACTTTTTCCGTTCCTACCACAAAAACATCTGCAATTTTTGATAAAGCTTGATATCGATCAGCGGTTATCTGCTGAGTAGTGAACACAATAGCCGGTGAATTGTTATGATGAAACATCTTCGCAGATGGTAAGATACTACCCCTTCCACTGACCACGCACTTGATTGGGTTGGGAGAAAAACCGTTCTTCCGCCTTTGTTTTTGGTAGATAAGACGAGAAGTAAAGGTTGGGTCATCATTAAGAATTGTTTTAGCCCCAGCTAAGATCGCATCTTGCTGGCTTCTCACAGCTAGCAAATGTTCTAAATCCTTCTCACTGGCAAACTGAGAACTGGCATCATCCGTAGTGGTAATTTTGCCATCAACAGTAGTAGCAACAATCAAGCTAACACGCATCTGCTATCCTTTTATACGGACTTGAGAACTACCATTATTCATCTTATCGACTCGGATTTGTTGTGGGATACGCCTTGTCAACTCTCGTACATGGCTGATAACTAAGACGTGCTTGCCAGAAAAACGGAGATTTTCTAAAGCCGAAATGGCTACGTCGAGTGTCTCAGAATCCAATGTTCCAAAACCTTCATCCAGAAAAAGTGACTCTATTTGTGAGCGCCCCCGACTCATTTCGGATAACGCTAATGCTAATGATAAACTGGTTAGGAAACTTTCACCACCAGATAAAGTCTCAACTGGTCTTTCTTGGTTAGCATTCCATCGATCGACCACCTTCATCTCCTTCATGCTATGTACACGTAGTTCATATCGGTTAGTTAGACTCATTAACTGTTGATTGGCTAATCGAGTCAGCATGTCAAACATTTGTTCTAAAGCAAAATCACGTAGCGTATTGTCTGGTATAACAGATTGTAGCTTTTCCCAACGCCTTTTTTTTTCTTTGATCGATTTTGATTTCTGTAGTTGTTGGGTTCGCCGAGTAAATTCTATTTCCAATTGATCTAATTTCTGTTTGTTGGCTCCAATCTGTTGTTGAATTAACGATAATTGCGCTATCATCTGATTTTCTTTCTCGGAAAGATCTTCTAGTTGATTAGGGTCAAAAGGAGAATCTGTCAATGTTTGTTGGTCGACTATCTGCTGTTTTTGATAATTCACTAGGCGAGTGTTATAGTCTCGCCATCGTGTAGTCTGTTCGCTAATCCATTTAATATCTCGTATCGATTTTCGGTGAGCGTCAATGTCAGAAAAATCATGTTGTTTTAATTTAGCCTGATAGAACAATTTTTCTTTATCGTGCTGTTCCTCAATTTCTAGCGTTTTTTGCTGGCAAGACTTCACTCGATCCTCTGCGATTTGTCTTTTCTGCTCGGCCTCTTGTAAGCTAGACTCTGCCTGTTCCCGCTTAATAAACCAATCATCTAGCTGTTGATTCATTTTTTCTTCGGCTTCATTTGCTGATAAACCATCGGTTTTGGATTTTGCAGCCGCAATCAGATCTCTGCCCTCGGCTATCTTTTGCTGACAACTATCTTCAAGTTGCCGGTATTCTATTTCCAAGTCCTTAACCGGTATTTTTGTAAGTTGGAATTCTAATTGCCCAACTTGATGATTTAATTTCTGAAGTTCTTCTTCTTGTTTACGTGTAAATGTTACTAATTCCAGTTGTTTAAGATGCCAATTAGATAAATCATCAATTGAATATGTGCTTTTATCAGTTAGACTCATCAAATCCATAATTTGTTTTTTCAGAAATTCAATTTCGCTTTCGAGACGGTTGATCGTATCCTGTATTGTTTTTTGCTCGGTTTCAGTTTCTTTCAGTTGTTGTTTGATCGTCTGATTCAAGTGTAGTATCTGATCTTGCTTGAGTACCCACCGCTCGACATCATTACTGGCTTTTTGTTGATCAAGCTCAGCTTGACTGAGCAGATCTAAGTTCTGTTCAGCGTTAGTCCGACGTGCTTCGAGCCAATTTAGGATTTCGTTAGCCATTGGCATTTTTTCTTGAGGGTATAGTTGCGTCCACTGCTGAGCTAAAATGTTTTGATCATTCTCCAATTGATTCGTGCCAGTCTGTCCTTGCTCTATCTGCGACTTCAAATTCTGACAATTGAGATCAATCTTTACTCTTTCCTGATGAATAAGCTCAAAATTCAATTGGCTATCATTCACCAGCTTTTCAAATTTCTTCAGTTGATTAGTTATTTTTTCAATCTCTGTCGGGTCTATCGGTATCTGATCAACTTTTGACTGATCAGAGTGTTCTGAACTTCCGCAAACTGGGCAAGGCTTGTTAAGTTCTAACTCCTGGCGAAATTGATTTAGTTGGATTTGTCGATGGTGATCTGTACTTCTAGCTTCTAGTTTCCGCAATTTCTGCGCAAAATTCTCCCGTTCTTGTCCGATTTTTCGCTGTCTTTGGCTGATACTTTCGAGTTTCAATTGCTGACTATTCAATTCGTCGACCCAAATCTGATTTTTAGCTGTCTGTTGATTGATTTGCGCTTTCAATGTAAGTATTTGATTAGCAATTGTTTGCGCTAACTGCGTTAGTTTTTTTTCATTCTGCCAATCAGATTCTTGGTTTTTAAGTTCTTTTGTTCTTTGTTGTGCATTTTGCAATTTTTGTCGTATTTCAGATTCGTTCTGCTCATGGTCTATCAGCTGTTTCTGTGCTTGTTTTCGATTTTTTCGCTGTAGCTCAATCTGTGTTAACTGCTTGTCGTTATGACGTCTTGTTTCGAGCAAACGGTCTAATTTTTCTTGTCCTTGGATCAGTAGCTTTTGGACTGTCCGAAGTTCCAGTTCTAGAGATTCTAAACCCTTTGGGTAATTCAACTTTCCGGTTTCTGATCCTATTGTATCTTTTTCTTTATTTAAGTGAGCGATCTGCTTTTGTTTTTCTTCAATCTCTGTTTTTTGTTGAAGAATTTTTTCTTTTACTCCATTTGCTCGATCGGTGTACTCTTTGGCCAAATTGAAAGCGGATTTGGCTAAAGTTTCTTCTTCGCGAGCTAGTTGAAATTGTTTGCGCGATTTTTGGCTATTAGAAAAAACCTGTCGATAATCCAGGTCTGCTTGGGAAAATTGACTACTAGCTAGCTGCCAATTAGGTAAAACAGATTTCTGATTTTGCTTAGCATCATACTCAGCCAATTTGGCTTTTTCTAGTTCTTTACCTGATACTTCGAAGTTATTCATTTCCAATTGTATCTGTAAAGCCCGATTAGCGAGTTCTAGCTCATTTTTCAGCTGATCCATTTGTTCTTGCTGCTGACCTAGTATTTCGAGTTCCTGAGAGGTTTTGATCAATCTCTTATGTATTTCTTGACGTTGAGTAGCCTCAGCGATCTCAGATTGGATTTGATTCCGTTTATTTTGTAGCTCGTTCTGTTGTACTTCCTTATTGTTTAAGTTTTGCTTGGTCTGTTGGATCTCTTCTTCCGTTACTTCAGGAGAGGCACTTAGCCTAGCCTCCATCTCATTGAATTTCTTTTTGTTTTTGGTAACTATCTTGTTTAATTCATGCTTGAGTTGATCATAAATAGTTGTTCCTGTCGTAGCTTCCAGAATAGCTCTTCTTTGTTCCATTTTGGACTTCAAGAAAGCAGAAAAATCCCCTTGGGCTAGCATGACTGAACGACAAAAAGCAGAAAAGTCCAGGCCTAAAATTTCGGTTACTACATCTGCTACGGATGGATCAGAATCCTTATCGGAGTGACGTTTTGCCTGCAAGCGTTCGCTCATTATCTTACTGGAATCAAGATCAATCAATTTTCCAGAAGGTGTAAAATTACCACTCGCTGAACGCTTTGTTCTCCATTCTGCTAAATAACGACGCCCATTAGATGAAAAAGTTAGCTCTGCTATTCCTTCCTTTTTCCCTTGAGATAGCATGTTATTAGGGTGTTGGTCCCCATTACCGTCTAAACGAGGTGTTTTTGCATATAAAGCTACACATATAGCATCTAATAGGGTTGTTTTTCCTGCCCCTGTTTGACCCGTTACAACAGTCAAGTTTGAGTTACTTAGTGGTGCTACAGTGAAGTCTAGGATGACTTCTTGGCGGAAACTATTCAGATTCTTAAGATAAAGTTTGAGAATTTTCATTGGTAATTATACAGGATGTTTCTATGGCACTAAAACACTTGTTAGTTCTAGTTTAGTCATTTATGAACCGGTAGATTTTATCTTGTTACCTTCGCTTTGTCTAGCTTTGGCGTGTTAAAATGAATTGGTGAGATTGCTAAACACAAATTGGAGCTAATAATGCAAAAACGTCCTTTTGGTCAAACTGAAGAAATGATTTCCATCATCGGGTTTGGTGGTATTTTGGTCACCAATACTGAACAATCAGAAGCCAACAAAATATCTAGATATGCCTTCGATCAGGGCATTAACTATTATGATGTTGCTCCTGCCTACGGAAATGCTGAGGAGCGGCTTGGTCCAGCTATCCAAGATTTTCGATCAAATATATTTTTGGCCTGCAAAACCGGCAAACGTTCTAAAGTTGAAGCTCTAGCCGAATTACATCAATCCCTAGAAAAATTAAAAACTGACTATTTTGATCTATACCAACTACATGCTATGTCGTCCGATTCGGATTTAGAACAGGTACTATCAGTTGGTGGTGCGATGGAAGCACTCATTGAAGCTAGAGATAAGGGGATTGTACGCCATCTTGGGTTTTCAGCCCACTCAGTAGAGGTTGCAGTACGTTTGATGGATCAGTTTGATTTTGATTCAGTTTTATTTCCAGTCAACTGGGTTAATTACTTTGAAGGTGACTTTGGACCACAAGTCGTCGAAAAAGCTCAACAAAAAGGGGTCACGCGATTAGCCTTGAAGGGAATGGCAAAACGTAAATGGTCGGAAGGCGAAGATAGGTCTGCATTCTCCAAATGCTGGTATGCACCAGTTAGAAATGAAGATGAAGCCAAATTAGCTCTTAGATTTACTCTGTCTCAGCCAATTACGTCAGCTATTCCACCTGGTGAATCAGCATTATTCGATTGGGCATTGGATGTTGGTCGTGAATTTATTCCAGTAACCAAAGAGGAAATAGAAACCCTAAAAGGTCTAGCCATTGGGCAGGATCCAATTTTTCAACATGTAGCATAAGCATCAAAGAAGGTAAAACCTGAACTAGTTTATCTCCTTTGATACTTAGGAATCGGGCGCATATCCATTTGGTAAGATGAGGGCGATATTCGATGAGCTCCATTTTCTCTTTTTAGCTATTAGTAGATAAACGTATGAATTTTTCAAATACCAATTTTACTGACTTAGTAGTTAGCCTGTGATCGAAAAAAAAAGAGAAAGTGACTATAATCTTAAAAATTCTTTTTTCACTGCTATCCTCGTTGTTTCTTTATATCTTTGCCGTAGATGCAAACGAGTTAATAGTAGAAGATGTTAAGGAGTTAAAGTCAGTCAACTCTACCGAAATCAGGTGGAAGAAAGATGGATCACTGATGAAATTAGTTCCCACAGGAGAGAAAACCAAACCCTTTTGGATAGATACCACCGAGGTTACAGTTGGTCAATTCAAAAAATTCTTACTAGAATCGAATTACCAACTAGATCCTACATTATGGGAAAAAATCCAGAATTTTTCTTTCGGGGGGCAACACCCGATTATTTACGTTAGCTGGGCTGATGCGGTTGCCTATTGCAAGTGGTCGGGTAAGCGCTTGCCACGTGAAGAGGAATGGGAATGGGCTGCGAGGGGTAAATTAGAGGGAAAGATGTATCCTTGGGGTAATGATCACAGAAAAGCCAGAGATTATGCTAACTTGAATGGCAGAGTTGGTAAAGATAAATGGGAGTATCTCTCACCTGTGGGTAGTTTTAAGCCAAATGGTTATGGGTTATACGATATGAGTGGTAATGTATGGGAATGGTGCCAGGATTGGTACGATGATAATCGTACTCGTTACCGATTGTTGCGTGGTGGTAGTTGGGTTAATGATGTTAAGTCTCTCGAAGTCGAGAATCGTTGTAGCCCAGCACCATATTTAAGACAAAACTATATTGGGTTTCGTTGTGTGGTCTCAACTATTGACCAATAAGCATCCTCAGGCCATGGTTATAATAGGAAGTTATATTGGTAAGTAGTCTCTTTGCTAAGTGCCTGCGTTATAAAAAACGAAAATCAAATTTTATAGTTCGATTGGATTTAGAAAATACCAAATTAATTAGCCTGAATGCCTGACGTGTCTATACAAACTTTGTGCTGTTTACTCTTTTTTCTAGTATCCCCATTTTTAATAACTATACAAGCGGGGAAACAACCTGATTGGGTAGTCAATTATGGTCAATCTGACAAATATGATGAACAAGTTTATCTAACTGGTTTTGGTGAAGCGTTAGGCATTAGTCGAGAGAGTAAAGAAATCGCTCAAGAAAATGCTCGTGCTGACCTCTCGCAGAAGGTATTAGTCAAAATCGACAGTACAGTCTCAAATTATCAGTTAGAAGACGGAGAAGAAACATTACAACAATTCTCCACTGTTACTCAAAGTTCATCAGAATTACAAGTAATGGGACTAGAAACCCTAACTTACGTAAGAGATAGCCGAAAAAACCCAATGAGCTTCTCGCTGGTATATATTGAACGGAAGAAATTGGCCAAACTATACCAAGCTGAAAAAAAACGCCTAACTTCCAAAATCCTACAATTGATAACATTAGCAGAAAACCAAGATAACCCAAAATATACATCAGTCCAATATTATTACCAAACTTGGCCTCTACTGGATAAACTAGCTGAGGTCCAAACAATTTTATTGTCTGTTTCAGGTACACGAATCTTTTCTGATTTAGCGTCTCAAGATCTAGCAGATCAGCCTCTAGTACTTAATAAAAGTCAAATTAATAGGAGAATTCAACAATTATCGTTACACTCGATCGATAATTTGGATGATGTTGCTGGGGCTATCCAGTTTCAGTTGTACCAACAGTTTGATCTTCAACATCAACAGCTATTGGTACAACCTTTTTTTTATCAAGACACCAGATTAAGTAGTAGGTTTGCTCGTTATTTTAAGCAACTATTAGAGGGTAAATTGGAAAATAGTATTCAGCCTCACAGGGAATTCCAAGCTAAATCGGTGAATTATGAAAAAGATATGGCTGTTTCTGCAGACGCAGATTATATCATCACCGGTTCTTATTGGGAGAAAGAAGACAATGTCCAAATACTGGCTTTCTGTCGATCGGTGCAAACAGGTGAAATAAGAGCCAGTGCAAATGTAGACTTCAAAAGAGGAATGCTCAAGTCTAGTCTAAATCTGAAACCAGATAATTTTGAAAAAATAATGAGTCAGCAACTCGCCTTTGAACAGGAAGTAATCGATAGCGGTCAACTGAAATTAGAAGTTTGGACTGACCGAGGGAAAAATGCTTTGTTATATAGTCAGGGTGAGTTGATGAAGGTTTATCTGCGTACCAACCGACCTTGTTATGTACGGCTGCTGTATATTTTAGCTAATGGTCAAAAAACCTTATTGGTCGATAATCTACAAATCAATCTGGAAAGTATCAATCGACCATTACTCGTTAATGATTTGTTAGAAATTGATTTTGAATGTACTAGCCCTTTTGGAGCAGAAATGATAATTGGGGTAGCTCGGAACTATCCATTTGATACAATAGAAACCACCGAGAGAGATGGTTATATATTTATTGACACAGATAATCCCAAACACTTGGCTAATATCACACGAGGAACAAAAGGATTTAAGATACGAAAGAGAAACGATGAATC
>JACLAC010022311.1_pt1 | contig 10986 bp, 4 predicted proteins | sample 8027881 | NCBI WGS metagenome assembly JACLAC01 (sample SAMN15725517, study PRJNA655200) | protist metagenome | isolation source: fluorescence activated cell sorting (FACS) single amplified genomes of... | place: Spain: Blaines Bay Microbial Observatory, Mediterranean Sea | collected 2016-01-19 | reverse complement strand
CCGTATAAGTTATAATAAAATTTCTACTTCTACATCATTCTCCGTTGTATGTGTATGGATCTCATCTGCAACATGTTCTACATTTGACAAACTATGTTTTCTACTTTTTTTACTTATTTCTATTTGAACTTCTTGTTCTTTCCGTTTTTGTTTCTGTTTTTGTTTCATTCTATTACCACAAATCCAATGATCTAAGTTCATTTCTCTCATTTTAGTTATAACGATATTTTTAATTGCCCAAACAACAAAAAAAATATGAAGGGTAACTGTCATAATCGTTATTAGCAAGCAAATCCATATAAAACCACTCTCTGCATTGCATTGTGGAGATAAATGGAAATACAATCCACTCCAACCAGTAAGAGAGCACAAAAATATAGATAGCGAGCTAAATTGAGAAAGGTTTGTTTCGCTCATTGTAGCTCCGATCGATTGTTTTACAATATTTACTATGCTAGTTCTCCGACGCTTAATCATATCCATGTTATCGTTCTCTTGTTTTTGTTTTTGCTCAGTGACTGCCCATGGCCTTTGAATTGTTTCAGCTAATAATAAAATAGTAAAAACTAAATTAGAAAATAGCATCGCCATGATTGGCGTTCCCGCCCACCAATAAGAAATGAATACCACTACGGCCTTTGTATAAGCAATGACAAGTTGCCACCACCACTTTAAATCTCGATATCCATCAAACAATATTCCATAACGAAACAATACTCTTGGATGTTGCATTTGTCCTTTTTTGCGATGTGTATATATAATTACACCGGCAATAATTGGCAATCCTAAAACATATAGAACAACATGAGGAACTCCAACAGCGTAGAAATATAATGCGTGATGTCCTTCCCAACATTTTAACTCGGGTGCCATAAATAAATAATCACCCCAATAATTACTAGCATCTGCAGCCCAAGTGTACCCTTCCTTAGCATCGCATACGTATTTCCCAATATTACTAGCCACTGAATTATCTGCATCGTTCATACACTGGCCTTTTATACTAATGCAATTCCAAAGTACAAACGCTTGCCGTGCCAACGATGGATAAGACATATATAGAAGTAATACCAAAGCTTTTATTGTTAGATTCTTCCTCGTCTGAATGCCACGTAAACTAAGCCTTTTACCCATTTTATAAGTACAACAAGGCATTAATAAATATAATAATATTACAGCAATAAACGGCGCAAGAGCGTAGCCTAGCTGCATATTTAACACAAGCCATTGCGGACGTGCATTTGGAATTATACAATCGATTTTTAAAACGTGATCACCGACTGTGCTTATTGAGCTTTGAATATCAAACATGATCAACATTTCTTTTGGCCAATTGATACCAATAGATGCCAATAGTGTATTCATTTGCATATAACTCAGCACCATCCGCCTTTTATGGCTGGAATGTTTTTTTCTGCCACTAGCTGATAATTCAAGACGAAGTATTATTGCAAATACAAATATCATTAGAATAAAAGCCACCAAGACCCAAATAAAATTATGTTCAGGGCATCGGTTACATTTTGGGCTTGCATATCCTCTACGAAAATCTTCAGAGCACGATGTACATAACCGACAACGTGCATCCATTTCTCCTCCACTTTGCATTGGAAACGAACAATATTCCTCATATCCAGCATCAACGTTACACATCTCAGGATGATTTATCAAAGCTGGATCGATGTTATCCTCATCTACATATTTTGCTTTTAAATTTTGGTTTGGTGCACCTAAACATGCTGCTTCAAAGAAACATTTCGTAAAATGATAAGTATTATTTTTATTTGATCGCCAATATCCAAATTTCGATTTTATCCCATTTATAATAAATTTATTACTACTTGGGGGTTGAATTATTGCAATCAATGCATATTTTTCCTTATTGTATTTTAAATCACATGTAGCACCTTCCATACATTTTTCACATTTCCAATTAACGGGATCTAAACTAGATATTTTTAAATATTCGTTAATACTGCATTTGTCTGCACTCACGTAATCGTCAGAAACAACGGGCCATTTGCTCCTAGCAAGGTACGTGTTGTTATAACTTCGTATACGAGCAAAATATTGTTTATCTGAAAGTCGACTTTGATTCAATTGAATTGAAATTGATTTACTATCACTACCTTCTATTTTTATTTTATATAAATCTTCGCCTTTTTCAAGAAAACTACGATGACTTGAAATTTCCAGTTCGTAACCATCGTTCATATTACAATTTTCCCATGAAATGGTGATATTATAAAGCGACAATTTTTTGACCGCACCAGGGTCACTTAAAGAAACTGCTGGCTTTCCTGGTTGACAAGGAAGTGGTGCTATCTTGCACATGTCTGCCCCAGCTTCGTCCTGGTACTGTCCGTCTGCACATTGTTTGCAAGTAGTAGCTCCAGGATAAGCTTGATATGTATTGACTGCACAACCTTCACAGTAACCGTTTATTCCAGCTTTCCCAGGCTCGCATAGTTTACAATCAACGTCACCTTCCTTTGAATTTTTACCGTCTGCACACTTTGGGCATAAAATTTGATTCAGTACCAACGCATCGTTCCACATAAATATTGAGATGCCATCGTGAAACGTTTTTGTGGGATAGTACCTTGACGCTTCACAAATAATCTCAACTTTTTCAAATGCCATTACATTTGAGCCGTTTACCGCGAGATTTTCTTTTGGGAAGTTAGAATAATGAAATTCCCTCATCATTCCACTTTCTTTTGAAATATATATTCCACCGCCTTCTTTTGCAGCGTTATTGTAAATTTTCAATGCGTTTTTTTCCTTGAATGATCTATCTAACCTTTTCCCATCATTGTTTAAATATATTCCTCCACCAAAACGTTTTGCTTTGTTGTGCAAAAAATAATTTGCATCTAGTTGGCTCTGACTAGGATTATGTGCTATTATCACAGCTGACTTTTCGACACCAATTGCGCCACCATCCATGGCCGCATTGTTGTTTAAGAAATGCGATGCATAAATTTCTACAATCCCATTGTTACGCACATATATTGCGCCACCAATTTTATTTGCCTCGTTCTTCGTAAAATTGCAATTTTTTACATATACACTATATGGGTCTTCAGCAAAAATTCCGCTTCCGTAATCACCGACATTCTTCAAAAACATACTTGTCATAAAATGGACTTGTTGAGTAAATTCTTCACCTTCAACTATAAAATTTTGTAGCTTATTGACATGAACCGTGCCACCTTGTATATCACCAGAGCTACCATCTTGAAAATTATTTTCAAAGTGTGATTGTACAACTGACAAGGGACATCGACTTATTGAAATTGCAAAACCAAGTGAAGCATGGTTTTGCATAAAGGAACAATTTTCTAAATTAGATATTTTATTGTGCCCATTTTCAAGACGAAAACCACCGCCTTTTCCTCCTGCTGTATTGTTATAAACTTGCAACGTAGCACCATTTATGATTCCCTCCTTGATATATATACCACCTCCATCTCCGTCTCTAGCTTGGTTATTTGAGAAAATGGAATTCTGGATGGTTACGGAGCCTTTCTCTACAGAAATAGCACCACCATTTATGCGAGCCTCGTTTCCCAAAAAGGTCGAATTGATTATTTTCAAAGAAAGATGACTGGGCAGAGAGTTTCCTTGAATATAAATACTACCTCCTTTATAGCCAGTATTATGTCGGAACGAGCTATTTACAATGGTTACAGTACTTGTCGAGTCGGTATATAGCACGCCACCATAATCACTGTTTTCACTAACACCAAGCGAATAATATTCTCTATTTGCAGAATTGCTATTCATCGTGCATTTCTCAAACGTAATGGTTCCACGAGACATTAAGTAAACGACTCCCGCGAATCTCAAAGCTCCATTATTTTTAAATTTGCATTCTATAAATACAACAGTAGAGTATTCAGCAAAGTGTGCAACTCCTCCAACGTCCGCAGTATTTTCTATAAATGTACAATTTGTAAAGAATACCGTGGAAAATCGATCACTGTAAATGACACCTCCATGATGATACGTGTTCTCAACACTTTGGTATAGAGTATTGGCCCCAATACCCCAAGCTGTTTCTGGCCTGATATGTTTTTCAAACAAGCTATTTCTAACATTAATTGTTACATTTGTACCACCCCAAATAGCACCGCCCCCTGTGTGATCTTCGTCATGATTATCAAGCAATAATCCATTCTTTGAAAATGTACATCCGTTTATTACTATGCGCGAATCTTTTAAAGCATATAAAACTGCCCCCATATACAGAGCATAATTATGATGAAATTTTGAATCTTCGAGAATAATTTCACTTTTTTGAAATCCATAAATTGCAGCTCCAAATTCATCTCGAGTACCGGTAATGACAATTTTTGTAGCAGAAAGAGTAGCATTAGTATGTACTATAATCCCACCTACTTTACACAATGGATCTAGTGAAACTTCAGTGCATTTTTCCTCACGCCTTGCTTCCAATGCCACATGTTCTAAATTTAATTTGCTCCCGTTCTTAATTTCGAAAAAGGTCTCAAATCCAGGGTTTATAATGGTTATATTATTTCCATATCCAACAATTGTTACATTGCCATAAATGAAGAACAATTCATGCATAACACAACTTTTAGTCAAATTAAAAAAAATCTTCGTTTCATCAAAAGGACAAGCAACAGGATCTGAGACACATTTTACTTTTCCATCATGGTATGATGCATCGTTTGATGTTACTGCGAATGTAAATTTTCCAATATCACACTGCTTGCAACTATGTTTCCCTTTTTCATCTTGGTACGTATCAGCAGCGCAAATACTACAAATCGTTTTTGTTGTATTTTCCATCGTATACGTCCCACTTAGACACATCTTACATTCACTTTGGCCACGCAAATCTTGATATTTACCATTACTGCATGTATCACATGCACTTGTTTCATTTATTTTACCAATTGTAATGCCTTTTTTCCCAGCCGGACACTTCTTTCCACACTTTCCAGCAGCTCGTTTTGAATTTGCAAATGCAATAGGTAAACATTCCAAGGATACATACGCATAGCCTTGCACATCTGCATAATGGCGATGGAATAGCTTGACACGAAATGGATCCGTGGTATTTGAAATTTTTCCAGCCGGTGATTTTGTACGCGTCTCTTCATCCTCAGCTTTCGTCCATTTTTCGTATGAAACAGATTTCCCAGAACGCTGTGCAGCGCGCATGATATCACCAACATCAATTAAACCTTCAGCCCAATGATCTGTTTCAGCATCTATTGCATATCCTTTCTCTCTTTTCTTTCGACGTTCATTTTGATCCTTGAAATTAAAATTGCCGTTCGGCAACACTTTATCAAATAATTGAATGCGAATGGTAGGGTCTGAACATGGTAACTCAACACGCCAATTAAATCGCCAGTTAAAATTAGCTTCTCCTCCAGTAACTTCCATAGGTATGTCTCCATTTCCAAGTCTTTTACTTTTCTGTTGACGTTTATCATTTTCAAACGTTGTCCATTCTCCTTCACTATTATTATTGTCGCTGTCTACGCCAAAATGCGTGTCAGTTAACATAGATGGTCTCCATCCAGTGGGTAGCCGACCCAATTTTGCATCTCGTACATTTCCATTACGCATTGTAGCTCGCATATAAAAGTCTTTCAAAACAGCTTCTTTCGTACGAGTCAATGGGTCATAAGTTTCCTTTTCATGACGAAAATTTATATCCACTGCACTCCACAAAATCATACGAAATTCAAACACTTCAGGCTTTGGTGGTGATATATGACGTGGAACTTTTGCTTTTGCAATATCTAAAGGTAACATATCTACCCAACATTCTAATTTACCTTGTGATAAGGAGCTTGTTGGGCACCATAAGTTTCTACTTTCAATAGGTTTATATTCCAACTTTTTCCAATCTTCACTATACCAACGTTTTTCTAAATCAATTGTCGTTGTTCCAACTAACACATCGTGTGCTAAGTCATTGTATGGAACAGCAGCAACACGCTCCTTTACTATTTTGTCATCTTCTTTATTTCCCTTTACATTATTTGATCGTATATTACTTTTCGCTTCAATATTCTCCAAATCTTGTACATGATCCCATACTTCAATTTCCAATTTACTCGGTCCAGGCAAAACGACATTCATTTCTAACATTGTGAAAAAATCAGGATTCATTGTAGATTTATGAACTTTTACTTTTACATCACTTGGGTTTGAGCTCTGTGAAGTATGTAAGTAATCAAATTCCTTTGTTTATGCAGTCATTAACTTTTTAAATACGATTAATTGGTCATATGTTGGATTGTTGGTGTCATTTCTTATTGTAGTATGTTTTACTGCTAAAACTTCATATGTACTTTCATCGTTATTATCAACTTTACTTTCTTTTGATATATCTTTAATCCAAGATACACGGACAACAGGACTAAGTTTGCTATTTCCAACATTTGTTACCAATGCCGTGCGTTTAGCTTCTTGCATTTCCTTTGCTTCAATGATATGAGCACGTATAGTAAATTCATATTCTTCTGTTTTAAATGTATTTTCATTCATGGTATCCTTTAACATTTTCCCATCACTACTTACTAACATCCTCTCACATGCTTTCTTGAAACTGTCCTTCGTTGGATTCGACATTTAGTATATGTGTGTGTGTGTGTGTTTGTATATATATACGCGTATATATTTCAATACAATTGTTATGATAATTAAAATAAACTAAAATATTTATTTAGACCAATATGTATATGCATAGATGTAAATTATATATTCTCTTTCGTTCTATATATAATATAATGTTTTAATATTGATTATCTATTTTATAATACTTTGTAATATATATATATATGTACGTATTATTATTTTTTGATCCATTCATTACTTTTAATAATGGTAATCCAATGATAATATCTGGATCCTTTTAACTGTAACAAGCACTACACAGCATTGCTACGTCGCCGCATCACAGAAATGTGCACTTTTATAGGATCTTGAAAATTTCATCATCAATTTTGTAACATTTCTTGATTCTAGAATTATACATATTTATATTTTAGTTTATAGGAAGAAAAATTTATATTCAATTTTGTACTTATTATAGCTCTTCTATAAACCTTAATAACCTGGAGTATTAATAATAAATATATTTGAAAAACAGAATTAGAAAATTTATTATTATTATTATTTTACAATAATAAATAGAAACAACTTACAGTAGAATAAATAGAGAAAACATATGTCTGGTATATATATATATATATACCTGTACATATCCCATTTGTATTTGTGTTGTATTGTATATAATAGAGAAGTAAGTAGATATAAAATCATGATAAAACAACGAGCGGATAATGGAAAGAAAAAAACTGTAGATACAACAAAATTAGTACAAGATGCTATGAAAAATGGTTTTATGCATAGTTTTGGTACGTCTGATGAAAAACGAAGAGAAATTATTATTAATGATATTGATACACTTAGAGAAAAACAAGTTGAATGCTATGAGAAATCATTTTCTCAAGAAATTTTAGTTAGTGATAAAATAGGAAGGTATAATAGAGAACATGGGGATAAAATGAAAGATCAGTTTGAAAATTTTAAAAATGAAGTCAATAATAATGAAAGAGATAAAAGTATAGTTGCAGCAAAAAAAATCTTAGTCAAAGTGACTGACGAATGTGAAAAAATTCATGATGAATGGCACTATCCTATACGAGGGTAGTTCAAACAACGTAAAACAAAAAAATATCGTATATATATATATATATGTATGTTAATGTATAAAACAGACATTTTATCTCATTTTTAACCACTTTTCACTACTGGCAAAATATTCAGCAAATTTTTCATCATCACAACGTGTACTTTTAATATGTCCAAGTGGGAAATACAAAGAAACAAATTGACCAACCATAGGAAATTCTTCTAATGAATTTGTATTATTATTATCCGCCAATGCTTCAGGGTGTACAATATTATAAAATTCTTCATTATTACAAATATTCGAAAATTCTTCATCCGTCTCTGTACTAATACTAAAATTACCATTCAAATCTTTTAAGTTAGACAAAATATCTTCTAAATTGTTTGGATCACATGATATTCTTAAACTGTTAATAGCATTTGTACAATAAAACGGTGTTAATGTTGGTGCTAATTCATCAAAAGTTGTGTTGGCATTACAACGCAAAACAGTTTCTTGTCCATTTAATGGAGGTCGTTGAAGACCATATAATATGGTACGATCTGGGCCACCTGTATTTTTACCATCACCACGATTTGCACCACATGCATCTGTTAAGTAATCTTTCACCAATAAGCAAAATCCACTAACTATGTCTGAATTTACATGTTTTAATATATCAGATATGTCATTGTTGTTGTTGTTATTTTTATTTTCTTGATAATATTTTATTAAAAAGTCTGATTCATAATGGCAATTATAAGCTGGTGTTGGGCTTGGCACTAATACAGGGTAACGCGTATATTTTGCTAAATCTAAGCGTACTGGAAATTCACCAAAGACTTCACCTTCCTGTGGTCGTGCTTGGCATGTTAAAGCTACATTACCTTCGTGGCCAACCGTATATACTACTTGTCCAGTTTTTTCAAAAAGTTTTCTAGCATAGACCATATCATCATCAATCGTATTCATTGCTAAAGTAATTGGCTGATTTCTAACTAGCCATCCAGCTAAATCATCAATTTCATTATCAGAATTAATATCCTTTGATGTCATATCAACATATGTTTGACGCCAATGTTCATCAATATTATCTGGTGGAAGGCTTCCCGATACACGATATGCAATATTAGAATGTTTCTCATGCGCATTATAATCTTTAGCCAATTCAAATGGTGCGGGATGCGTATCATCAAAAACACCAGCAAAAGCACCATTTCGTAATGCATCTTGTGGGCTAGTTATCGTTGGTGCAGAATTAAACATCGAAACCATATCATCCTCCGTCGCGCCACCAACATATGCATGTCGTAAAGCAGTGCATTGTCCTGAATTTTCAATCATACAACTTAATTGAATTGCATCGCTAATTTCTTCTGTCATTTTTGGTGCTACTAATGTGTTTGGACCACCTGTAGATGATATGACATTACCGTGCAAATCTTTCACTAATGCAGCGATTTCACGATTGCAAGTTATGTACAATGCACCATCAGGTGATTCTTTGAAAATCCGCTGTTGATCCTCCAAAGAAAAAGCAGCATATGTAACCAATCCTGGATCTACACCATGTTTTTCCATCAAGTCTATCAATAATTTTGCCCATCGATACATGTGCTGTGTCGTATTCCTACGTGATAAAATAACAGCTGGAACACCCAATTCAATATTGCGTAAACATTTACGTGAAAGATCTAGAAAATTTGAGAAATTTGATACACAACCAACAAAAGCAGGTGCACGGCATATTTTAACTTTACCATCATTTTCATCTGCCAATAATAAATCATTCAATCGTCGCTCTACTAAATTAGCTTGGACACTTTCCTCTATCTCTGTTACACCATCTTGCTTGCGAAAATCTACTGCTTGGTTACCAATCAATGCAGCTGGAAACGTTTCGAATATTTCTGCCTCAACTTTCCGTATACTTTCACGATAATCATGTTTCGGTTGAAAATTTTTCATATGAGAAACAATTTCCTCAACTTCAAGTGAAGAAGCAAGTCTTATCTTGCCATTTTCAGCTTCGAATGCATCTACAGTTGATTCAATTTCTCCATCGACTAATTGTTTTCCATTAACAATACTAGTGACGGGATCGTCAAACCACGTTTGTGCATCAAATGTATCTAAATATGCAATGGTATCCTCCCGTAGCTTGACACCGTCAGCGATTGGTAGACCACCAAAACATGATTTATATTCCGTACTTGCAAAATTATATTGACGTATTTGTATGGAAGAAGATGGTAATAATATACTTCGTTTCCATATTTTTCCAACTTTTTTTATATCGTGTATACGATTACGATTGAATAATAATAAACTCATTGTTGCATATTTATTCGATGTATATACGAATATGATATAATACATTCACACACACATACACTTCTTTCTAATATTGTTTTATTATTATTATATAATATTTAGTTTTATTAATTCTATTAATTAGTTTAAGTTTATTTTTATTATTATTTTTTTTAATTTATTTATTCTAATACCAAACGCCGTGGAAGGCTGGAAGGCGAGGACCCCTGCCGGGCCTGCCCAAATTTATGTTAAAAGTATAATTTGCTTGATCAGTAAATTTAAGGAGGAATTTAAGAGAGCTGGGAGAGATCCCAGAGATTTTGCACATGTTATTTCAATGCTAAGGGCCAAATAGCAGGTACACAGCACTACAGAAATCGTCACATTCGGTCACGATAGCCTAGCAAATTTGCGGAATTTGAGATAGAGATTTAACCTTTTAGTCCCTGCTGTGTCTATACTATTTTTTTCGGATTAGAGCTTTTTCAAGCAAGCCTTAGCAAGCACATAGCATTGTGTCTTTTCGGCTCTAATTTTCACCAAAATCCAGATTGAAAGGACAAAATTTGCGTTCCGCACATCATGCAAATAATACATCAACAAAAAAACATCATAGATTGTTACAGTCCTTATTTTCTATTTTATATATAATATTTTATAAAATTTCCGAAAAAAATATTTCACGACACAATTAAAAGGAGAGAAGCAAGATGAAGGGACCGAGTACGGTCACGATATGACATCAGCAGGTTTTTTATGAGAAAATTCCCTGCCCTGAAGTGTGTGGGTGTCAATAATGTATCTTGTGTTGGTATATGTTGTTTTTAATATTATAAGGAACTACTTATATGTAATATTGTAGTATACTATCTTATAGTGTTTATAGTGAAATAGTTTCTATTAATGTACTTAAATTATCCTTAGCAGCGAAGGTTTACACTTCAAAGGGTGTCAAATGATTATAGCGAAGTGGTCCCTATTGCTTAGAGTATGGTTTAGTACAA